>Ga0209536_100004769_pt1 | contig 21354 bp, 31 predicted proteins | sample DeeMarSeWOR28_12_FD_187461 | JGI IMG/M metagenome (GOLD analysis project Ga0209536, IMG submission 187461) | Marine sediment microbial communities from White Oak River estuary, North Carolina - WOR-2-8_12 (SPAdes) (version 2) | ecosystem: Environmental > Aquatic > Marine > Intertidal zone >... | reverse complement strand
CACCCGCCGAAATAGATCCCTATGGTACTCTTCTAGTAATTGATCTCCCCGTTAATACGCCAAATGGCTTGGATTTCCCTGCTGACCTCGCGCAAGGCGATTTACTAGCTGTCGAACTATCTAATTTAACGGGCTTTAGTGACGGTGGATGTTTTACAGTCGTAGGCGTAGAGTTTTATGAGACAGAGAAAGATGCCGTAGTCACAAATGCTTCCGTGGCTATGACGTTTGATGATATCGAATGTGAACAAATTGTCGATTGTGAAACAGTCTATGATCCCCCACCACACAAAGAAATAGTCTGCCATGTGCCACCTGGAAATCCCAACAATCGTCATACCATTATGATTAGCAAAAATGCTGTCGAAAGGCATTTGTTACACGGTGATATCCTTGGGCCGTGTCCTGGGGATTGTGAGGTGGAATAATGTACGAAAAAACACTAAAAGAAAGTTGGTTGGAATCAGATATAAAACCACCATCAAAATGCAGGACAGAGAAGTGTTTTTTAAATGCAACGTGGATACAAAGCTTTGCTAACAATGGACAAGTTTTATATGGTAATTTCTATTGTCATAGATGTGCGGCGAAACTCAGAGAGACCAAATAAGGAAATTACTTAGTGGAATTAACCCAAAAAATATGTATAAATACTGTAAATTTAGTAGATGACCTAATAGCCCTATCCCTAGATCCGTCTACACAAAATATTGCCAATAAATCAGTTGGATTAAGAGATACTGATAAATTTAATATTATAGTGAATTTTTGTAGTCAAGAGGAATTAAGAGAAGCTAGGCAAGAATTAGTGTCTGCGATTAAATTTAAAGATTGGTCACAGGGATTTTTAATAGCCATTAGAATTTTATCTATGTTTGGTGGAAAATAATATGTGGCTCAGATTGTTTATCCTATGTTTCTTAATCGGTGGATGCAGTGCATCTAAGGCACAAATATCTCTCGATAAGGGTATGGAACATAATACTCAAACAAAACAAGCATTATTTATTAAGGCATGGGGTCTTAATCGAGCTTTAAATAATGAATCAAGACAAAAATGGTTGGCTCGTGCCACAATTGATGTATTAAAACATAGTCAGGATGGTCAAATTAGCGCGGAAGAAGCTGAGTCTATTCTATCTAATTTAGAGGAGGAAATGGGTCGGGATGAAATTGTTATATCTAAAAATTTCGCGTATCTTATTTTCTTATTAATAAACGGAGAAAGAGTAGATCAATATTTTATTCAAGTTGATTATTATTTAGAAAAAAATAAATCCATTTGGTATCACTTATACCAAATATTATTCCCCAAGCCGAAGATTGTCGAAAAAAATAAAGAATTAGAAAACTGGGAACAATTGATTGGTGATAATAATAAGTAGGGTGTATAAAGCTAATGAGGTGATTCAAATGTTAAAAGGTATGATTTTGAGCGTTTTGTGTGTTGGTGTTTTGTTGGCTGGTGGATGTGCGACCTTAAATAAATATCCATTAGATCGTCACAAAAATAACATTTATCAATTTACAAAAATCGGAACTTATATTGTCTTAAAAGAAAAACAGGATGAATTCCCACTTGTCAAAGTTGAACAATTAGAATCCCAAATACTTTTTATCCAACAAACAATTCAAAATAGTGAAAATTATTTAGAAGACCTAAAAACTCTTTTGACTCAAGACAACATACCTGTTCTATTAACGCTTTATGATATTATAGATCGTTTCATTAAATCACAAGAAATACAAGACGCAAAGGGTTTGATTCTGGCGGGTCTTCGCGGTAGCGTAGATGGTATTAATTGGTATAAGCAAACTCTATAAAATGCTTATTCAATCTACCCCTTTTAAGTTTCTGTGTCTTATTGCAATATCATTGTGTTCATTAGTGTCTCCTATCGATGATTCAATAGCCGTTGTTTTCAATGATGCTATCACAAAATATTCCGACATGGTAGACCCTATCGTTCATATTTATCGTGGGGGGAAACATGGGTCTGGTGTTATTATTCATCGCCAATTCATGCCCGATAGTAAAGTGTATATTTATTTAGTAGTTACTAATTATCATGTTATCAATATAGATAAATATAGGGTCTTATTTAAAATAGATGGAATAACCGGAAAAGAAATTTACCAAACGTTTTATATACCCCCAAGAATCACTCCATTTCAAGAACAAACCTCCAAATGGCATACATATGATGGTAAAGTAGCCATCCAGGAACCCCAAAAAGATCTCGCAATATTGAGATTCCAATCAGAAATCATGTATCCCCTTGCTCGTCTTGCTTCGAAAGAAATGTTGGATAAATTACAAGTTTTTGATAGAGTATACGCTGTCGGTTGTCAATTGGGAGAAAAACCTGCTCCGACCGATGGTATCATTTCTGGAATTATTAAAAATAATTATTTTTCTGGATTTTTAACAAACGCAGAAATTGCGCCTGGTTCTAGTGGTGGAGGTTTATTTAGACAATTTGATGATCATTATTATTTAATAGGCATTTCTTCTAAAACTGATGTTTTCTATGGTCGTTTTGTTTCTCATAGAGCATATTCTATCTCTGTAGAAATTTTAAAAGATTTGTTAATAGCAAATTCAGTTATGGATAAATCATGAAAACTGATACTGATTTTTTAATTTCTGGTATGCTTGCATCCAAAACACCAAGCAGTTTTTGGAAAAAAATCCCTAAATCTTTTGAAGAATTAGAAAGATCTAAGGGGGTCATACTTAAAAATAATGAGAGTATTTTTGATCATACAATGAATGTCTTAGATTGTTTGGAAGTTAAAAATGAAATTACTTTATTTGCTGCATTATTCCATGATTTAGGAAAAGAAAAAGCGCGTCAAATCAATGATGATAATGTTGTAACTTATCATCACCATGAATATTATTCAGCAGATATAGCCTGGGATAAATTGACATTATGGCAATCAACATTGGCTGTTAGGGATAGAGTTGTTAGGATTATACAAACACATATGTTTGATATTAAAACTAATATAAATCAGGGGTTAATAAGAAATTTTATTGCTAAAGTTGGATATGATAATGTATCTAATTGGTTTTATGTAAGAGAAGCTGATTCACGCTCTTATAGAACACACACCAAATACTGTTTTAAAACATATTGTAAAGAAATTTTGTTACCATTTAAAAATATAGTTTTTGAAGAAATCAGAGAATCAATTGAATTGGAATTTACACCTGGAGAAATTTCAACAGAAGGTTTTTTTGGTATTACTGGTGTCTAATGGATAGATTGAGTTTCGATGATTATTTTATGGTTCAAGTCCTTTGGACTCGAACCCGGAGTCAAGACTATAGTACAAAATGTGGTTGCATTCTTGTAGATAGTAAAAATAGAATAATCGGCCAGGGATATAATGGCCATCCAAGAAAAGTTGATTTTGATAAAATGCCACAAGACCGTCCAGCTAAATATGGACCTATAATTCACAGTGAGAATAATGCTATTCTGAATTGCACCGGATCTTTAGACGGGGCAACTGCATATATCACAGGCCCACCATGTGTTCATTGTTGGGCACAAATGATTCAAGTTGGTATCAAACGAGTAGTTTATGGTCCCATCACAATGTCAAGTGAAGGTGCATATTCCAAAGAGTCTAAGGAAGGCCATTTAACTCAAGTTGTACAAGATATGTTAGAAAATCACGATGTAGAAATTGTCCGATGGAAACCCCAAAATCGTTCACTTATTTTGGATGAACTCGATAGTCTTAGACAACTAGTGATGATCACCACTGTAATGGATGAGAACAGAGATTTATTGAAGAGATTGGCGAACAATTAATGGAACCCTATGAACCAACAGGATTTGCTTTGCAAATTTTCAAAGATAGATATGCCATATCAGAAAGCGAAACTTTCCAAGAGGCTTGCCAGCGCATTAGTTCATTTATAGCGAGTGCCGAAGAGGGTGAAAAAATAAAACATTTTGAACAAAGATTTTTTGAAATCATGAGCCAATCTCGCTTTTCGCCTGGGGGTCGTATTTGGCGTGGTGCTGGACGTAAAATCAGTGCCATGATGAATTGCTTTGTCCTACCATCAGAAGATAGTCGAGAGGGATGGGCGCAACTTTTGCATGATGTAACAATAATCACTGGCCTTGGGGGGGGGATAGGAATATCGTTTGATAATATTCGCCCGAGGGGATCTGAAATTAAAAGAACTGGAGGAATAGCTACTGGTTCTGTATCTCTCATGAAAATTGTGAATGGTGTTTGTAATGAATTAAGAGAGGGGGGAGGGCGTCGTAGCGCTTTATTGTATGGATTAAGTTATTGGCATCCTGATATAGAAGAATTTTTACATGTTAAGCTTGATAAAAAAGAATTAAATAATGCAAATATTAGTATTATTGTAGATGATAAGTTTTTTGATTTAGTAGAATCGAATGGAGATATAGAACTTAAATGGCAAGATAAATTACTTAAGACCATTAAAGCTAAATGGTTATATGATAAAGTAGTAGAAAACTCGTTAAAGACTGGAGATCCAGGATTTTTAAATTTAGGACTAGCTAGAGAAATGAATAATCTGGCATGGTGTCGAGAACAAACTGTATCAAATCCGTGCGCTGAACAAATATTGCCTCCACATTCTGTATGCTGTCTAGGAGCTATAATATTGCCAACCCACATAAAAGATAATGGAGAAATAGACTTCGGGTTGTTAGATGATACAATAAGGCTTGCTGTAAGATTTTTAGACAATGTAATAGATAAAAATGAATATCCAATTCAAATCATTAAAGAAATAGCCCAAAAGGAACGCAGAATTGGGTTGGGCATCATGGGTCTTCATGATATGCTTTTAAAGATGGGGATAAAATATAGTTCGGAAAAGAGCATTGAAATCATAGATAAAGTAATGAATTTTATTAAAAAGAAAGCTTATGAAGCAAGTATTTTTCTCGCTGTTGAAAAAGGACAATTTCCATTATTGGATAGAGAAAAATTCATTCAAGCTGGATTTTGTAAAAAATCATTGACCCCAGCATTGCGCAAAAAGATTTTAGAATATGGAATCCGTAACTCATTTTTACTCACAGTGGCACCAACTGGGACTACCAGTATAGTTGCTGGATGCAGTTCTGGCATCGAACCAATGTTTGCCCCAATATATAAAAGAAGATTCAACAAACATAAAGATATTACATCAGAAATGGCCAATCAATCAAGTGAAATTGTTGTTCATCCATTATTGGAGCAATTTATTAAAGATCAAAAGGACTATTCTCATTTTGAGGGTGCTCATGAGATTAGCCCAGATCATCATTGCAAAGTTCAATTAGTAGTTCAAAAACATTTGGACAATGCTTGCTCGAAAACAATTAATTTATCCAAAAAAACTACCAAAAAAGATTTATCAACCATTATATTAAAATATATACGTGGTTTGAAAGGCATGACTGTTTATGTAGATGCATCAAAAGGCGAAAGTCCGCTTGAACCAATTCCAATCGAAGAAGTTTCAAAAATTTTAAACCAAATTAAAGAATCTGCCGCTTCAGTGGTAGAATGTAATAGTGGGGTATGTGATATTTAGAAAAAGTTGATATAAATGACAGAAAAAGAAAAATTAAAACAAGCCATAGATAGTGTAAAAAAATACGGATCTATCACTGAAGCTGCTAAAAAACTTAAAATTCCCAGAAAAACATTAAGTGGCAGATATAATAAAGCATTAGATCTGGGATATGTCGCTGATATTCCGATTATTGATACCGAGGATGAGGTAGCTATAGAATCTAAAATAAAGAAAATTAATAAAGAAAATAGAGAATTGAGAAATAAATATAACGAACTCTTAAGAATGAATGAGGAACAAAGACAACAATTATCAATGTTCGAAGTATTCGAGAATAAATCGGATAGTATTATTGCAGATAAAATTCGCAAGATAAACAATCTAAAGAAAAATGAATCCGTTGCTGTTTTATTATATTCCGATTTACATTTTGAGGAAATGGTTGATTCAAGAACGGTTAATGGACTAAACGAATATAATCCAGAAATAGCCAAGAAAAGATCCAATAAATTTTTTGAAAACTCATTAAAATTAATTGAAATGACCAGAAGTAAATCTGATATTAAAAAATGCATATTGTGGTTAGGCGGCGACTTGATCTCAGGTAACATACATGAAGATTTAGTAGAAACAGGGGCAATGTCGCCAATCGATTCATGTCTGGAAGTTTTTGAATTAATAGTGTCTGGCATTAACTATTTAATTGATTACGGTGATTTGGATGAATTAATTATTCCATGTAGTGTTGGAAACCATTCCAGAATAACCAAAGAAAGACGAGTAGCTACAAATGTACAAAATAGCTTAGAATGGATGATTTATAATTTCTTAGTTAAATATTATCGGGAAGAGTCTAAATTAAAATTTAATCTAACAAGAAGTTATCATAATCTCTTAGATATTGACGGATATTTAATTAGATTTCATCACGGAGAAGGTATAAGATATGCGGGTGGAGTTGGTGGAATAAGTATTCCATTTAATAAAGCAATTGCTCAATGGAATAAGGCCCAAAAAGTTAATTTGGATGTGGCCGCACATTGGCATCAAAGGTTTTCTACGGAAGATCTCGTTATAAATGGATCTATTATCGGCTATAACGCATATGCGATGAGCATAAAAGCAAGTTTTGAAAAACCACAACAAGCGTTTTTCCTGGTTAATTCAAAAAGAGGGAAAACTATAGAGGCACCAATTTTTGTAGATTAATATGTCATACGATATAGTAACATATTGTTCCGCAAAATACAAACCAGCACTGCTTACTTTTTTGCCATCATGGTTAACTAGTGATGCACAAGTAATACATATTTTTACAGAACAGGATAATCCATTAGAACCAGAAATATCAAAATCCGAAAGAATAAAAATATATCCAATTTTTAAACTATCTAATGATCCAACTATGCATTATACGCGCAAAGCTAGCTCCCTCAATTCATTATTAAAAATTACTTCTTCTCATAAATTAATATTATTAGATGTTGATTGTTTTATAAAACAAAATTTATCGCATATTTTTAATGATAATTTTGATATTGGTTTCACCATTAAGCCATATTCAAAACCGAACAAAAGATTGGGAGATATCAGCAGTGGAATTCTTTTTATGCGTAAAACAATAGCGTCACATCACTTTATTTATCAATGGAATTTATTGCAAAATTCATCTTCTAATCCATCAAGAGATCAATCTTCTTTAACAAAATTGATACAAAAATGTGATAAAAATAATGGTATAGATATTGTTCCTATTAAATTAAAGCCATTTAGTGAAGATTATTATAATTCTTATCCGTACACTAATAATCAATATGATTTGAACCAATGGCATAAAAGACTACAATATCCGAAAGATCTTAATGGCCATGTCGGCAAATCCCCAGTTTGTATCATTCATCTTCCATTTCAATTATGGAAAAACAAAGAAATGTTGTTAACACTAGGAGCAAATAAAAAATGGGAAAGCTAGAGTTATCGTATGCATGGAGTACTAGTAGGGTCGGATTATTAAGGGAATGTTTGCGCAAATATTTTTTAAATTACATTCAATCCTGGGAAGGATGGTTATCAACAGCGCCAGACGAAAAAAGGCGGGCATACATTTTAAAAAATATGACTAATCTATATATGTTTATTGGATCTGTTGTGCATAATGAGATTGAAAATATTATTAACGAAATTCGCAAAACAGGAGATTGCAGATCAGTATCTATAGCTCAAAATAATGTTACTAAAATGTTAAGAAAAGGATGGTCTGAATCTCAAAACCAAGAATGGAAACAAGATCCAAAAAGAAAAATTAATCTATTCGAGCATTATTATAGTAAAGATGTTGATAAAAATTTTCTTATTGGTTTAAAAGAAAAGGCATTGAGGTGCATACGGGCGTTTTATGATTCTCCCATCTTTAAAATGATGCATGAAATATCAGAAAATGATTGGTTAAGCATAGAAGAATTCCAATCATTTAATTTAAAAACTGGAGAAAAGGTTTCGGTAAAAATTGATTGCGGCTTTCGCTATCAAGGAAAGATCTATTTATTTGATTGGAAAACTGGTAAAATTAAAGATGATGTTATCGATCAATTAGTAACATATGCGATGTACGCTTTAAAAAAGAAATGGACAAAAAAATTAGAAGATATTGTAATTGTCCCAGTCTTTTTAGCCGCCTACCATACTAATAAAGAAACTGCCATTCCATTCCTTAATGTAAAAGAACAACAAATTCTTCGTCAGGCTAAAATCATTAGAGAAGAATCAAAATTATTAGAAGAAGCGCATAATAATAGAGATAATCTATCATTTTTTGAATGCACCGATAATGATAATATGTGTAAATTTTGTCATTTTATTGAAATATGTAAAAGATGAAAATGGCTCTTTTATTTTTTGATGGTGGCATACGTAATGGATTAATGGCATACGGGTATTTGGCTTATGATATAAAAGATAAATCCAAAATATTGTTTAAAGGATCTAACACTTGCGGTGCTGGAAGTTCCAATATCGCTGAATATAGAGCCCTAATAGCTGGTTTGCGAGAATGTATTAAAAATAAAATAAAAAAAGTATATATTTTTGGAGATAGTCAACTTATAATTAAACAAGTGAATGGGGCCTTTAAAGTCAATAAACAAGAACTAAAAAAACATAGAGATTATATTCTAAAATTATTAGAAAAATTTGATGATTGGAGTCTACAATGGATACCAAGAACAGAAAACCGTAAAGCAGATGCGTTAGTATGCCAAGTGTTTGAAAAGAGGTTCCCGAAATGCAAGCGAAAACGCCACTCCCACTAATATTGTTTTTTTTGTCTGGCTGCATATCTCCTGGGGCTGTAGATGGTAAATTTAGTGCTCTTGAGGCCCGTGTCGATCAAAAGGCAGATGCTTCTATTGTTGCTCAAAAAATCCAAGAAGTTAATAACAAAATAGAACAAACAACCCAGATAGCCGAACAATTATCTATTTGGCGCAAAAATGTTACCGCAGATACCATTAACAATAAATTTGGTGGCGCTGGATGGGTGGTTATGGGCACCAGTTTAATAGTTATTATCTTTGTCGGTGCTGCTTTTTTGTTAATTAGAATTATAATTAAGAGAGGTACTTTATTGAAACTGTTGACTCAAACAGTTTACAATAGCGATATGAGTATTCAGACCGCCATAAAAAAAGGAATTAAATATGAAGTGAGTAATGGCGGTGAATTTAGACCGGAACATAAAGAAGAATTGAGAAAATTCACTAAAAAAATCGGAACTTTCATTGAAAATAAAATTTAGGAATTGGTATAATGTTATAGTGAAAGATGATTGGGTGAGTGCATAAATGCCTGAGTATAGTTATGAATGTCAAAATAAAGAATGTGAATTTAATTTCGATATAATACATAGTATTAAATCTGATCCACTCAAGAAATGCCCCAAGTGTAACAAATTAACATTAATAAGATTGATTAGTGACAATATCAATATAAGAATAAAAAGGGACCAATCTTATTATAAAAAACAAGAACGACAAGAGATGAGGCAGTATCGCAAGCGCACAACAGAAAAACTAAAAGAAAAATATAGAAACAAAAAACCATGGTGGAGGGGCGAAAAAATAGATATGGATGTACTTAAAAATCCTGAGAAATATATCAAAACTGGAGAAACATAATGGATAAATCTAAAATAGAAATTAAGCAAGCACAAGAAAAACTTTTACTTGGATTAAAAAACAGGGGGAAAGTTTATATTAATTGTGCAGATTGTGGTGGGGCATTAATGATTTTTCAAATATGCAAAACCAATGAAGATTTAATCAAAGAAGGTTTATCTCCTATTTGCTGTAAGGTTCTTGTGAATTGCGGCCTATGTGGCGGTAGATCATATCTTACAGAAATAAATGGGCAATTTTATCCTGGATCTGCAAGCGATCAACTTGGGTTTGAAAATGTGGACAGTAATCTAGAATGCGATTTTGCTTTTAGGGTTTGGAGCAAGAATTGATGTTAGAAGAATGGATAGATATTAATGGCACTCCGCATCATTCTCAAACTGATTTTAAACCAATAGCCAGACGAACAAAAAATAGGTATTTTATCTTAGCATCAAGAGATGGCATTATTTTTAATCCAAATAATCCAACATTAAAATTGACAGATAGGGACGGGAAAAGGGGGGATTTATTATTTAAGTTACAATCTTGTACAAAGGAATGTTATGAATCATATAAACTATTTTTAAAAACAAAGAACAGAACACACTTTATTGTGGCAGAACGGAGATTTTTAAATGGATAAGGAAGAATTTATCAAAAAATTAGAGACAATGTTGGAAAATACGAATATTAATTTTAGCAGAAAGTCTGAAAGAAGACAAGCATTTATTGCATCGATTATTAATTTGGCTGAGACATTCTGTGGTATTAATCAAAAATCATCATCCAAAATGAAAAAGAAATTTTTAGCTATGGAGGGAAAAGCGCTTAGCGTTAAACCCCGAAAGAACCCAATGATGATTAAAAGGGGTATTGTTGTTATGACTGAACAAGAATCAATGAAGAGAGATGATCAATTGAAAGGGCTTGAATCATGAATACAACATTGGATGAAACACTGGCTTTTGAATTAACCAAAACAACCCCAATTATTAGATTTTTGGCTTCATTGTCTGATGGTAGAACTGTTATTGAGGATACTAGAGTCGGACAACGTACCGCATGGGCTAGGTTAACCAAATTTATGCAAGCCAATCCACAATTACAAATTACATGTTTGCGATTGCAGGGTCCAAAAGGAAAAGAAATTGTAATGCCCAGCAATCAGAAAGGATATTGTTTCGGATATAAGCATCAAAAGGTACATCCTGGTGGAGAAGCCAATTTTGTTGGTATTGGATATTATGATGGACATAAAGTTTTGATGAGGTGGTATAAAACACCAAATTTTGATTATTGTGAAAATCAGGAGCGCACAAAAGAGGATGTTGGGTTTTTGTTGATAGAAAATAAAGATGAAATATAAATCACCCACAACCCCTGGCTTGGAGATTGCTTTTAATCATTATTTAATAGAATTGGTATGCCTAAATATGAATCCAAAACTTGGCCCACGATTTTGGTTAGATGTTGAGCCATATGATTGGGGAAGTAAATACAGAAGAGAGATTAAAGGGGCTCATAATTTACTAAAAAAAATTGATACTCCCAAAGACCCCATGGTTTGTAACGCTATTATAGAAATTATTCAGCAATATAAAATCAAGTCATTATTAGCAAAAAAAACTATTGAAAAAATTATTAAATTAACTGCCAAAAGATTAGCAGTAAATAAACAAAAAATCATACAAAATCAACCGCCTAGAATTAGCGTTGAAAACAATAAAAAATTTATAGATACCGGACCTAAAACAGACCTGGGTAAATTGAGGGAATTAGAAAAGCATGGCTAAACGCAAAGGAATATCTAATGAATCTTTCGATCAATGGCTTGAAAGAGAGCATGGTAAAAATATTCTTATAACAGCTAATTCAATGGTCCAACAAAGAAGAAAAATTCTTCCAATTGCGTTGTCTTTGGATATAGCACTATCTGGCGGTATTCCAGATGGAAGTATTTGTTTGCTTTCTGGTCGTCCCAAAGTTGGGAAAACTTCTATTTGTTTGCAGATATTAAAAAATGCTATTGACAGAAATAGACCAGCATTCTATTTGGATGTTGAAAGGCGATGTAAATCTGGTTTATTGCAAACTATTCGGGAATTAGATTTATCACAACTTAATATGGTAAGAGAGAATGAAAAAACTTTTTCAGCGGAAGAATGGTTGGATATTCTTGAAAGAATTATAAAAAGTCATGAAAATGCTGTTATAATTTGTGATAGTATAGCTATGTTGTCTACCATAATGGAACGTAGTGAAAAGCTTGATTCCAATAAAGATATGGGTGGCCCACCAAGACTTTTGGCCAAATTTTTAAGAAGAATGCAGCAAATCATAGATAAGAATAATATTATTTTGATTTTTATTTCACAATTAATGACAAACAGAGATCCCATGTCTAGAACTAAATGGGTTGAAAAGGGCGGGCAAGCTATTCAATATGCTGTATCAGTATGGATTAATGTCACTTTCGCCCGCCAGTGGGAAAAAAATATAGAAACAAATGCGCCGGATGGGCATGATATTGTTTGCAAAATCATTACATCAGCTTTGGGGAAACCATATATACCATGCGAAATCCCATTAAGATATGGCCATGGTGTGGATAAAGAAAGGGATATTATTTATCATGCAGAAAATCTTGGTTTGATACAAAAGGCAGGTAGCTGGTATTCAATGCCAACCATTTTGAATGATGATCAAAAATTCCAAGGTTTAGATAATATGAGAATATTTTTACAACAGAGCCCGGACATTACACAAAAATTGGAACAAGAAATTAAATCCAGTATGCAGCTAAATGATGAAAGTTAAAAAAATTAATGGCGAATATGTGAATATTAAAATAAAAAATTTTTTGGCGGATCAGAATGCAATATCTAGATCAAGATTTCAGCACCACATTAAACAAAAATTAATACAAGAATATCCCTATGATTTAATTTATGAAGAAGTTCGTATTCCTGGCGAAAATTTGATATTAGATTTTTTTATTCCATCAGTTAAGCTGGTTATAGAGTGTCATGGAAAACAACATTCAGAACATGTCAAGTTTTTCCACAAGACCAAAAGAGATTTTCATAAACAACAAGCTAGAGACGAGAAGAAGAGATTATGGTGTCAAATCAATGGCTTTAGATTGGTAGAAGTTTTCGATGACCATCACTGAAAAACGCGAACATTTTGAAAATGAAATGTCAAAACTAGAGAATTTTCTTGGACTAAAAATCAATGAACCACCAAGATCTGAAATTGAGACAATATTGCAACTTCAAACCAAAACAATCAGAAAACTCACTTCCATAGAATTAGCAGAATATGCATTTATGTTATCCCAATATGCTCTTTTTCTACAACACAAATATAATGAATACCAAACTTTTTTGCAGTGGTGCGACCATGTTCGACATATAGCCCAGGGGGACGAAGTATTTAAACTCAAACAATGGAAACAAACGATTGAATTAAGGGCCACAAAATTGGTTTTTATATCCAAAAAAGTCGATGACTTATCTAGGTCACTTAACAATCTTTGTCTTGCCAGATATAAAAAAGGAGATAATTTATGAATCCACTTGAATTAATCAAACAAGGAATTATAGGAAAAAAGTGGGAATTAGTTCGTCAAGGTTATGGTCAAATTACTGGCGAATCAATAGTCCAAGTTCATCAAATAGGCTCAAAAGAAAACCCCGCAACTTCAGATCAAATATGTAATAAAATAGAAGAATTGAAAAATCAAGAGGAAGAAGAAGATTTATTAAATCCGATTGTTCAGCCCACAGAACAAAAGGGAATTCTAGGGACTCAAACTGTATTAATCACTGATGGTAATCCATCCAAAAATTATGTAACAAATGAAGCTGAGCGTTAATTTAATAGAAAGAGAGCAGAAGCAAGGGGTCCAAGAAAAATAAGACCAAATGACCAAGCTGAAGTTATTTGCAATGAATGCGATACTAAGTTTATATCCAAATATGGCAAAACTGATCGCAAATGCCCGAGTTGTCTTAAAAAACATATACATGAATCCAGATAATGAATAATAAAAGGATTAATGCCCCACTACAAGATGCAGGTTTAGAGAGATCTGTTTTGTCTGGCATATTATGCCATGGTCCAGATTGTTTGTTGGATATTGAGGAAATTTTATCAGTTAAAGATTTTTATTGGACGCACAATCAGATCATTTTTAAAATTCTACAAGAACTTGTGCATCATCAAAATGTTAAAGATTTTGATATGCCCAGTATTTTGGGAATCGCCAGAACACATTCATATCAGATTTTTGAAAAAGAAGAGAGGGCCGTTGAGTATATAGAAGCATTATTGATTAATTCTATTTCACATGAGAATACATTAAATTTAGCAGCATGTGTTAGAAAATTGTCCATAGCTCGTAGTGCTGTTTTTTGTTTGGACAAATCCAAGAAGGCTTTATTGGAAATGCATGGTGGTGAAAATATCAATGATATTATAACCACAATAGAAAAACCAATCTTTAAATTAACTGGTGATATTATTTCTGATAAACATACAATTAAACCAATATGTGATAATTTATTAGATACGCTTAAATTGTTAGCAGAAGAAAAAAAGGATTTGGTTGGTTTGTCTACTGGCTTCCCCAAATGGGATTTAGCCATTGGGGGTGGTTTGAGAAGAGGTACAGTTAATATCGTGGGAGCTAGGCCCAAAATTGGAAAATCGTTTATGTGTTTAAATGTCGGTAATCATGTTGCCTCCAATGGTGTCCCAGTTTTATATTTGGATACAGAATTATCTCATGAACTACAAAAATATAGATTGATATCTTTAATGAGTGGTATATCATTAAATAGATTAGAAACTGGTAGATTCGCTGATTTTGATGATGAAAAGAAAAGGGTATGGCAAATAAAAGAGGCTATTCAACAAATACCATTAACACATTGTTCTATAGCCGGACAAAGTATAAAAATAGTAACGTCTATTGTGAGAAGATGGTTATCAAAATATGTGGGCTTTAATGATAAAGGCAAGGCCAATCCATGTTTATTGATTTATGATTATGTCAAATTAACTAATTCATCGGATATAAAAGATAGTATGAGAGAATATCAATTAATTGGATTTTTAATGTCTGCTTTGCATGATTTTGCCCTCCATTGGGGAATACCAATATTGGCCGCAGTACAATTGAATAGGGATGGTGTTAAGGGAGAAGGTGGAGAATTCGCAGCCGGTTCGGATAGAATTTTGTGGTTATGTTCTACGTTTACTATTTTAAAAGACAAAACAACCAAAGAAAGGGCCATTGACCCACCATCAAATGGTACAAAAAAATTGGTTATTACTGACACCAGATTTGGTCCGGGAATTCCAGATGGCGAATATATTAATATTATAGATAAATTAACTTGTGCCAAACTGATGGAAGGAAAGACCTATTACGAGGCAGTTAAAGACCCAACTGTAGATAATGAGTCATACACAACAGATGAATAGTAATATAGTTGAATCTATTCAACAAATCGCTAATGATAGAGTCGCCGAAATTTTTGATGCTCTTGATTTAGACTATAATGAAAGACCAAATTATTTGCAATGCAAATGCCCAATTCATAATGGTGATAATCCAAGATCACTGTATTGGACTATCCCGACGCCACACTGGAGATGTGTTACAAGACATTGTGAGCAAAACGCGATTACTGGTCCATCATCCAGCATTTTCGGTTTGGTGAGGGGAGCTTTGTCAAATAGATTAAAAAAAACATGCACTTTTTTACAAGCGGTAGAATTTGTTGTTGGGGTTTTGGGGTTAAAATATGAATCAACACAAAAAACAAATGATGAATCACTAATAATAGATAAAACCATAAAAGAATATAAAAAGAAAATTAAAGCACAAAAACCAGCGAACTCCATACCGCTACATGATATTTTATCAACATTGACATCAGACGATGTTTATTATCCAAATCGTGGTATATCATCAAATATAATTAAAAAATATCATATCTCGATTTGTCAAAATCCTCAAAAACCATTTTTCAATAGAGCCTTTTTCCCTATTTTAGATGAAACTGGAAAATATGTAATTGGATGGTCTGGTAGAAGTATTTTTGATAAATGCGAAAAATGTAATCTGTATCATAATGCGGCTATGCCAAAATGTCCCGATAAAAAATATCAAACATTATATGCAAAATGGAGACATTCAAAAGATTTTAAAACAGAATCGGTATTGTATAATTATTGGATTGCTAAACATTTTATTAAAAGCAACGGTGTCGCCATTATATGTGAAGGCCCAGGCGATGTTTGGGCTTTAGAATCTGCTGGAGTTAAAAATAGCGTAGCTATGTTTGGATTGAATTTATCCAAACAACAAAGATTGTTATTGCAAAAGGCTGGAGCATTAACATTAATATTTATATTAGATAACGATGAATCTGGACGAAAGGCTATTGATAAATTAAACAATGAATTACAATGGTTTTTTAAATTAGTGTTTATAACACCGAATAATGTTAACGATATTGGCGACATGTTGCTCGGAGAGATTAACGAGCAGATAATACCAATAATTCAACAATTATCTAAAAAGAAAATTTTGGGAGATAAGTAATGCAATTAATCTGTTGTTTATCTGGTAAAAAAAGATCTGGCAAAAATACAGCAGCCAACTATATAGCTGGTAGATATTTACAATATATGCGTGCTATTACACAATTTAGAATTGAAAAAAATGGTTGGTTGTCCATAAAAGTCAACAATCACTGGATTTCGGTTTATGAAGGAGAATTCAATAGACTTTTTGCAGATAAGAGTATTAAACTTTATAGTTTTGCAGATCCATTAAAAGAATTTTGTATTGACGTTTTTGGTTTGGCACATGAACAATGCTATGGAACAGAAGAACAAAAAAATAGCTTAACGTCGTTATTATGGAAAGACATGCCGGAAGTGGATGATTATTTAAATGGTGTCGATGATATTGAATATAAAACAAAAATTAAGTCTCGCATGGCTGCTAGAGAAATTTTGCAATATTTTGGAACCAATGTTGTGAGAAAAATGTATGGTAACGCATGGGTAAATGCCACTATAGCAAAGATTCGACGTGACAATAAACGTCTTGCCATTATTACCGATGCCAGATTTCCCAACGAAATAGAAGGTGTTCAACAAAATGGCGGATTAACAATAAGATTATTGCGTAATGTCGCTGGCAAAGATGAGCATTCATCAGAAACAGCATTAGACAATTACCCACACGAATCATATTCGTACATTGTCGATAATAAGAAACACACAATAGAAGAACAAAATAGATTACTTGATCCTATTGTAGATGCAATGTTTAGGAAGCTTCGCCATGAGGATTAGTAAATGTAGCGCTAGCGCCATTAAAACTTATTATCACTGCCCTTTCAAATATATGTTAGAACAATTATTGAAGATACGACCGCCAACTGGAAAGGCAGCACTTCAAGGCACAATAGTTCATCAGGTTTTCGAATGGATGGCAAAACTCAAGAAAAAAGATAAAACACACATAGATCCAATGTGGCTTTTAGATCAAGCGTGGATTTGGCACACCAAATTAAATCCCCACATTGCCATACGACGTGAAACATCTCGCGGAGAAGCTGCTGATTTCAAGAAATGTCGTTTGTGTATAGAACATATTGTCAATAGTGATTTTAATCCATATAAAATGAAAATTATAGATGCAGAAAGATGGTTTGAAATTCAATTGGAGGGCGATGACTGGGAATGTACGGATGAATTTCACAACAACACACAATTTACCAATAGAGGCTTAATGGACTTAGTGCATGAAATAGATGAAAATACGATTGAAATTGTAGATTGGAAAACTGGTAAAAGAGAAGATTTCTACACTCGTAAAGAATATGATTTCAAAAAACTTCTAGAAGACATTCAATTAAGACTTTATCATTTTGCGGCTTGCAAGTTATATCCACAATACAAAAATATTTTAATAACATTTCACTTTATCCTGGATGGTGGACCTATAACCATTCCACCAACTGATTATGAGATACCACTAACTATTGAAGCATTATCTAAATTTTTCTCGACCGTTAAGGCTGATACTTTAATCATACGCAACAGAAATTGGCAATGTCGCATGTGTGGTTTCCAAAAAGAGGATGCGTGCAATAGGATATGGAGTGATTTACACACGTATGGTTCGGAATATATAGAAAATAAATACGGAAAAAATAAACAATCGTGTCCAAAACGAGTATAATATAACAAATAGGAGATCTATTATGTTAGCTAGCACACAAGGCGCTATAATGTCTATAATGTTTGTTATCGGTAGTTTATTATTGATTTTTCATGAAGAGATTTTTGGAAAAAATGAAGAACGAAATAAGGACAATTAATGTCATATTCTGGCCTTCATCAACATAGTTTTTTCAGCCTACTTGACGGCACTCCTTCCCCAAAAGCAATCATTAAACGAGCTAAAGAAATAGGATCTCCCGCGACAAGTTTAACTGATCACGGAAACATTGCTGGCTTTGTGGATTTTATAAATGCTGGGAAAAAATATGGAGTAAAACCTATTGTGGGAATAGAATTATACCAATCGAAATTGCATCCATCCATCAAAAATAAAGAAAATTCCAAACATTATCATCTAACCCTATTAAGCAAAGACACAAACGGATTAAAAGATTTATTTAAAATAGTTAGTGAATCAAATAGACCTGAATATTTTTATAGACGCCCCAGATTAAATCTAGAAACTCTTGCCAATTTTAACAAAAGTAAAAATTTAATATGTCTTTCTGGATGTATTGGTGGACATTTATCTTCATCTTTGTTTGATGATGTTGGCAAAGCAATATCTGTGGGGGAACAAACAAATTCAATTGATGAAGTTAAAAAATATTTGAAACACGATTGGAGAAATATTGCATATGAAATAATAGAAGAATATATAAAAATATTTGGAAAAGAAAATTATTATCTCGAATTACAAGAGGAGAATATGCCAAGCCAGTTAGTTGTGGTTAATTGTCTTAGAGAAATTGGTAACGCATTAGATTTATCAACAGTAGCAACCTTGGATAGTCATTATTGTCGTAAAGAGGATGTAGATGATCATAGGCTTTTATTAAGTGCTCAATTGCATACAACCATAGAGGAACAAGAAAAACTAAGACAATCTGGTGCAGACACTATGTCTTTTTTTTATCGAGATACCTTTTATATGCTTTCTTATGAAGAAATGCTTGAACATTATACAGAAAAAGAATTAGAAACAACTCTAGAAATAGCTGATAAAATATCAGATTATAAAATGGCTCAAAAACCATCTTTACCAAAGTTTACCAATCGGACTATGCAAACTAAAAATTTAAATTCACATTCATATCTTAGAGAAATTTGTATCAACAATGCCAAACAAAAATTGGGTCATTTAGATCAACCAACTAAAAAACAATATTGGGAAAGATTACAAAGAGAGTTGAATGTTATAGAAACCGCCAATTTGTCTGATTATTTCCTTATTGTATGGGATTTTTGTAAATTTGTCGATAAAAATAATGGTCCACGCGGCAAGGGGAGGGGATCTGGTGCTGGTTCTCTGATTAATTATTTAACTAATATAACCCTAATTGATCCAATAGAACACGGTTTATATTTCGAACGATTTTTTAATGTTAGCAGAAATATACCCCCACATTTCAATTACGGTGACTTATCTTTTATGGATTGGTATTCTGATAATTTTCATGGATTACGGGATAGAAATGTTCCGAAAGAACGTAAAACGCTTGCTCAATATTTAGGTAAATTAATTAAATCTGGTAGAATGGAATTTACTGATGAGATGCAAAAAGAGGTTGATTGGATAGATAAAAATAATCAATATATGTGGTCATATATATTTGATTTATTATCTCTAGAAAAACGATCAGATAATCCTAATAATTCACGCCTTTTATATGGTTTTGGGTTAGTTGATAAAGTTGTTTTGGAGAATTTTAATCCGCACCTAGGTCATATTAGTTTACCAGATATAGATATTGATGTTGGAAGAGACTTTAAACCCAAGGTTATTGAATATTTGAAAAAAAGGTGGGGAGACGACAAAGTTGCTCAAATGATTACATTTGGAAGACTGCAAGGAAAAGCTGCACTCAAAGAGGTTTTCCGTGCCCAACCAGAATTAGTAAAACACTTGATGAAGGTAAGGGCTACAAAAGAGGGTAAAGATCCACAAAAAAATTGGATGACTCCACACGACCTATGCAACGAGATTACTAAACATATACCGGACGAAGCATCAATAGCAGACGATCTACAAGAGATACGAAAATCCACTGATAATCCAGATTATGGAATTTTAAATTGGTCTATAGAACACATCGATTCTATCAAAGAAGCTTATCAGTGGTATAAGCCATTATTCGATCAAGCCATACGAATAGAGGGGACAAAGAAAAATCAATCAAAACACGCTGCTGGTGTTGTTATAGCTGACAAACCCATCAAAGAATTAGTACCTTTGGCTTATGATGCTCAATCTAAAGATTGTGTGGTGGGTGTTGAAATGATTGCGGGAGAATATCTGGGATGTGTAAAATTTGATGTTCTCGGAGTAACGGCACTAGATAAGTGTTGGTCATGTATGGAAATGATTAATAACATCGGAGAAAAATAATGAATATTTGGTGGGTTATTGTGTTGTGTTTGATATCATTGGGATACGGATTTTATTTGGGCATTTGGTGGCAAGATAATCGTATGGCCGCTGCTTTCAAAAAATTGGTGGAAATGACGAAAAAAGAATAATGCCATATATTGATCAACATAATTTTGATTGGAGTAAGACCAATAAAAGGATTGTGGTCTATATACCAAATTTTGGTCGCAAAAATTATCTAATCCCAACATTACAAAGAATGAAATTTGATTTACCTAAAGATCAATGGGTCATTTTAGTAGTTAATGATGGTATACATGAAGATTTATCAGATTCAGAACAATATAATTTGTGTTGGTTCACGTTTGAAAGAGGGCCAAACCCCAAAGAGCGCAACGGATGCCTTATCAGAAATTATATTCTTAGGAGATTACAAAGTCGAATAGTGGCCACTCGTGATCCAGAAATTTTCATAGAAGGCAATAATTATTTAAATGCAATATCTTGCTTAGAAGAAAATCAAGTATATCGTCCATGCGAAATGGTGGAATTGAGGGAATCTGATGTAGCTAAAATTTTTGAAAATCCGTTAATAGACTTGTCTAAATTAAAAATGAGGTGTGTACATAGTGTTACTAATCATAATTATAGAGCATTCCATGCTGGATTTGCAATGCACACTAATAAATTAGTTGAATTGGGTGGTTATGAAGAAGAATTCGGTCCAGTTTATGGATGGGAAGATGTTAATTTACTAGAGCGCATTATAGCATCCAAGATGGATTTTATCATAGATAATAGTGTAAAAACATACCATATTTTTCATCCAAGAAAAGTTAAGTTTTTGAAGACCGTTAGAGATGGCGGTATGATATATCAAAGGAAAAAAAGAGAAATTTTACAAGGTTCAATAATAGCGAATCAAAAAAAGGAGTGGGGTAATGGTTAAA
>Ga0209536_100004768_pt1 | contig 21354 bp, 14 predicted proteins | sample DeeMarSeWOR28_12_FD_187461 | JGI IMG/M metagenome (GOLD analysis project Ga0209536, IMG submission 187461) | Marine sediment microbial communities from White Oak River estuary, North Carolina - WOR-2-8_12 (SPAdes) (version 2) | ecosystem: Environmental > Aquatic > Marine > Intertidal zone >... | reverse complement strand
CCTTCGATGATCGAGCTGATGATCGACTCCGGTGTGCGCTCCCGCACGGGTCGGTAGATAATGCCCGCCTGGCAGAAACGGCATCCCTCGGTGCAGCCGCGGGCGATCTCCACTGCGACCCGATCGTGTACGACCTCCGTCTGCGGAACGAGAACGTCGGTCGGGAAGGAAAAGCGGTTGACATCATCCAGCAACGCCTTGCGAACCGGGTACGGGGCCCCGTCGGCCGGAACGACGTGGAGGATCAACTTCTGGAACCAAATCGCAAGCGTGGTTCCCAGGATGCCCCCCGCGATCGCCGTGACAAGGGATTCGGTGAGCAGTTGGCGGACCAAGCGGGCCGAGGAGGCTCCCAATGCGGCGCGAACGCACAACTCCGAACGGCGGGTCGCACCGCGCGCCAGCAACAAGCTGGCAACGTTGCCACACGCGATGAGGAGCACGAGGCCTACCGCGGCCATGAGGAGAACCACAGTGGTTTGATAGTCCTCGGCAAGAGCCTCCTGAAGCTCTGTCAGCAGAACTTCCTTGTCGCGGTTTGTTTCGGGATACTCGGTGGCGAGTCGCGCTGAAATCACGTTAAAATCGACTCTGGCATCTTCGATCGTGACGCCAGGCTTCAGGCGTCCGACCATCAACCAGTTGTGCCACCCTCTCGAGTTTGCCTCCGGACTGTCACGGCGCATCGGAAACCAGAGGTCAACATCGTGCAGGAACTCGAAGTCGGGCGGCATGATTCCCACGATTGTCTGGGCCGTTCCGCCGACTGTGATAGTCTGCCCGATAGTGCTCGGCGATCCACCGAACCTCCGTCGCCAATAACCGCCGCTGATAATCACCACGTTCGGGGCACCAAATATTCCCTCCTCGGGTGTGAAGAACCGTCCAGTGGCAGGCGGAATGCCGAGAGTTGGGAATAGATCCCATGAGACCAACACGGTGTTTACACGTTCCGGTTCATCACCACCCGTAACGGTCGCGAATCTCGAGCCGGTGCGGATTGCGCCTACCGACTCGAACACCTCATTCAGCTCACGGTAGTCGAAGTAGTCGTAGGCGGACATGTCGGGGTTGATGTAGCCATTGAAGGTCGTCCGGCCCAGCACCAGGTTTTCGGGCTCAGCAAAAGGCAACGGCCTTATCAGTGCCTGATGAAGGGCGCTGAACATGGCCACGTTGGCACCGATCCCGATCGCAAGCAGGAGAATCACCGCGGCTGTGAAACCAAGCTGTCTCAGGAGCCCGCGAACGGCAAAACGAACGTCCTGCAGTAGCGAGTCTGGTTGCCGCCACAGCATCAAACGAGTGGGTTTGAGATCCCAACGTATCGCTTTCATTGTGTTCCTCTTGTGGTGCGGTGGCACGGAACTCTTGATGCGCTCCGTGATGTTGGTCAGCAGGAGGTTGCCGATAGCCGCCAAGAGCAACCCGGCCAGCCGTAGCGTTCTCCGCACACCAGTGTGCGAGTGAACGCAGTCGCCCCAGTGGTCCATAAAATCAGCACGGATCTCGCGTCCGAAGGACTTGCGAAACGCAGCCGGTAGGAGCGCAACCAAGAAATCGACGACCGCCAGTGCGGCTCTCAAGTCAAGCCTTCGGATCGACATACAGTTGACTCGAGCGGGCCAATTCCACGGCGTCGTCCAGACGACTCACCTCTGCGCGCAGTACGGCTTGTCCTAACGCCGTCAAGCGATACTTGCGACGTGTCGGTCCGTCCCCCGACGTAGCTTCATCCGACTCGGATTCCTCCACGAGCCCCGAGTTCAGCAGCCGAGCGAGGATTCGGTACAGCGATCCCAGTCCGATCCGCACTCGTCCACCGGACGCTTCCCGTACGGATTTGTTGATCGCGTAGCCGTGGAGTTCTCCGGGCGTGAGTGCCAGCAAGAGCTGAAAGTCGGTAGCGCTGAGTGGCAGAAACTCCAGTGGATCGATGTTTTTCATCTACTAGCCCCCTCGTCGCCGCAGCTGACCAGTCCACGACAGCAGTATCATCTCTGTACATATATATGAGATACTTAGTTTGCCCAAATGGTTGAACGGCGTCAGAGGGGGATGCCCGGAAGGCTATGAAGTCCCAGAAACGCTCTGGCAGAAAGTCCCCGGTCGCCAGATCATTGGAGCGCCTGGGAAGGTCCAGCGCCCGCGCCGTGCAGGCGCTCGCGCCTCACGCGCGGGCGGCGTTCGCCGGCGCGGAGAACCTGCACACCCACACCAACGACATCGCCGGGCTCAAGGCCATCTACGACTCACTTACCCGGGAAGCCGCTGAGCGCCAGCTGACCTGGCGCTATTGACCGGCCGCTGCCGCGTTGTCACCGAGTCGCCGAGCACCCGAGATGCGGCTCGTGCCGGGGGGGGCTGCGACTACCGCCAGCAATATCATGGCGTCCGAAAGGCTCTTCCGCATCTGCTCAGCAGGACCGCTGGCCCGTCGCCCAAGCGCAGTATTCCTCTACGCGCAGCCACACCGTTTCAGCCAGCGTGGTCGAGGACGTCAGTCATTCCCTCGCCCAACCTTCTCTTTCAACTCCTCGAAGAGTTCTCGGCGAGGATGACCTCCGCGTACTCAGGTTTCCCTGCGCTACGCATCGCCGGCACATTAGGCACCCTCCCTACCCTCGGCCAGGAATCCCTTTACGGAGAGTCCGATGATCTCGGCCTCAAGCCAAAACGCCATGTGTCCGAAGTCGTTGTCCAATTCCAGCAACGCCCCGTCAACAAGATCGGTGAATCGACGAGCAGCCTCGGGCGTCACCCCCTGGTCATGGGTGGACAGCACCGTGAACAACTCCCCCTTCACCGTAGCAGCCGCGCGCTCAAGGTCCCCTTCAAAGGAAGCGGCCACGTCGTGGGCCAGCATTGCCCTGAGCTGACTGGCATGATCCCCGGCGTGAAAGCTGGCCTGAGCGGACCGGGCAACTCCTGCATACAACCGCTCGACCCCCTCTCGCGACGTATGCTGATTCATGTAGTGAGGAGTGTAGATCGCCAATTGGGACATGAGGCCGGCGAGCGTGCCCGTATCTTCATCCCGCCGCCTCACACTGCTCGATCACCGCAAGTCGCGTCTTCCACAGCAGGAGATCGTAGGAAGTGAGCTGAGGAGAACCCGAAATGGACACTGCCTTCTGAACGAAGTCGGGGTATGCCACCAACCACTCCAACGCCTGCATACCGCCCATGGAAACCCCTATGACGGCCCAGAGATGTTCTATGCCGAACTGCTCCACAAGAAGACGGTACTGGGAGTCGACCATGTCACGAATCGTGAATTGCGGGAAGGAATGCCCAGGCTGCCGAGTGCTGTTCGAGGGGGAAGAGGACACACCGTTGCCGAAGACATCAACCGCTATGACAAAAAACCTGGACGTGTCGACATAGCCCCCGGGGCCCGCGAAGCGGGCTAGATTCTCCGATGTCCCGTGAACCCATGTAGGGAAGAGCACCGCGTTCGACCGGTTCGCATCAAGGGTGCCCCAGGTTCGATACCCGATTCTACAGTCGAGGATTACCCCACCGTTTTGAAGGCTGCACTGTCCCAACTCCGCGAACTGGAGCTCCCCCTGAGCTGCGGTTTGGGCAGTAGTAGCTATGAGGAGTGAGACGAGCAGAAGTATCGACTTCATGATCTCTTCCTGTTGAGGATCCTGACAGCCTCGGCGATGGGTAGCTCTCCCTCTTTCACCAACTTGTCACGCAGTGACTCACCGTCGACGTACGGCATGACGCAATACAGAAAGCCGTCGGCGTCACCGGAGTCGAGTAGCGGGAGGTTGTGAGGACGATTGAGATTGGCCGCGATCTTGGTCTCTTGGTGGAACCGCCCGGGACCAAGTGCAGCGGCCAGTTCTGGACGCAGCACTTTCACGGCTACATGCCGCTCGTGCTTCAGGTACTGAGCGAGGTAGACGGTCGCCATCCCGCCTGAGCCAAGCTCTCGCTCGATCCGATAGCGGTCAGCCAGCGCAGTCTTCAAACGTTCCAACAGGTCAGCCACGTGATGGCTCTCCTGTGGTCCCAGGGTTCTAAGGTACGGTTCGGCGGGCGGGTGGGCCAGAGATGCCGCTACTCAGGAGTCGAGGCAATTCTGCTGTCGTAGTTGTCAAGACCGCTATTTGATCAAGATGCACAGGGACGGGGTACACTGGGGATCTCGAGCTGGCGGCCTGCAGTCACGGCGAAAACCGCCGTCGGTTACCACCTGCGGCCTCAGCGACTCTTGGAAGAAAGGGCTGTCGTGGAATGGCGCAAACACAAATCGACTTGCGGGAAGACTCTTGATTCAGCATTCATATTTCATAATCAGACATAGCATTCACAGCAGAAAAGGTCCTTGCATTCATGGCAAGAACAATTGAAGATCGCACCCTGCGTTGGCTCCTCTCGGGCGACGTCTCAATACAGTACCAGGTGCATCGCGACTTGCTGGGGTCTGGCGAAGAACAACTGAAGGCACTTCAAGAGCGCATTCCCAACGAGGGCTGGGGGAAGCGGTTCCTGGCGAAGCAGCGGCCGGACGGGCACTGGGGCAGGGCCTACTATCAGCCGAAATGGATATCCACCCACTATACCCTGATGGATCTAATGAACCTGGGAATACCGCCCGCAACGCCATCCGTCCGGAAGACTGTGGAGATGGTTCTCGACAGCCACATCGGTGAAGACGGCGGCATCGCCCTGTCGAAGACCTCCAAGACCCTGAAGGAAAGCGATGTATGCATAAACGGGATGGCCCTGGGACTGGGCGCCTATTTCGAGATAGCGGACAACAAGATGCATTCGCTCATCGACAATATCATGGATGCACAAATGCAGGACGGGGGATGGAACTGCATGCATTCCCAGGGCGCGGTGCACAGTTCCCTGCATTCCACCATCAGCATACTGGAGGGCTTCTTAGCATACAGGAACGGCGGAGGCAGATACCGCATTACAGAGATCACAGCGAGGGAAGCGGCCGGCAGGGAGTTCATCCTCCAACACCGCCTCTACCGGTCCCATCGCACCGGCGAGACCATCGATGGCAAGATGCTCATGCTCTCCTGGCCGTCCCGCTGGCGCTACGACATCCTGCGTGCGCTGGATTACTTTCGGGCGGCACGGTGTCCCTACGACGCCCGCATGGACGATGCAATGGAAGTGCTGGAAAGAAAGCAAGGGGCGGGCGGGCGCTGGCCCCTGCAGGCAAAACACCCCGGCCAGGTGCATTTCGACATGGAGAAACCTGGCGGCCCCAGCCGCTGGAACACCCTGCGGGCGCTGAGGGTACTTGCCCATTTCAGCTGACAGGCGGCTGCAGTACGCCGGTGGGACAGCCGTTCCGAAGCCCACTGCCCACCAACCGGTGCAGCGAATTCCGTTCTCACAGGGCGCTCGAGTTGACAGGCGCACGTCGCAAAGCTCACGGGAGCCGAGCTGCACGCACCCTCTTCCCCGCACAGTACCATGAGCATCGGAGCGACGGACATGCACAGAACGGGCACCTCCTCACTTCATGGGAGTATCGGGGGGTGACTTCAGTTTGAGGACGGCTATCAATCCCTATGGGGCTGCCGGCTTTGTGTTGGCCGGAGTATCTGCAGTCACCCAGGAATGGTCACTCCCGGAGTTCTGCTGGAGCATTTGGCTGGCCGGACTCGTCTATACATGGGTTTGTATCGCCACGGCGTCTTTGCAGATCATTGTCTCTGCTCGATCGGACAAAGCAGCGTATGACGAACGCCTGCCATTGCTTCGGCGGTTCTCTCCCGGCGTATTCCTTTTTGGCCTGGCTGTGATCAGTGTCTCAGTAGGGCTGCTCGCATTTCGCCTCTACAGTTTTCTGTTCGCGTTCTATGGATTGTTCCTGTCTGTGTTTGCTGAGATGGAACCACTTGACCTGTTCGGTAGGAATGGCTTCATCAACTCGGACTTCTTCACCCCCGTGATGTACTTGGTTGATCGCTCTTGGCCCATGGCCGCGGGAGCATTGCTTGCGAACTGGGGGGATTTCTTTCGGAAGAACCCGTGGAGGCGGGTCTTGTTGCCTTTGCAGAAAGAAATCGTGCGTATGCACATCATGATTCTCGCATTGCCGTTTCTGTCACTGATAGCATGGGCTCTCTTCAAGGAAGCATATCAGTCAATCACCATTGTGATTCTCATGGGCCTGTTCTATCTCCTGCCGAAGAAGGAGCAGGGAAACGATGTGGAGATCACAGAGGAGCCGTGGACTTCAGGCGACGCGGTAGGCTGAGTCTGCCTGCCGGCGTCCGGCATCTGAGCGAGATGGACTGTGGCCATCAGGCCAATGCCGAGTTCGCGTTCGATGGGGTGGCGGTTTGACGCTGATGAGGCTGACTGGATTCACACGCTCACCTCGCCATGTGGTCACTGCCTCAGTGGCCGACGCCATCTCAGCGCTGGGCGGATTTGTATTGGACTCCAAGCGCTTCTCGAATAAGGCGCTGACCTTGCGCATTGAGATCCCTGCAAGTGGAGCAGCAGACTTGGCTAGCGCCATGGCGGATTGTTGGGTCACTCTTGACGACGCCTCTGTTCTTACGCTCGAGCATTACGGGAACGCAGACAGCGGCGCATTGACCGAGGTGACCGGTACGCTACACCTTAGGTTCATCCACGAGGAACCCGAGCTTCGTATCGAGACACCAGCAGTGCCCGGGTAGACTGAATAGTCCACGTACCGGCTAGCCGGCGAAACGAGGTCTTTCAGGTCTGGTCGGCACGCGCGTCGGGCAACTGAGCGTCCGGCCTTACAATCTGGTGAAACAGGCTCGATTCCCGTTTGAAGAACCCCTCGGTGTGGAAGCTCTCATCCAAGCCGTACAATTCGTAATCCAAGTGGTGGCACATCTCGTGTAGCACGGTGCGAAGAAACGTCTTGAATGCGACGACGCGTTTCTTTGCCGCGGTGCGCATCCACACCGTGATGACGGGGGGAGCGTCGTCTTCTTCCGGTTCGTATAACCCCTGCATTTCCCCCCAATCATGTGAGGGCCTAGCGGCGAGAACCTTGACGTGAACCGGTCGGGCGCCGAGGTCGGTGACCAGTGTCGTCACGAGGCGCTGGACGTATGCCTGGACGTCCGATCGGCAAGCGTCCTCCAACGCGGCCCGGATCCGTTCTACCAGCGGCCACACAACCTCGGGGGCCTCCAGTGGTACCCGGACAATTCGGTCGCTCGCCCGGTAAGTCGCTTTTTCTCGAGCGGATAGCTTGTCGTAGTAGGCGTAAGGCATGGAGAAGAATACCCTGTCACGCGGGATTCCTGTTGGCGAGGTGCCAGCCCCCATGGGGCGTCTCAGAGCAAGATGCCTTCGTTCTGGGTACCGCCCGACGCATACACGCGACATACCTACACCCAGCGCTACCGGAATGGCGGCATGTTGTAGGGGAAACCGTGTAACATCGCCTGGCCATGAAGCGGCCAGTCGAACACGGCAAACGGGAGCGACAACGTGATCAGGACTGCGCTGTAGAGTGCGAAAACGAGCAAGACATCTGCGCCACTCTCAGGTCTGTCCTTTCGCAATACGAGTCGCATCGGTGCCGCTATGACCCTAGACACGAACCGAGGCAGTGGCAGTAGAAAGGGCGTACGTTCCTCATATTGCTGATACGCGGTTGCCTGCCGTTTCCGCAGCCGCACTTCTTCCAACAGCGCCACGCAGACAATCGCCACCGTGGCGATCAACCAGGGGAGACTGCTCTCTACACTCCACCTGATACGCGGGCCGCGTAGCCGCGACACATAGATCATCAGCCCATAGCTCCAGATGATCCATCCTAGATACTGTGGGTGCCGAGACAAGCGATAGATCAAGTTCGACGCCACGTCTTCACCCTTGAAGCGAGACTTGAACCAAACAAGAACCCCCAAAGTGAACAGCACGATACCGAGACCCAGCAATCCACAGATGAGTGGTACCCTGATGTCGATACCGGCCAGCGCGGGCAGGTATACCATCACCATATACGGGACCAGAGTGATGTCACCCAATCTCAGGAGGTCGGGCGCAGCTTCAACGATCGGCATCCAGATGATCCGTAGTATCCCGAGCCCTGCGAGCATCGACATGGTTAGCGCAAACTGTCCGAAGACCGGCAGGAACACCGCGATCGCCCCGAGCGACGACATACCACTGCGCTCGAACAGGAAGCCAACCACGATGAGCGCGGCCACGGATATCAGGCAGCAAGTTCCGATCAGACGGATGTGATACGAGTCGACGAAATGCTGACTCAGCCCGGTGTCGTAGTCGAAATCCGGCCCCGTGGCATCTCCCAGCTGATCTACCAGTACCGAACTCAGGGCGTGAGGTAGCTCAACGGTCGCATATGTGAGGGCAGCGGAAAACACCATCGCCAGGAGCAGAAGTGCCGCAGCCTGCCAGGTGTTGGCTTTCATGGCTCACCTCATGAGTGATGTATCTATCCATCTCCTACTTGATAGGACGAACCTGGGAGTGAGACTTGCACGGTGCAGCTAGTTGCCACGGATGGTCGTTACGAAGTGGTGAGTGCGCAGGCAGGACTTCTCGAAATCGCAAGTGGCACCGGCCGGGCGGTGGTGCTATCTGGCCCTCCCTACCGGCAAGCAGTAGCCTAGCGTAGCGCCGAATGGGGAGCCGTCCCCATGCCGACGTGTTGGAGCGTTGTCGATTCAGTGGAATATTCGCGGAATTGTCTCGTCCCAGGTCTTTTCACGCAGCAGCTCGCCGTTCTCGAAGACCCTGCGCGTGTAGACGTAGTAGAAGTTCTCGACATCACTGCGGAAATCGAGCACGGCCTCGAAAAGTAGCTCGCGACCGGCAACGAGGATTGTCCTCGAGTACTCGGTGCGCACGGAAGTGTTGGCTGGATCGTGCTTGTTGGTCGAGTGGGTGATCTTCTCCGACGAAAGCGCCTGCCCCCAGGGATACTGAGCTCCTTCATTGTTCACGGCCACGAGAGTGGCCTTGCCCGTATCCTCGTCGTACACCAGGCCCTCGACCTCCGCGTACCCGGATGTCGTCGACTCGCCTTCGGCGATGGCCAGGCTGCGGTAACCTGGCAGCATCGGTCCCGGCTCTGCAGGAGGCAGGAAGTCGGGTGCGGGACGCTCCTCGTACGGAATCATTGGCAGAACTACGTGTGAAGCATTCTCGCCTCCGAGTCTCAGTGAAGTGGTCATCGCGTACGGGGTCGGCCAGAACATGGGCCACTGGGAGTTGGTGACAGCGACGCGAATCCGATGCCCGGGTTGGAAGACCCACGAGGTGAAATGAAGCTCGATCTCGAGCTGGTATTCGCGACCTGGCTCGAGCGCTTCCGGGGCCTGCGAGGAGTTTCGATGCGCGCCGTTCAGCCCGGCGCCGGTAATCTGGGTCACCGAGCCGTTTGGAGCGACGTCGGACAGCCGCACCACCCAGCTCGCAAGTGGCGCATCGGCAGAGGCGTTGAGGAAGACCCGCGGAAATCCCAGGATCTCTACTTCCTCCTTGAGAGGCTCGCTGTCGTAAACCAGGCCGGCGTCATCCATCGGTTGCTGATCCGGCGTTGGATCACCCCACCACATCACCGGCCCGCCGCCCTCCATGCCGACCGTCGGATCGTATTCGAGGGAGTGTGTGCCGGCGCGCGAGACGTGCTCTCGTAGCGTGTGGTTAGCGGAAAGGAACAGACTGCGGTAGTCGGTGCGCTCCAGCGGGAAGCCCTCCTCGAAGCGCCATTCTCCGGGGACTTGCTCCAACGACACGTCCGGTGCGTACCAGTCGCGCACGTAGACCGCGAACGGCGGCTCATCCATTATTCCGGTGTCCTCGCCCTTGAGCCACTGGTCGAACCAACGCACCGCTTCGTGGCGCCACTCCATATGCGGTTTCGGATAGCCGTTGTGCGGCCACGAGTGGGCCCAGGGACCCACCATCGCCTTCACCGGCGCGTTCATGTGCTCGAGCATGCGCCCCACGGCGTCACGATAACCGTCGTACCAGCCGCCGATCACGAACGTGGGAATCCCGATCGACTCGTATCGGGTGTTGAGTGAGGCGCGGTCCCAAAACGGCCCGTCCAGCTGCTGCGACTTGTAGATCAGCATCCACGGCTTGGTGTCGAAGCGGTTCACGAAGTACGCGTCATCGATGACGTAGTCCGGCGCCGCCGGCAGGATGTTGGCCAGGTCCTGACCTGCCTCGTACGCGTCGACGTGTGCGATGCCATCCATGTAGTGGACGTCGTCTTCGTACAGATCATCGGTGGCATCGATGGCGATGATCGCCTTGAGCGCCGGCGGATTTCGCATCGCCATGTGGATGGAGTTGAACCCGCCCCAGGAGATGCCGAACATGCCGACGTTCCCGTTGGAGAACCGCTGCTTCGAGAGCCAGTCGATGACGACCTCGCCGTCCTCCTGTTCCTGATCGGTGTATTCGTATTCGATCAGCTTGCCCTCGCTGTTGCCGGTGCCGCGGATGTCGACCCTAGCGACCACGTAGCCGTGCTGGAGGAAGTACGAGTACAACGGGTAGTTGCGCGGCGATCGCGATTCGTTCTTGCGATAGGGAAGGTATTCCAGGAGCACCGGGTAGGTTGCTGCGGTGTTGGCACCCTCGGGAATCCAGAGGTCGGCGGCTAGCCGTACGCCGTCGGGCATGGCGATCCACGCCTCGCGGAACTCGATCCCGTCGTCGGCCAGCGAGCCGTCGAGATCGGAGCTGCCCGACGAGCCGGACTCACAAGCTGTCGCAGCGGCAATCGCGGCAGCGAGCAGGAGCGGAAAACCCCTGGCGATGATGCTTACGCTCATTCCATTGGCTTGCTGCATCTCGACCAACCCCCAGTGATGTTCATATCTGTAGGTCGTTTGACCGAATGGGACAACGTGCGCTCCCAACAAATGGACACACGTTTCACGGCGCAAGCAACAAGATCCTGTCGCTCACAGTGGAAGAATCCGACAGAGGGGTGGTCACGGCCTCCAGCCGTTGCAGCCTCACACCTACAGTCAGGGCTGATTGTGGCAGAAGGGTAGCCACTCACGACGTGAGCTTCTCCTCGGTTGACAACACGGCCGCGCTGTGGCTCTTTTGCGTGTCCGTTTCTCTGCCGCCAAGGCGGCGGCGACCGGCTGTCTCTTAAAGCCGGTCGATGTCCGGTTGTGAGGGAGTTGGCCCATGTCCTTGTTCAAGAATCGTCCCCACCATCTGCTCGGCGCCGCGCTACTCGCGGTCTCACTCTTCGCCGGTACGTCATGCAACGCAGGTGAGGAGCGCTTCGACGTCGTCGAGGCTACGATCCCCGAGATGCAGCGTGCGCTGGAGGAAGGGCGCGTTACCTCTCGCGAATTGGTCGAGGCCCACCTGCTGCGTTATGCTCTCTACGAGGAGCGCGTGAACGCGGCGATCGCTATCAATGCCAACGCGCTCGCGGAGGCAGACCGGCTCGACCGAGAGCGCGCTGAAGGGCGCCTGCGCGGCCCGCTCCACGGCATCCCGGTCGCGCTCAAAGACAACGTCCTCACCACCGACATGCCGACCACGGGCGGCGCGCTGGCCTTCGAGGGCTTCGTACCTCCGTACGAGGCCACGTTGACGACGAACCTGCGTGAGGCCGGTGCCGTCATACTCGCGAAGACGGTGATGACCGAGCTCGCCAACTACATCGCGGCGGGCATGCCCGGTAACTACAGCGCGGTTGGCGGCTTCGGCCTGAACCCGTACGACCCGCGCCGTGATCCGCGGGAGGGCCGCAACGACGGCCGCCCCGTGCTGGGTACCGGTGGCTCGAGTTCCGGCATCGGCACCGCGATGAGCTTCTGGGCAGCGAACGTGGGTACCGAGACCTCGGGCTCGATCCTGTCGCCGGCGAACGCGAACATGTTGGCGGCGGTCAAGCCGACCGTGGGGCGTGTGAGCCGCTATGGCGTGATCCCAATCACCGCCGATCAGGACATCGCCGGCCCTATGGCGCGGACCGTCACCGACGCGGCGATCCTCCTCGGCGCGCTGGAAGGCGCGGAGCCGGATCCGCATGACCCGGCGACCGAGCGGTGCGAGCCGCCACCGAACCGAGACTACACCGCGTTTCTCAGGGCCGACGGGCTGCAGGGAGCCCGCATCGGCATTCCTCGAGCCTCGTACTACGACTCGGTTCGGGTCCCCGGGACCGAGCGGTTCCGCGGTGGGCTGTCGGAGGAAGCAACGGCCCTGATGGCCGACGCGATCCAGATCCTCGAGGCACAGGGAGCGACGATAGTCGATCCGGCCGATATCCCGAGCGTGATCGACCCGGATCCCGAGAACAACGTGCTCGCAAGCGGGCGGAGCAGCGTGCTCGGCTACGGCATGAAGCGGGACTTCAATGCGTGGCTCGCGACGCTGGGTGAGTCCGCGCCCGTCAAGACACTGACGGAGCTGCGCGAGTGGAACCTGGCTCACGAGCAGGCCGGCTCACTCAAGTATGGTCAGGCCCGGCTCGACGAATCAGACGAGATCGACCTGGAGGACGACCGTGCCGAATACGAGGCCGATCGCGCGCGGGACCTGCGCCTGAACGGCGAGCACGGGATTGACGAGGTGATGACCAACCTGCAGTTGGACGCGCTGCTTTTCCCGGGGTCGAGCAGTGCGGGCATCGCTGCGCGGCCGGGCTACCCGACCGTGATCGTGCCGTTTGGCCTCGTCGAGTCCGACTACGACCCGCCGCTGCCGGATGGGTTCGCCGCGAAGCCCCGCCCGTTCGGCGTGAGCTTCACCGGGATGGCGTGCAGCGAGCCGCGGCTACTCGAGCTGGCTTATGCGTTCGAGCAGGCGACGCTGCGCCGGGTAGCGCCTCCCGGAATGCCCTAGCGGTCCTGGCGATCTGTTGCGCCTCGATGGGGGCTAGCGGTCAGGGCCCCCTTGAGGTCCGGGGATGGTATGCGCCACTCAGGGTTGTGGCACGCAAAGCTTCTACCCGGGTCAAGGCTAGGAGGCCGCTACCGCTACTCGAGACAGGCCTGTAGTATGCGCATATCGCTTGCGAAGGAATCCGCCTCCAGCGGGCCGAATGAGAAGCGGAAGAACCGGTCCAGCGCACTGGGTTCGCCTGCTTCACGCATCATGTCGCAAAACCGGCCGGGTAGCACGCCCGCGTCGTGTTCGAACAGCCTGCTGTTGAACTCGTCTGCGGTCAGTCCCCCGGGCAGTCTGCCCCAGTGATAGAAACCTCCACCACCCGTGAACAAATCGACACCCAAACGACGGAATCCTTCCGCGTATCGTTGCCGTTGCGAGGTGAAATAGCTGTTCACCGCATTGCGAGCCAACGCGACGCGCTGTGGTTCCAGCAGGGCGGTCACGTAGAGCTGCGACGGGCGCGATACCCCTCCCATGGCGAATGAGGAGTAGTTTCTGAAGATCTCGATGTGCTGCTTTGCCGCAATCACCCACCCCACCCGCATACCGGGAACCTGAAGGCCTTTGGTGGCTGCACCCACGACGAACAGGTTCGTGGCATCGATATCGTCTATGTAGCGCACGGCACTGTCTGGCTCGGGGTCGCCGTAGAACTCGTAAGCCTCATCGAACAGCGCGCCCCGTCCCTCGGCGCTGAATGCTTGCACCCTTTCGCGCAGCTCCGCGCCGCCCGTCATTACACCGGTCGGGTTGCATGGGTTGGACTTGACCAGCATTACCTCGCCAGTAATCCGCGCCAACGTAGCGGCATACTCCGACGCACCGGGCCGGAAGCGGTTCTCGGCATTGCTGGGAATCAGGTGCACATCGTGGCCCAGCAGCCTGAGCATGTCGTAGTAGGGCGGGTACTCCGTTGCTTCGACGACTGTTGAAGTCCCTGGTTTCAGGACTAGCAGCGTGGCTATGATGCCTGCACGCCCGCCAGCAAACACCGCAACGTGATCGGGCGTAATGCCTGCGTCATAGTACCGATTGTAGTAATTCGCGAGAGCCTCACGCAGCCCGATCTCACCGGTGGCCTTGGGATATTTCAGGTCGGTGTACGCCAATTCGACACTCGAAGGCAACGGTGGCCCGCCCGGCAACTGCTTGGTGAGCGGGTAGCCTTGCCCCCACGGGTGTGTACCGGGGTCACCCATGTACTTGGAGGTCGCGTCGGCAAACTTGAACAGAGTTTCATAGACGCCCATCGGCGGGAATCGCTTGAGGATCATTTCACCTACCGTCTGCTTTTGATCTGCTTCAGCTCAGCTTCACGCTGGAGGAAGCTCTTGCCGTCGGTGATCCAGGGCTCAGCTGGCTCTCCCTTCAGATAGTGTCCAAACCAGGCCAGTATCCGGCGCTGATAGTCTTTCTGGTTCTCCTCCTGGCGCAGGCCGTGGTCTTCACCTATGTAGGTGAGCAACACAACGTTGTTCTTGGCGCGCCGGGCGATGTTATACAGCTCAATGCTCTGGTACCAAGCCACGATGCCGTCTTTGTCGCCAGCCTCCAGGAGAAGCGGTACGGTCATTTCATGAGCGTTGTAGACGGCAGAGTTATCGATATAAGCCTGAAGGTCTTCGTAGAGAGCAACCACCATGCGTTCCTGGCCCGTCTCAATATGGTCGGTTTCTGCGATACCCGTCCCCCAGTGGTGGTCACCGTAATAGCTGACGAGATCGGTTATTGGGGCACCGGCAACCGCAGCGGCGAAGACGCCGTGTGTATTCGTTGCCACAAAGGTCGTGTTGAATCCGCCCATGGAATGGCCCACGATACCCACCCGTTCGGGGTCCACTACGCCCATCTCGATCACCTTCGCCACGGCCGCAGTGACACACTCCACCACGGACCACCCAGGCTGCCTGGGTCTGAACACGATGTCCGGTTGGAGGACGAAGTACCCCTCGCTCATGAAGACGGCGGTGTTGTAGTAGCTGCGCTCGGAGGGAGCGACGTAGCGATGGACGTTCTGGGAGAGCAACTCGTAGTTGTAGACGATCATGGGGTACTTCTTGTCCGGCTCATAGCCAGCCGGGTAAATCAAAGAACCCTGCAATCTCCGACCTCTGTCGGTGGTGTACTCGATCAACTCACTACGCCCCCAAGCGTACTCGGCCTGGAAAGGATTGGTCTCTGTCACTTGGCGGGCTTCGCCGAGGTCGGGGCCGGCGACGAAGATATCCGGCGAGTCGTCAAAGTCCTGGGCGATGTAGCCGAACACGTCGGCCTTCTCCGCCTTCGCAAGCGAGCCCACGTTTCGGTCCAGCCACACCAAACGGTCCACTCCTGCTCCGGGCTGCAGCATCCCGTACCCAGACTTCTTGGTCCACTCCCCGTACAGACTGAGGTAGATGGGTGCGTCGAGGTCGATCCACTGCTCCTCCCGGGATGAGTATGAAGGAGCCCCCCTGAAGCGAGAGCCCTGGTCGGGACGGACCAACCGGTGCCTGACCTCCTCTGGTGTGCCATTGGTCAGACGCTCGGCGCCGGACCCGTCCGGCGCAACGGCCCACATGTCATACTTGTCGTAGAGAAGAACAGCACGATCGTCCGTTGTCCATCCCGCGACACCAAACGGCGGTTTCTGCAGTTCGTCCGGATACACCTTGGATGTTTGGTCTGACTCGAGGTTGATGAACGAGACCGGCGCGGACTCTGTGATATTCGTGATTTCACGAGTGTCGAGGTCAATGGTCCAATAGTGACCGTCGTCTAAAAAGAGGAGATACTCCCCCCCGGGGCTCTCCTGCAGGTATCGGTCATTGATGTTCTCCACGAGTAGAGTGCGTTCCCCAGTGTGGAGATTCTGCAGATACAGATCCGCGCCAGGACGACCGATGGAGCGCTCCATTGCATACTTGGACCATTCTGCCACGAAAGCCAGGTCGGAGTACTGAATGGGCGTCACCCTCTCCTCGATGAGGTCTTGGCCCAACTGTACGAACTCGCCGCTCGCGACATGCCAAGCCGCAAGCATGTTCCTTTCCCGATCTTGAGAAGCGTGGACCTTCTGCCAGGGCATGACGTACGTGTCGGTCCAATGCCAGATCTCAACGGTGGAAGGATCATCGGGCTCCCGAGCAGGAGCTTGCGCCTCTGCTACTTCGTCGTCAGTCTCCTCTTCGTCCTTTGGAACGAGCTTGTCCTCCCACTCTGCGATCCCGAAAAAGAGCACCTTGCCATCGGCAGACCAAGAGAAGTCTCGATACGGGACCGCCCTCATACCGTCCGGAAACGCCGGATCGCTGGTCGGGTCATAGGAATGCAGCTCGCTGCGGCCGTCCAGTTCGGTCCAAAGGAGAATCACCTGCGTGGCCCCGTCCTTGCCTTCGTCGGTCTTGCTGCGCAGCACTGCAAGATCAGCCGCTTCGTGTCGCCACTCCAAGTTTCTGTAGTCGGAACTTGATGATTGCAGCACGCGCAGCTCACCCGTCTCCGGGTCGAATAGCTGTACGCCATTGCCAATCTTGTCCTCGGTGCCAATGACCATTGCCAGCAGATGGCTGTCCTCGGCATCCTGCCATGCAAACTGGGCTACGTTCCCGAAAGACATGTCGCGGCCGGTTTCCAGGTGCCGGACGATTATTGTAATGCCTGGAGCCACATCCTCTTCATCGCCACCGTCTGGCGAAGACCCTCTCTGCTGCTCCGGTCCGTATCGTCTCATTACCAGGTAGGCCCCGTCGGGACTGAACGTGAAGGACTCGATGCCGTCGACCGTCGACGTGTCACCCGTCGCCAGACTCCGCAGGCCGAGCTTGTTGTGGACCGGCTTATCGGCTTCTCGCAGCGCCTCTTGCTCAGCCTCGGATTGGCCGATGCTGTAGGCGATCCATCTGGAGTCGGAGGAGTACGCTGGCTGGCTACCGAAAGCGGCCACCTGAGTTTCACCATCTGAGAGCCTGGTGATGCGTAGCTCGTTCTCACGGTTGGAGCGGTTGATTCCGTAGACGATCCATTGACCGTCGGGTGAGAACCCACCAAAACTCCCCTGCTGTACCAGCGTTTCCCACTTTCCGAAATCGGCGAACCCGGCAGGGGACTGCGTCTGAGCTGCCAATGTCGTGGTCAGGGCCAGAACCAGAATGATTCCGATGTTCGCCGCTCTTTTCATCATGTCCCTACCTTCTTGGTTATCAACGCGGAGATCTCCTGCTTTCATCGACCACTTGGCAGTAGAAATCTCGGCGCACTACGTCCCCGGCACACTCAGGCCTCGGGTTGCTTCACTCCTCTCGGCTCTTCCGGGGAATGCGCTCGTCACTCATGGCGGCATGGTACACGAATGACGCCATGATGACCGCGTTCTTCGTCAGGTCGTCCAGCGGGAGCGTGTCGAAGAAGTCGAGATTGGTGTGGCCGCCGGTCCCGCCGACGCGGTCCTGCAGGAACTGAAAGCCCGGCAACCCTGCGTTGTCGAAAGGCACGTGATCGGTGCTTCCCACGCTGCGGATCGACAAGGTCGTCATCCCCAAGTCGTGAAAAGGCTCCATCCACGCTTCGAACAGTCGACGGACGTGCTCGTTGCCCTGCAACCAGACGCCCCGGTAGAGCCCCGCCCCGTAGTCCTGGTTGAAGTAGGCCGAAAACTCCTCGTAGTCGGGCTTCGCTCCGATCTCGGGGTCGCTCGGATTTCCGAAGTGCCTCAGTACGTATTCCCTCGATCCGTGGAGGCCCTGCTCTTCACCGGCCCAGAGCGCCACCCGAATGGTGCGCCGTGGCGAGGCACCCACTGCTTTCAGAATCCGTGCGGCTTCCAGCACCACCGCCACACCCGAGGTGTTGTCGCTCGCGTTGGGACTCGCATGCCATGTGTCGAAGTGCGCTCCCATCATGACGATCTCATCGGCCAGATCCGATCCGGCGATATCTCCGAGAACGTTGGCGGCCTGCTCTCGTCTGTCTCCGATCCGGTTGCGGACCTCGATCTCGATGGTGACCGGAATTTCACGCTCCAGGATCCGATACATCCGGTTGTAGTGTTCCGGAGTCACGGCCACGATGGGCGGGCCCGCCAGACTCTCGTCCCGGCCCCACTGGTCGGCCCGGGTACCCGGACGCGCAAAACCGCGGACCGCCCCGATCCACCCGCTGGTGCATTCGAGCACCACCGCCACTCCCTCCGCCTTGTAGAACGCCATCCGATCCTCGGATCGAAGCAGGTCCGGGTTGCTTGGCGCGGCCCGCGGGCGCGGCGATGGCGGTAGCACCTCCTCCGCGAGCGCCTTCAGCTCCTCATCCGTCCGGCGCTGCACGCCGTCACGAATCCGGGTCAGATCAACCGCTGCCGGCGGTGTGGACAGGACCGCAACGCCTGCGAGACGTCCTCGGTATTGTGCCAGATCCTGCACCGTCCTCAAGTCGGCGATGATAACGTCCAGAACCATTCGCCCATCCGTGCCCGGCGTGTGGGCCAGAGGATAGCCCACCATCGGCTGGTAATCGGGCTCCAAGAGGTGTAGCGACGTGTATTCGTTGTCCCAGCTCACCCCGTAGTCCATGAACGGCTCGATGACAACGTTGGTCAGCCCAATCCGCTCCATCTCTGCCGTCGCCCAGGCCTGGGCCTTCGTCATCCCCTCAGACAGCGTAAGCCGTGCACCCAGCACATCGGTCATGTAGCTCAGAGTCTCGGCCAGGCGAGAATGCTGCAGCCCCTCCTCGCGGATCTTCGCCACCATCGGCCAGTCTACGGCCTGGGAGTGGTCCGGGTCCGGGGCCACGTGAACTTGTGCTCCGGCCGGGGTGGCAAAGACCAAAGAGGCACAGACCACCAAGGCTGGAAGGAAGACTCGGCAGTGCATTATCGGGTCCTCTCTGGGGAGTCTGGTTCCCCTGGGTTCAGTTCCCCGCCTGTACATAAGAAACAGCATCTGACCCGAAGCATCACGGGAATGGGCTCCGCGACCGAACCGGCCTTGGCCATCACACCACAACGGGAGGACATTGCTTGCGACATGTGGAACGTCGCAAGACTCAGGCTAACGGCTGGACCGCTCCGACTACATGCTTCGCCATTACAGCGTCCCTTCCGGACTCAGATCCGATGGCGGGGCAGAAAGTTCTGACGGCGTTGCAGAGATGTATGCGTTCGTCGGGTCGAAACCCAGGACTCTGGCAACTTCCGCGTCGTCGTCGGTATCCGGAAAGCTGCGCCAATCGATGACATCCGTTCCGCCGCGCCAAATGTAGGCGTGCCCTTTCTGCATCGACGGTATCAGACCCCTGTCATCGAGCACTGCCACTACCACGTTTTGCTCGAGCGGGTCAGGCGGAATGAAGGTATACCCCCAGGTGAGTTGTCTCCCGTCACCCAAAGCGAAAGCCAACGGGCCGCGCCAGACCGCAAGGCCGGGCTCTATCACTATTGCCAGGAATTCGGGCTCGTAGTCTTCAATGAGTCTGGCTACGGCGGCTTCAAGTGCCACCGTCGCCTCCGAAAAGAAACGGCTTTGAGGGTACTGCTCGATGTAACGGCGCAAGGCTTGGTCGGTGCCCGCCGCCGAGGCCGCCTCCCATTGGCTCTGCTCCTCCTGCACGAGTTCTATTAGCGAACGGGCCTCTGCGGCCTTCTCACCGTCTCCGAATCGTTCCAAAAAAGCCTGCACCGCCTCGACGGACCGTGCCTCCTGTGCCGACTCCCATTCTTGCGCTTCGTTCGCACAACCAAGCGCTAACAGCGCCATGGCGCAGCCAACCATAAAACGTGAGTGCTCGGTCATCGAAGCTCCCCGTGCGTCTCATCCGGCATAGTGATTTCGATCCGGCCATCTCGAGTATGTGCCATGCGACTGAACTTGTCCACCTGGCCGGGAGGGTGAACAGGGAGGAGGGAACTGCCTGTTGGGTTGCGGTCGCGCGCCGGGAGCCAGGCGGTCAGTGCTTCCGCTCTGAATCGAGATCCCACACGTGGACCGTCTCGTACCAGGCCGCGACCACCCTGCGCCCGTCGGGCGTCTCCGACCCCGAGGCGGCAACCCTCGAAGGCTCAGCGAGAATCGATAATAGAGCCAGACCCCCCAGCCCGATTCCCCCCGGCTCAGGTCCCCGCCTGTACCGGCCGGGCGTAGACCACCTCACCTCCGATGACAGTCATGTCCGGCTCGATCTTCCAGATGTCCTCGGCAGGGATCGCCATGTAGTCCACAGGGATGACCACGAAGTCAGCCAGCTTCCCCACCTCGATGGAGCCGAGGATGTCTTCCGCATGCATGACGTAGGCGCCACCCATGGTGGCGGCACGCAAAGCCTCTTCCCGGGTCAAAGCCTGCTCGGGAATCCAGCCGCCCGGCGGGTTGTTGTTCCTGTCCTGTCTGGTTACCGCAGCGTGGAGCGTGTAGAACGGATTGTAGGGTGATACGGAGTAGTCCGTGCCCGTTGCCAACGGTACTCCAAGGTCCAACAGATCACTCCAGATGTAGGCGTACTTCAGACGCTCCGGACCCATCCTGGCTGCAGCGAAATGCATATCCTCGGTGGCATGGAGCGGCTGCATGGAAGCGACGATCCCCAATTCCACCAGCCTGGGCAGGTCCGACGGGGTGAACATCTGCGCGTGCTCCAGCGCGAAACGGGCATCCCTGCCGTCGATCCCCGTGGCCTGCAAAGCCTTCTCGAAGGCGTTGATCGCAACATGGTTGGCAGCGTCGCCGATGCAGTGGACCCTCAGGTTGAAACCCATTGGCAGCAGCTCGGTGGCTGATTGCGCCAGCTCGGCCTCGCTACTCACCGCTTCCCCGAAAAACCCCGGATAGTCGCTGTACTCCTCCAGGAACAGCGCGCCACGTGACCCCAGCGCTCCGTCTGCAAACGCCTTGACTGATCGAACGAAGTACTTGTTCTCGTGGTTCAATGGCTCGCCCAGCCTCCTCGCCGCATCCCCATTCACCATCTCGTTGATTCGTATCCTCAAGAGACCGACTTCGTAGAGCTTTATGCGTCTCTGGATCTCCTCATAACCCGTCATGCTGGCGCCGTGGATCGTGGTCAGCCCGCTTGCCACAGCCAGTTCGGTTCCTTCTACGAGGTTGCGGCTGCGTTCGTAGTCGGTCAGGGGGGGCAGGCCTGGGATCAGCCTGGTCAGTTGTGGCGGAGCCCGTTCGACGAACTCACCTGTGGGTTCCCCATTGGCGTCCTTCTTGATGTGGCCCCCCTCGGGATCGGGCGTGTCGCGGGTAATGCCGGCGAGCTCCAGAGCTTTGCTGTTGGCGCCGCTGCCGTGTGTGTATCGGCTTATGAACACGGGATTGTCCGGGGCGACGGCATCGATGAGCTCTTTGTGGAAGACCGGCGGATCCCAGACATCGGACATCCAGCCCCGTAGTACTATCCAGCGCGGCTCGGGCCCCGGGCGCATGCCTTCCCCGGTTGCCAGGGCGTGCCTGATCACTTCCTGCATCCGCTCCACGGATGCCCATTCACCAAGTC
>Ga0209536_100004767_pt1 | contig 21357 bp, 23 predicted proteins | sample DeeMarSeWOR28_12_FD_187461 | JGI IMG/M metagenome (GOLD analysis project Ga0209536, IMG submission 187461) | Marine sediment microbial communities from White Oak River estuary, North Carolina - WOR-2-8_12 (SPAdes) (version 2) | ecosystem: Environmental > Aquatic > Marine > Intertidal zone >... | reverse complement strand
AATCGTGGTGGAACTGCGGCCATTCCAGCGTATAGGCAACAACCTCGCTTGCTTGATTTTCCCATACGTGCAAGTATCCGTCAAATGAAGCTATGACTATTTCACTCAGTTTATCCCCATCAATGTCGCCAATGAGCGGAGATGACGGTTTGCCAAACAGCGGGAGTGGATACGGCTCGATTGGATCTGTATTATATTCGAAAGCGTAGACGTAGTAGTTATCTGCGCCAACGATGACATCAGTATATTTATCGCCGTTGATGTTGGCGATGGCCAGTGAGGTTCGGACCCATGGACTTGGCATCAGTGGATAGGGCCAGGGGTCAATGGAAACGCCTTCTTCTTTTTCACGCAGATGGACCCAGCTTGCGTCGTTGCCAAAGGTAATTTCAACTCCTGGATATTGGTCGTCAGGATAGATGTTTCCGACTGCCGGTGAAGAGTGTATTGTTCCTTCAGTTTCCCGGGACCACCACACCGTATCATTGGCAACATCATAGGCTCTGATCAAGCCATCATGGCAACCAGCTATTACCTCGGTATAGCCATTGGTCCCAAGGTCAGCCAACGCCGGCGTCATTTCTGAATTGCCCCATTCACATACGCGCACCGATCCGTTCTTGTTGAAAATTTCGGTTCGCTCAGCGGACGTTTCTCTACTGAAATAGGAAATCACGATCTCATCATATCCATCGCTGACCATGTCTTCAACGGCCACCCCAACTTGTTGGTGATAAGCATTCATTGAAGAGCTATCCTCATAGACTATTTGACCGCTGTTGTCGTAAACAAGAACCTTGATCGGATCGCCGCCATCTGCAAGGCCACATACTAGGGGAACGACAATCTCGGGATAACCACCAGCACTGCCGCTGATCACACCCAGCGCCGGTGGACTCTTGATCGTGTAGCCACTACTATTATAAGGTATTTGAACCGGCCAGCCCGACAGCACATTGCCCTGACAGTCAAACACCTTGATCGATTCCGGAGATACCGCGATCACCTCTAACGCGTCGTCATCAATTATATCCCCAAGCACTAGTCCTGATGCAAGTTGTGATACATGCTTGAAACCCTGGGGCCAACCCAGGACAGATTGCCCGGACGGATCAAAGACATAGATTGAATCACCACTGGCATAGACAATCTCCACGGATCCGGTACCGTCAAGATTGCCAATTGCCGGTTGAGTCAAACCGATAATTTGCTTGGGCCAGTATTGTTCATTCGGATAAAGCGCGACTTTCCTATTTATTGACGATTGATTATTGCCTTCCCATGACTCAGTGATTTCACTGTCAGGATCAGCCTTAACAATGAAATCACAATCGCCAATCTCGCCGTAATAAGTGCCGGGGTTCCAGTATGCAGTTACCACTACCGAATCCCGGGGATGAATCGATTCGACAAGAACCGTTTCACTCGCAGTGACCTGTTCCAACACGACATCGAATCTGACATCGACTTCGTAAGCCGTGGTGCCACCGATATTGAAGACCTTGGCCTGCATCGGTATCGAATCACCGCTGGTCGGGTAGGGATAGGGTGATGATAATGAAATGTCAATGGCGCGTGGTCGTACAACCAGATCCGGGAGGTTTGGATAAGCCGTGTAATCGCCCAGATCCAGTGCCGGGTCACCGAGTAGGCAGTAGTCGCTGGCCCCGCCATGAGGTGTGGTGTGATCAGGAACCGAATTGATTAAAGCCAGACCCAAAATCCATTTCTGGAATCGCAACACCCGTTCCATGGGCTTGATGTTATAGGTAGGTATATATAAAAGTGAAGCGCCGCCATACCAGGCGACTGCCCCGCCATCCGGATTGAACAGAAAACCTTCGCCCAGGCAGATTCTTTCCGTATCTGGAATACTTGAGTATTCGTAGTATGGGTGGTCCCACTGAAAACTGGCCGTAACGCAGGCATAGCTGAGCACTACGGGCAACCGTTCGCCATTCTGAAGGGTTTCCGCATAGGCCGTGCTGTAACCAACGCCGTGGGGTACGGCCGTCCAATAGTTAAACCATCCGTGCCCGTACCAGGCCGCCAGAATTTCACCGGTATTGAGGAACGTGTGTATCGTATCGAGAAATATTTCCGGGTCAATAATAAAACTACCCCACCGAACCATAAATGTGTCATAGCCGATATCGGCAAAACAAACCGCGGCCCGATTTACTTTGTCATCAGATAGTGAGTTTGGGCCAGATATCAATAAGCCCTGACGCCGCCAATCCCCGGTAAATGGTTTCTGCTCATAATCGAGGGTCTTCTGGCAAATCGTAACCAGATCTTCAACCTTGGTCGCCTTTACCGGCCAACGGCCGAGCATAATGTCATCCAGCCCATTCAGTGAGTCGGAGTCAATGTCTCTGAAATAACCTTCAGTAGCGCAGAAAAATCTTTCATCGTCTTCCCATTTATAGAATTGCGTCGGCACGTAATCCCAGTCGCCGACAAACAGACAGTAGGCAAAATGACCATCCGGGGTCGCCGGCGCCTGCCAATGATCATAAGCACAGACCAGAAACTCCCGCAACCGGTCCACAGAATCCGGTATCGAACCATCAAATTGCTCATATACATCCTCCATCTTCACCAGCCCAACGTTGAATCCGTTATGGTCAACGCGCCATTGGGCAAGCTGCTCAATCCAGTACGATGCGGTCTCATTATAGTAGAATTCAGTACCCATGACGATCAAATAATCAGCAACATTGGTCGTGTCCCTAAGATCAGTATAGTAGTGATACGCCGGCTCAGGCACCGACTCAGGTTCCCAATCAATGCCCGGATAGTTCAGCAATGTCTCACGACCAATCTCCTCAAAAGGTCCTAAGCCATTTTCATTCTCAACAACCGTACCCGAATAGCTGATTTCCAAATCTAATAGGTCATAAAAATACACCAATTCCTTGTCAGGATTAAACTGCACCGGATACAGGAACACCTCCAGCACGCGCTGATCGCGCCAGTGCCCATCGTTATTTACCTCGTAGAACTTGCCCGGATACAGCGTATCCTGCTGATAGAATGCTGTATCATTAGGTATAGACTTCTGTGTAATAAACAACGCCGTCCGTATCCTCAAATACCACCAGGGGCATGGGATAGACCAGGTAGTCATCAAGCTGCGTGCTGCCATAAGTATTGACCTCGATGTCGAATTCTGCTGAGTCGGGCACGGCAATGAGTAACCGCACATAGGGGATCTGCGGCTTACCGGCCGGTGCCGTGTCCTGATATGCCTGCTCGACCAACTCGCCGGGTATCTCAACGCGTTTGAAAGTTTTGTTGTCAATCGTCGTATCTTCCTCAGTAAAACCAAAAACCGTAGTTCGGATGTAGACACCAAGACTATCTGATTTCATTACCTTCTTGTCTGGCACAATGGGTGCATCTGAAGAGCCGACAAAGCGCTGCCACTCCGCACCCAATCCACTGATCATCAACAGACTTAACATAAATACACTTTTCATCTTTCCTCCTTAAGATTACACCTGCCTTTCTGCCTTGTCAAGGGATTTTCTCCTCCTTGTTTGTATCGTTCAGAACATGCGGCGAGCTTCAAATACATCGTTCGGCTGGCCGAATTCGCCGCTTTTCTGATACACCCCAGGGACAATAATCCCAGATAAACACGCGTACGTTATCGTATCACCTCCTTTCGGTTCTTAGATATTATACTGACTAGTGAGCATTCCATGACCTGCATGTTTTTTTTTCGTTTATGGACAAATATGGTCATATGCATGCCCTGATCTCATGATATTTTGGGTGATTCCTTTGCTGCCTGGCATGTTATGCGGCCGTTTTCGCGAGATTACTTCATCAGGGAGCGTCAGACACATACAATTCGTCGGTCCAGCTTCTGTGGTTTATTTGGCAGCGCTCAGTTGCTTGAGTATAATCGAATGCGTGCACAGCTCTTCCCAGATGCGTAATGGAAAAGTGTGTGCCGTGAAGCAATGGAAACACTGGCGCCTGTGGCTAAATCCGCCGGAAATTATAGCGGAATAGAGCGGCGGACTTCCATTTCGTCTCGGCAAAGGTCGCGAGCGTAGTGAGAGGAGAGACCGAGACCTTGATACCGAGGGGAAATCCGGTTCAGGCGTTTTTCACACCTTACGAAATCCCGGCTAAAACTGCACAAACGCAAGCCAGGCAACGTTTTGCACCATTCTGTCAATTGCTGGGAATTCTGTGTATGACCATATATTTGGGCACAAAAGTGGCTTAGAGATGCTTCGCTTTCCACCTTTTCTGGATGAGTGCTGTATGTATTGACTCTGAAGCATGCACACAAAAAAGGATTGCGGTTTAGTAATCCCTAACGATTACGAGAAACCACTGCTCCATACAATCTGCTTGTCACTTATCTCTCAGTATCGCGTGCAAGGAATTAAAAACCTCACGATCAAGTACTAAAGAAAGTATAAAAAACCTATACCTATCCCTGACTACCCCAAAACTTTACAGGATATTGCCCCTACCCTTTCAGGACTCTCCTCACGGAGGACCTCCGGCCAGCGGGATCTACGACAGGTTGGTTTTGTAAAACTCAACAGAATATAGCTCCTCCGGGAGCTACGACGGGCTGATTTTGTTAACCCTTGGACGATAATTTCGAATTTTATTTGTTAGTATTTCGTGCTTGCTCTTCTCGACAAGCTCTTATGCAAAAGGGCGTCGTTATACGGTTACGCAGCCCGTATCGACTGCAAAGGCAACGTCAATCGTGTCATGATTAGTACTGATGCACTGGCACTTTGAGAATTTTGTGAACGTAACCGCTGGACGATAAACGAAACGGGCTTCGTTACGGCCCAGTGCCCAACGCATTTTTTGTGTCACATGATAGGGATAATGCAAAGAACCGAGAAGGTGAGAAAAGGCTCAGATGCAGATTATTTTTTTGACATCGGACGCAGCCTTGTCCATCGAAACGGGCGTCCTAACCGTCCAACGCCGAACGATCTGTTAGTATCCCCAGATCTCGTGCATGTAGACTGTCCTGCGGCACTGAGAGCAGAGATACCTCAAATGTTCGCTTCGGTAGGGCGGTACGTCAGCACCTTTCGGGATCGCCTCTTCCCCATATTCCTGGGATAGCACCAGGAAGAGGTTCGGATTCGCATAGGCCAGTTCACCAACCCGTTTCGCGATCCATAACAAATGGGCTCGTGTCGTGATAACTTCGCCACACCGCTCACAGAAAACAAGCTCTTTTTCTATTCCTTCCTCGTAGGCGTCTCTATTTATTTCAGCAAGATCGTATTCCTGAGTATGTTTTATACCCTCTTTAGTAGTACAATAAGAAACACACTGACCGCAGTAAATGCATTTCTCAGGATAGTACATCTCACGACGGATACCCTTTACCACATCATCCCTCTGCGCCCGGGCGTTTGCCGGACAGACCTCGACACAAGCTCCACACAAGATGCACTTTTCCAGATTGAATTCTATCTTGCCGCGGTATGTCGGAGCAGCGGGCGATGGCTTGAATGGAAACTTGGAAGTATAAGGTCCAAGGAATATCGCCCTTATTGCCTCACCGAGTTCTCTCAACTTAGGTTTTCTCATTATTGAGACCTCCAATTGAAAATCTGCATTTCAATCATATGGCCTGCGCTTCCTGCGAACGAAGTTATAGTGCGAGCAAAGCGATACTGCGCCTCCTGCATCACTTCTCATCCTGTTCGATCTGTTCGCCGCCGAGTTTATCCACGCCGTAGTTGTCGATTATTGTGCCTTTCCACATCTTCGTACCAAAATGCAAAGAACCCTTCATCAAGGCGTGTGCCGCAACCGGGCTCGTGAGTAGCAGAACCGCACCGCAGATAAGCGCTTTTATACCCATCGGACTGAACCCCTTGATCAAGAAGATGCCGATCATGATCCCGAGTGTGCCGAGCGTTACGCACTTTGTTGAAGCCTGCAGACGGTTATATACGTCGGGGAAACGCAATAGACCTATGGCACCCAACAGATCAAATAGTACGCCGACCCAGATGATGATCCAACCGATAGTACTAATCATCGAGACTCCTTTTTTCAAGATACTTTGCCAGGGCGATCGTGCCGATGAAACTAAATAGCGCCAGAGAAATAGAAAGATCGATAAGATACGGCAGGTCATAGTATAAGGCACTGAGTCCAGTTATCCCGACGAATAGGACACCCATGATGTCAACTCCAACTGCTCGATCGGAGATCGACGGACCTTGATAGATTCTAAATAGGCATAGAAATCCGCCAATTGCTAGGATACTAACTAACACGCTCATTCGAATATCCTCCTCAAAAATGTTTCAAAACGTGATGCGATGATCTTCGATGCCTCAGCTAGATCCGGCGATTGTATCCATATCCAGTGAACGTAAAGATAGTCACCATCGATATCACAGGTCATCGTTCCCGGTGTCAGTGTGATGGAATTGGCAAGGAATACCTTCGCAATATCAGTCTTCAATGAAGTCTTTATCTTCACAATACCCGGTTTGATCGGTCTTTCCGGGTGCAGCGCACGGTATGCGACGTCGATGTTCGCTTTCACCATATACCAGAGGAAAATTGGTATGTAGATGGCAAACCAGATGAGTCTGTGTATCTGCAGGAATTTCACGGGTCTATCAGTGAAGTAACCAGCGAAGAGAACCGTCCCGAGCAGCACGACTACTGCACCGGCAATCAGATGGTCAAGATTGACGCTCAGAGTCAGGAGAAGCCAGAAACAAAATGCAATTATGAAATAGATAATATATCTCATTCGGCCTCCTAAAAGCTAACCGCAATGGAACCAAAGACAAGATTTGCGTACTCGACACCTCTTAGCAGAGCATGTGCAGCAGGACCAACGAGGAAATCCACGACCTGTTGGAAACCAATACCGAGCAATACTATCATGACGACCAGGAAAACCATCGCAACACGCATCGTGAATGGTGCTTTATTTGCCTGTATCTTACCTTTCTTCAGGAAGACATTGTTCTCGATCTTCAGAAGATAGCCAAGCGTTAAAACGCTCAAGCCGATGGCAACGATCGCCAGCCAAAGAAAGCCAGCTTTCAGAGCACCCAAGACGATGAAGTATTTGGCAAAGAAACCGACGAGCGGCGGCAGACCGATAAGGGACATGCTGCCAAAACGAAAACTCCAAGCCGTAGTCGACATCTTCTCGCCAAGGCCGGCGAGCTTCGAGATATCCCTCGTGCCAGTGGCGTGCACGACCGCGCCAGAGGTGAAGAACAAGAGTCCCTTGCCGAGGGCGTGCGCAAGTATGTAGAATATCGCTCCGGCAATCCCGTAATAATTGCCGATCCCCAGACCAAGCATGATATAGCCGACCTGTGAAACACTAGAATAGCCAAGGAGCCGCTTATAGTCCTTCTGGCTGAGTGCCGTAACGCCAGCAAATGCAATCGAGAGTAGCCCTATTCCGATCAGCAGATTGAAGAAGATTGGTGCATTGGCCCGGCTCAGGCCGAAGACATTGAACACCAGACGTGCCATCGTATACATGCCGAGCACTTTTATGAATACCCCGGAAAGAAGACTGGATATGGGAGCCGGGGCTGCTGGATGGGCATCAGGCAGCCACGAGTGAAATGGCACAAATGCAGCTTTTATTGAAAATGCAAAAAGGAGCATGCCAAGAACGACCCAGAAAAATGGTGTCTGTCCGATTATCTGGAGCGCATTTGACATATCAGCAAGATTCAAGGTCGACGTCTTAGCGTATAGAAGCGCTATTGCCAGAAGTAATGTCAGTCCTCCAACTTCGCCCATGACCATGTACTTAAATGACGCCTCCAGTTCTTCAGCCTCCACTCCAAATGCAACCAGCGCATACGAGGAAATTGCCGCGATTTCGAGAAAAACAAACAAATTGAAGAGGTCGCCAGTGATCGAAATCCCCATCATACCCGCGGTTATCAGCATATACAGCGTGTAGAATTTCCACTGACCAGTATAGTGCGACATATAGCGAAAAGAAAAGACACTGCCGGTAAAGACGATTATCGATATTACAAGGGTCATGAATGCGGAAAGCGAATCAAACGCCATCACGATACCCAGTGGCGGAGGCCAATTGCCCATTTCATAAACAAGCATTGGGGCTTGCTGGGTCACCGCAACACCGTATAGTGCAAGTATGAAGAGCGCAAAAGACACCAGGGTCACCAGGATCCAGATGAGGGATTTCGCGATCTTCCCCAGCAGTGGGATTATGAAAGCAGCAGCCAATGGTAAAATAAAATACAGCGGAATAAATGTCACAATCGCCTCCTTATCCTTTCAACTTCCTGATCTCAGCAATATCAAAGGTCTTATATCGATTGTAGATACGCAAGACAACACTAAGCATGAGAGCGGTGGTCCCAAGGGCAATGACGATTGCGGTAAGAACTAGAGCTTGCGGGATAGGATCGACAAATCTGTGAGGCATATCAATTTGCGTAATGATCGGCGCCAGCATGCCGCTTCGGAAACCGATCAAGGCGAAGAGAAGGTTTATCGCGTATTCGATGAAGGCAAAACCGATTACGATCTTGATCAGGTTGCGTTTGGTGACGATCGCATACAATCCTATAAGGAAAAGAATAATACAGCTCAGGAAAATAATCATGTTTGTCTCCTCAGTCCTCCATCACATACTTTACCGCTGCAAGAGCAAGGAATATCGAAAATAGTCCAGCCCCAACCTTTATGCCGATTGCGATGTTGCAGAATGGAATGATACCCGCACTCCAGAGGTGCAGTGGCGTTCCCTTCGGTATGAAATTAAGGAATAGCACGCCGGCGAGGAAGAGCCCGGCAAGGGCGATGCCGATGAACACCAGAGCACCAATACTCTCGAATATCGATGCGCTCTTCTCTGATTTCTTCTCGCCTCCGGCCTCGCTGCCAAATGCAAGTATCCTGAGGATCAGAGCGCCGGCAATAATGACGCCCCCGGCAAAACCCCCACCAGGGGTCAGGTGGCCATGGAGTATAATGTAAATCCCATAGATAAAGATGAAACCAATGATGACTGTGGTTATCGATTTAACGATCAGACTCATTCCTTTCATTTCTTCCTCCCGACTTTGCGCATCAAGGCCGCCACTCCGATAACCGAGGTGAACAATACGGTCGCCTCACCAAGTGTGTCCAGTGCACGGAAATCCAGTATTACATCAGCGACAAGGTTGGCTCCACCACTCCTTGGCAGACCAAGCCTGATGTATTCAGCCGCCACTTTCATAGTCGCAGCGCCGAATGGCGGCAGTTCCTGCAGAGCCCTGATCATCGCGATCAGAAAGAAAAGGGCAAAGAAAGAAAAGAGCACGATCGATGTTATATGCGTCCCCGCCAATTTCTTCCCTATGGTTTCGTCGATATGCGTCGTGCGGAAAATGACAGCCACAAAAATGACGATCGTGACGATCTCCACGACAATCTGCACAATTGCGAGGTCCGGAGCTTGAACGAGAATGAACATGATCGCAACTGAGAAACCCACAGCACCCAGCGATATGACTGCGGCCAAGAGATCTTTTATCTCGGTGGCGACAAAAGCTGCGATGATCATGAATGCAAGAAACAGATAGAGTTCAATCATTCAGGCCTCCCACTAAAAAGCTAAAATCAGCAGTATTATAATACCACCGAGAAATATCCAGCCGACATAGTTGTAAAGTTCCCCAGTGTGCAAGAACGAAGTCAATTTGCCGAACATGGTCACTATCTTGCCTACGATCTTGTACGCAGATGCAACGATGGTATCGAAAACATCGCGCGCAAGGACCGCAACACCGTATGCTGCGGCACCAAGGTAATTATAGAAATCAAATGCACCACCCTCCCCGAAATCGTAGGTTTTCTTCAGCATATCTACGCTCGTCATCGAAGAATAGAAATCAACGCCGGTTATTCTTGCTGCCTCTTCATCCAGTACCTCGCCGCCCACGAAGACACCGCTCCTCCTCGGCTTCATGGCCGTACCAAGCAGGTATACCAGCACACCCACAACGATCCCCACGATGATCAATATCGTGGCCAATGTAGGTGACCAGAACCCGATCTCCCCGATCTCGAATCCGAGAGCCGGCAGGATCAGCTGTCTGAGCGGAATGGCTTGGGCAAAGATCCCGAAGACAATGCAAGCAAGAGCCAAGACCAACGCCGGCATGACCATTTCGAATCGAGCCTCGCGCACTCTGTTCAATTCTTTCGGTCGCTCGCCCAAGAATATCGAATGGGCGAGTTTAAGATTGTATGCAAGCGTGAGTATGCTGCCGAACATGGCACAGATCAGGAAGATGAACCAAATGTTTATCCGGCCACTCGTCTCGATTATTCCCTGATATATCATCCACTTTGAGTAAAAACCATTCAATGGAGGAATACCTGAGATCGCAAGCGCCGCAATCACAAATGCGAAAAACGTAACCGGCATTTTTACGCCCAACCCACCCAATGAATCCATATCCGTTGTCTTGGTCCGGTATTCTACTGAACCGACGGTCAGGAAGAGCGCTGATTTGTAGAGCACATTGTTCAACATGTGGAATAGCGCGCCGGCAATGGCGATGGGCATACCCGTACCCACACCCAGCAGCATATAACCGGCCTGGGATACTGTTGAGAAAGCAAGAAGCCGCTGAGCATCTTTCTGCCAGAGTGCCATGACCGACATAAAAATGATCGTTACCGATCCGATGATCATCAGGGCTAGCTGCAAAGGCACATATCGCGAGATATCAAAAACATGATATGATAGCCTCATCAAGAGGTAGAATCCGAGCAATTTATCGAGGCTGCCTGGTATGAATGCCATGGTCGAGGCAGGAACAACCTTCGCTGCCTCCGGGATCCAGGTATGCAAGGGAACCGCGCCGAGTTTGGCAAGCACACCCGCCAGGATCGTAACATATGAGACAACCAGCCAGGGATCCGCAAAAAGTATCTTCGTCTCTAACGGAAAGTTGATATTACCGGTCCTGATGAAGAAAATGACGATGCCCAGCATCATGACATAGTCCGATACGCCGATTATGGTTATTGCCTTGCGAGCTGCTCCAGAGCTATATACCTTACCAACCTGCAATATGCCATAAAGTGAGAACACAAGTATGTTCCAGAACAGAAGGAGAAAAATCAGATTCCCACTGAGCACAACACCGTTTGCCGCGGCCAGCGTTATCGCCAGATAAAGGTAGTATACCCTTTCACGTGGCATCTTTGACATCGCTCGCAGAGAATAGAGCCATATCAACAAGGCAAAAAGCGCATTGAATAGAACGATAAAACCCGAGAGACCATCCGCGTAGAACCGGAAATCTATTCCGATGATTGAAGCAACATTGTACGAAATGATCTGGGTTCTCGTAGCAATGAAGACCCTTATTGCATAAAAGAGTGTCAGCAAGAATGCAACAAGGTCTAATTCCGTGCGCAGCCGGTTGATCAAGAAACCCAATAGACCAATGAATATCGGAACGACGATTACATAGTATATCTCATTCATTTCTATATACTCCCTGAGATCAGATACTGTACAGGCTGATAGAAGAAGATGCCGAGCAGCAATGAAACCAGGGCGAGAATGAAGGTGACCGCGACGCCCACATAGCTCGGCCGCTTTGCCCGCAGTTTATAAATATCACACCGGTCACCGAAGAACAATTCATGGTAGAACCTGGTGTTATAGAGCAATGTAAAAACTGCGGCAACAATAGCACCGACTCCAAAATACGCCGTCTTCTCAACTGCGCCGAGCACGACAGTCAACTTGGAGAAAAAACCTATCATGGGAAAGAAACCAACAATAGATCCCACCAGCATCGCCATCGATACGCCAAGCACCGGGGATAAACGCAGCAAGCAGGCAACATTTCGCATATCATCCTCACCGGTGGCATCCTCAATGACCCCAACTCCATAGAACAAGCCTGATTTGGCGAGGGCATGAGCGGCAATATACAACACCCCTCCGAGTATGCCGAAGGTCCCGCCCACGGCAAACGCCAGCATCACAAAACCGAGCTGGCTGATCGTTGAGAATGCCAGCAGGCTTCGGAGTTTGTTCACACGAAGGGCTACACCGCCGCCGATGATACTGGAAATAATAGCAATCCAAGCCACAGTATTAAAAAAAGCTGGCATCGCGTAACTACCCATGGTGAATAGGCGCAGGAACAGGATCGCCCCAAGATTTTCGGCTATCCCGGCAAGGCTGCCACCGATCGCCGAAGGTATTGCATTGTATGCGGGTGCCAGCCAGACATGCAGTGGAATTGTAACTGACTTTGCCATTATGCCCAACAGAATAAGGATTGCTGCTGTATCACTGATCGCGCTTATCCCGAAAATATCAAATGTGCCATTATCGATATACAGCATCAGAAACCCGATGAACATTGTGGTTGCCGCGGCGAAATTCACGAGAAAGGCGAAGGCGCCGGCAAAGATATCGCCATCGCCACGATAGTATGCTACTGCTCTCCACACGGCGAATGTCGAGATCTCCCATAGTATATACATCATTAGGATGTTATGCGACAAGGCAACACCCACACCCGAACCGACGATGAGAAACAGCATCAGGTAGAATTCCAGCCGGTGTCCTTTTTCTCTGGCCGTTGCAAGACCGTAGATCAGAGACATAAGACCAATGAACAAAAATATGACACTCAGAAAAATGCCATAGTGATCGAGGAAAAAGTCAAATCCAATCATCGTCGATATCTCCTTCTTAGTCTTTCGGTCTTTTGCCGTGAAAGTTTAAGCAGATCGCCACCGTTCAGTTTCTTCTTGCCATTCTCGAAGACCACAGTACGCTCGGTACAGCAATAGCATGGATCCACGGCAGCAAGTACGAGTGCCGCGTCAGCGATAGAATACCCCCGGACCGCAACTACATTGGATGGTATATTCATAAAACTCGGGGCTCTGATCTTGTGCCGTACCGGCATGTTCGAACCATCACTGCGTACATAGTGGAAAACCTCACCGCGCGGTGCTTCGTGCCGGCCGATCCCTTCGCCCGGAGGAATCTCGTCGACCCGGGTTTCAATGGGCCCATCCGGCATATTCCTCAAGCACTGGCGTACGATCTTGATAGATTCGTAGCATTCCAACAAGCGCACCTTGGCCTTGGCAAGAATATCGCCTTCATCGAAGACGATCATATCCCAGTCAACCTTGTCATAGGCATCATACGGATCGTCCTTCCGCACATCAGTGGCAAAACCAGAGCCGCGGGCGGTTGGACCGAGAACACCGTATGCAATCGCATCTTCTTTGGACAAGATCCCAACTCCTTCGAGCCGCGCTCGGATGACCGGGTCATCGAGCACCGCCTTGGTGAACATGGTAGTTTTTTCTTCCACCAGGTCCAGGTATTTCTCGATCTGACCGTAGTACTCAGGCAGTATGTCGCGCCTAGCACCTCCGACCTTGTTTATCGCATAGTGATTTCTGTTACCCATTATCAATTCGAAAATATCGAGCAGCGGTTCACGGTACCGCCAGACCCACATCCATACCGTATTGTATCCGATGAAATGACCAGCGAGTCCGACCCACAGGTAATGGGAATGAATTCGTTCCAATTCGCCGATGATGGTCCTGATGTACTGAGCACGAGGTGGTGGAGTAACATGAGCACAATCCTCAACCGCCATCACATACGCATAGGGATGAGAATCCGAGCAGATGCCGCATATCCTCTCGACCAAGAATGGAACCTGATCATAAGTCATGGTCTGAGCAATGAATTCGTGACCCCGATGATTGTAACCGATATTGATCTCCAGATCGACAACTTTTTCTCCTTCAACGATCAGTTTAAAGAATTCCGGTTCCTCTTGCAGCGGGTGATAAGGGCCAATCGGTACTATTCTCTTCACCGGTCCTCCTTGGTTTGATCCAGTCTAAGCTCCTTATGTTCGTCAGCATAATCCCGCCGCAGCGGATGCAGATCAGCAGGCCATGTCTCGGCTGTAAGCAACGGTGCAAGATTTGGGTGACCCGTGAAATCGATGCCCAGCAGTTCATGGATTTCACGCTCGATCCAATTTGCTGCGGGCAGGAAATCGGATAGGCTTTTGATTTTCGGGTCGTCCTTTGGCACTAAAGTCTTGATATTGTAGTACGTACCGCTGGCATCGTGTGAGAAATGATACAAAATCTCTATGCCATCACGTTTGTCGATACCAGTAGCAATTGACAAACGGCATTGTTTTTCTTTGAACAGGAATTTTGCGAACTCGTACACGTCATCCCGTGGCACGCGAATATAGGTGCGACGCGGTGCGTGTATCTTGACCGATGCACCGGGGAATTTCGTACCAATCTCGTCAAGGATTTCTTTTGAGTATTCTTTTTTCATCATAACCTCTTTAGTGCCTTAACCACACCGCTGATTATCGCCTCAGGCTTGGGAGGGCATCCTGGAATATAGACATCCACTGGAATGTGTTTATCATACGGACCAACCACGTTGTATGATGGCGCGAACATGTGTACATCACACGTACACGTCCCGACACCGATCACAAGGCATGGTTTGGGAGTCTGCTCATATAAACGCAGTACTCGAGGTAGAGATTTGCGGTTCAGTACTCCCGTGATGAGCAGCGCGTCAGCATGTCTTGGTGAACCAACCAGGACAATGCCGAAACGTTCAACGTCCCAGCGCGGCGTCAAAACGTCCAATATCTCAATATCACAATTGTTACACGAAGCTGCAGCAACATGAAATACCCATGGTGATTTTTTCAGTCCCCAAAGTTTAGCATTCGCCATGACATTCTCCTTTATAGGCCGTAAACTGCCAGAACCAACCCGATGATAGACAGGACCCCTATACCCAACCAGAAGAACCTGAGCGCCTGGTCAATTCTCACTCTCGGATTGGTGTTCTTGATAAGCACGATGAGAACAACGATCAACAAGAATTTTGGAATTGCCCACCAGTCGGCAAACCCGCCCCACAAAACCGAGATCAAGAAGAGTGGCAATAGAAACAGCATCATTGCCCGCACTACTTTGTATACGGCAAGAGTGACGCCAGAATATTCAATATACGGACCGGCCATTATCTCCTGTTCGGCTTCCGGGATGTCAAAGGGAACAAATCCCAATTTCGCTTGGGTCGACAGAAGAATAACGATCGCGCCGATGACACCGGAAAAAGAATAGAGAAACGGCCCGCTGGCTTTTTGGGCGAGAATAATGTCGCCAAACCTGATACTGCCACCGGCCTTGAGTATGATGCTCGCAATGGTTATCAGAAAAGGCAGCTCATATGCGAAATATTGTGTCATTTCCCGCGAGACGCCGACACTGGCCAATGGATTCTTTGATGCTGAACCCCCGATCATAATGCCCAATGGAGGCAGTGCCAGCAGATAGACGATCACCACCAGATCGCCGACAAATGTACCGCTCGGGTTGAAATTCATGGAGAAAAGCATCACCGCGAGTATACTCATGGCAATGAGACCAAGCAACGGCGCGAAGAGGAATGGTATCTTGGAACTGCCTTCGGGAATCATCGTCTCTTTAAGGAGTAATTTGAGGAAGTCAGCATACGGTTGATACCAAGGAGGACCAACACGCCAATGTATCCGTGCCGTAACCTTGCGATCGATCCAGGTAAGGAACAATCCGACCACGGCGGTGAATACAAAACCGGGAAATATTAAGTATGAAAAAAGAATTCTGAATACGCTCATGCTTTTCTCCTGAAAAATAGATCTTTGGAAACCATCCTCATACCGATTTCATGCTCCTTGATCTCTTCGTCCGTGAGCCATTGTAGCGCGCCTGAAGAACAAGCCGTCACGCATCTTGGGCCGTCTTCACGATCAGTACACAAGCTGCATTTCTGTGAAATATGCCTCACCAGGGGGGCATCGATGACACCAAAAGGACACGCATATGCACAGCTCTTGCATCCGATGCACACCATCGCCGAGCGAACAACGATCCCTGTTTTTTCATCCTTTGTGATCGCCTCAACCGGGCACGAAGCAAGGCATAAGGGCTGTTTGCAGTGTTTACAGGCCAATGGTAAATAAGCAACTTCGGCAATGTCTCCGTGTCGAATACGCGCCTCTCCCTTGAATGCAGCCTTACAGGCAGCCTCGCAAGACCGGCATCCGCAGCACAAATCAAGGTCTAGCACTATTCTTTTCTGCATACTTTCACCTCGGTTGGAATGAAATTCACACTTTTAGTGTCGGCATCCATTTCATAGTCGAAAAGTCCTCTTATCGCTGGTGTCTCCGCTGCCACTGCAACGATACCGTTACCCACATCTTCGGTGATCTTCACGGCCAGATCGCAGCTGCCTTTTACTGAAGCAATCGTTGCTGTGTCGTTTGGCATGATACCAAGTTCCGACGCATCCGCTGGATTCATCTTCAGCATCTCCGAATCGAAGAATCCCATGAAATTGAAGGCGATCTTCTCGCCAATGAGACGAAGGCTTTTCTTTCTAGAAACCGCAATATCGGCAAGCTTGCGCGCCCTGCCAGCGACATCGACTTTAGGTTGGGTCAAAGCCGGTACCTTTGCTTCCCCGTACTCCTGGGTAAGCATATCGAGTATACTGCCGATGCTCTTGGCACCACTCGGCGGCTCGATGTTGCCCGTGAGTTTCTTTTTACCGAAGGTCGTGATGATGGTACCTTCCTTTTCCAGATTCAAAGGCACAGGCAGTACATTGTGGTCATTGAACTTCAGCGGCGAGGTTGCATAAATACTCACCGCCCGCATATCTGCAATCAGTTGTGGATAATAGAAGGGAAAAAGCTCACCGAAATTCAACAGATACTTTATCTTCTTCTTCTTCACTTTTTCCAAGAGCGCAGCGAAACTCTCCGTTCCTTCATGTGCACGGAACTCAACCAACGGTACTACACTCATGCCGCTGAATTCCTGCAATCGTACGAGCCCTTCCGCGACCAGGACGGGGTCATAGGTATGCCCGAAAGAAAGGCATGCAAAGATGAAACCTTTTTTCGCACCTTTCAATTTGGCCGACACCTCTTTAAGCAGTGAACCATCAATCCCCGTTGCCTTGGTAACATCGATACCTTCAATATTATCCTGGGCAAGTCCGAACAAGAGCAATGGCTCAGTTCCAACATTGACCCTTAGAAATTTATCGGCAAAACCCGCAGTATGGGTATTCACTGTGTCAATAACGAAGAGCGCATGATTTCTATCCTTCAGCTTCCAATCAATGATCGACCGTGAGGACATGGGTGCGTGATTGAAGGGATCGCCCAGTATGACAATACAATCTGCGTTCTCAATGTCGTCCATTGAAAACGGTTTATCAAAAAATCTCCTCAGATAATATTCTGGTTCAAAATACGTCGTGGCAATACCATCAACTCCGATTTTCTTGCAGAAACCGAGGATCTTTGTGTATTCTTCGGGCGTGACATTCCGGTCAACTGCCGCCGCAACACTCTTCGGGCTACCCGTAATCTTAGTCAGCTCCTTACCCATCTTCGGCCAATCGATACTAACACCTTTCTTGAGCGGCGTTGTCAGGCGTTTCGGATGATCAAGGTAGATCGCGGCGGCGCTTCCCCTTGGACAGAGTCTTCCTGCGCTGCTACCGCTCTTGATATACTCAACGCCCTTGATACCGAAATCATTGAAAACCACACCGAACTCACAACCGAAGCTACAGAATGGACAGAGCATCTTCTTGACGTTGATTGCATTGGGGTCGATTGTTTTCATAGAAATGGCTCCTCGATATCCTTTACATCCTGCCACGTAAGGACTGGACCATCCTTACATACGTAGTATTTGCCGACGCGGCAGTGATTACATTTGCCCAGGCCGCATGACATATTCTTTTCCATTGATAAATAGATATTCTCGTGCTTGAATCCCACCTCAACAAGCTTTTGAGTGGTGAATTTCATCATCAGTGGAGGACCGCAAACCACGGTCGGTGAGGTTTTCACATCGACGGGTATCTCGTCAAGAATGACCGTCACAACGCCAACCCTGCCCTGCCAGGAGTCATCACCAACGTCCACGGTCAGTAGAAGATCGACACCTTTTATCTTCTGCCAACCAGGTATCAAATGCTTATACACGATGTCCTTCGGTGTCCTCGCCCCATATCTGATGTAGATCTTCTTGTATGCCTTGATATCGTGAAGCAACGCGAGAAAGAGCGATCTCAGAGGAGCGAAGCCAACACCGCCTCCGACAATGAACACCTCCTTACCCTTGAAATCATGCAATGGGTACGGTTTCCCGAAAGGGCCCCTTACGCCTACCAGATCGCCTTCTTTAAGGTTGAACAGCGCATCGGTCACGCGACCAACTTTCATTATCGTGAATTCCAGATCATCATCGTAAGGTGATGAAGATGGCGTGAATGGTGCCTCACCGATACTAGGAATTGTCAGCTCCGCGAACTGCCCGGCTTCGAAGCTAATCGGCATGCCGTCGAGAATAAACGTCGTAATATTGGGTGTCTCGGGAATGATCTTCTTGATCTTAACCGGGATTGGATAATATGGATTTATAGGTTCCATAGAATCTCCCTTATATCTATCTTTGCTGAACAACCGAGCAGGCATCGTCCACAGCCTGAACAGGCATAGATATTCTCATATTTGTTGAAGAAATCGAATTTGCACTGAAAACGGTTCCAGAATCGTTCATCGAGCCGGCTACGCGGATTAGCACCACCCCCGACCCTTGCATATGCGGCGTAGTAGCATGCATCCCAAAGTCTTACACGCTCCACATTATCACCCTTTTTGTAGTCACCCAGCAGAAAGCAGTAACAGGTCGGGCAGCCGTGTAAGCAGGCATGGCATTCAACGCACTCATCACGCGCGTCGCGAATTCTTTTCTTGTCGGTTGACTCAACCCGCGCGGACAGATCTTTCTTGAATTGTTTGGTGTTAATACTGCTCAGTTTTTTGCTCGCCTTATCGCGCAACGCGCTGCGTTCCTTCGCATCCTCCTCCTTAGCCTCAACAAAAAGCTCCTTATGGGTGGCGACCAGTTCCTCGCCCCGCTTCGTCAGCGGCTCGAACAAAATTCCATTTGACACTTCACTCATGTTAAGATCACTGATGCCTTCGCCATAAGGATTCAAACCCAAGAGATTACAGAAACAGGAATCCTCCGGTTCCGGGCAGTCGGCTGAAATCACTAGTACCTTTTCTCTTCGCTCTTTATAGAATGGGTCAACAGGTTCCCAGCCAATGAAGACCCGATCATAGACATCAATCCCCCTCAAATCGCAGTTCTTAACACCAAGCAAATAGCTCTTTGATACTGGCTTTACTTCATCTTTGGGGAATCTTGCCACGGTGCCCCGACTCGGAAAAAAGAAATGCTTGATATTCTCCGCCGTTCTTATTTTCTGAAAGTTCGGGGTGAATGGGTTCTTCTCGTCAAACTTGACAAGATGCGTTTTGCCATCCTCGAGTGCAGGGTAATACAGTGACCCATCTCTTGCTAGTTTTTTTACAAAGTCCAATAGTTTATCTGGGGATAGTAGATAGGATTTCATAGAACTCAATTATATTAATTTAACATACCCTGTCAACACTTTCAGGTTTCACAAAAAGGTTGACCACATGATCCGAAAAGTAGCGCGATTCTGATCGTGCATAACAAAAGTACACTGAGGAGAAAGGGGTGAGGAATCGTCGTTGTAATCTTCGAGATTATCTGATTTCTTCAGATAATGCCTCATAGAGGCTTATTATACTTAGACCGGAGGCCGTGTCAATATTATTAAGGACCGCAATGAGACGGTCTGCGATCATCTTGTTGCTCTCTGAAAACAGTTCATATGAAATAGCTGGTAATCCCAGGAAGAATACGTGCTCCACTCCGTTTTCTCGCAGAAAATCGTAGATTGCGCCGAAAGACAGACTGTGTGTAGTGACCGAAACCGGGCTCTGCTCGGCGATCTCCTCATTTTTGAGCATAACGGGTCCAGTTTCCCCACCGGCCACAGCATCGAAGAACATCACTAGATCGGGCGCCAGCGCTATGATCTTATTAAGATAATTCTCCGGATACAACCCGCAATCGAACTTCACGACAGTATCGCTTACCCCCAGCTGCTCAATGACATAGGGACCGAATCCGTCGTCTCCCCTGTCCAAAGCACCGACGCCACATACTACAATCTTCATGCGGATATTATAGAGAATGGAGAGCATATTGTCAACCGAAGTCAAGGTATATGGACTGCGACATTGCTTGACAGTACATTCTAAATAGCTATATTTGGTGTAATGATGGTAAGGAAGCTGAAAGCAATAGAACCTATCATTGCCGGCGACCGTTCACTGCTAAGAGAAATCCTCCATCCTGACAAACTCGCGGTTGACATTCGCTATAGCCTTGCCTACGCCTCAGTCAAACCGCAGAGCAGGACCCTACCTCACAAACTCCAACATACCGAAGTGTACTATATAGCAAGGGGGCGCGGGCGGATTCACATAGATAATGAAATCGAGGAAGTGACAGAAACCGATACAATATACATTCCGCCGGGAGCTGTTCAATTCCTTGAGAACACGGGACAACAGAATCTTGAATTCCTTTGCATTGTCGATCCCGCATGGCAATCCCGAATCGAGACCATTTCTACGCCAACGCAGTGATTCACAGCATTGTTATCCGTAATGCCCAACGTACCCGTATGAATACGACCTACCTCCTCGATATTGAGCTCAAAACCCATAAAACGATCGCGATCGGCAAACTGGGCTGCTTCCAATTCGAAAAAGGCCGTTATGTCTACGTGGGTTCGGCAAGGAAGAATTTCTCCCAGAGAATTGCACGCCATCTCCGTGCCGAGAAGAAGATTCATTGGCATATCGACTACCTGCTGCAACACGCTCGAATAAGCAAGATCTGGTCATGTGATCTATCAGAAGAGAAGGCCGCCCACCTTCTATCACGGATGATGTCCGTACCAGTCCCGCGCTTTGGTGCTAGAGACAAGAAGAGCAAAGCACACCTCTTCTTCGGCAAACCAGGACACCCTTTAACCGGCCTGGTGCTGACCAGGGTATTTTAGGATCCACTGTATGAACCATCTACTGGCAGCCTTGCTCATCGCGCAACCCGTGGCAACCAGCAGGGATGAGCTACCTAGAAATTTCAGCCGGATGGAATGCTACGGAGACAAGCTATATCTTGCGCCACGCATAAGTACAAGCATATACGAATTCATTGCTCAAGACAGTATTCGCCCGGTGTCAGTTACCGATGAAGTGAATTACCGGATATTTGATTTCCGAATAACGCCCTTCGCCATCTACATCAACCGCGGCAGTGCATTGGAAA
>Ga0209536_100004766_pt1 | contig 21360 bp, 17 predicted proteins | sample DeeMarSeWOR28_12_FD_187461 | JGI IMG/M metagenome (GOLD analysis project Ga0209536, IMG submission 187461) | Marine sediment microbial communities from White Oak River estuary, North Carolina - WOR-2-8_12 (SPAdes) (version 2) | ecosystem: Environmental > Aquatic > Marine > Intertidal zone >... | reverse complement strand
TCGTCGGGTCTCGGCAGCGAGGATCGCCATTCGTCCTCCGAACCGGGCCAGATCTTCAGATGACCTGCATCATCGACCTGTGTCGCGAATCTGTCCTGCTCGCCGCTCTGCCCGGGTGGGTCCGTTGGACGCTCCGCTACCGGGAAGTTCAGATACGCGTCGGTGAACCTCCTGAGCTTGTCCCAATCGGCCATGAGCGGCAGGACCCGGATCGTGGCATTGGGGAAGTCGAAGGGCCCATAGACCTGCTGCACCGCGCTGCCCTCTGCGGTGTTGTAGAGGTGAGGTGAGCCGCAGTCCTCACACTGGAACTCGTCCTCGAAACGCTCGCTCGGTGGCGTCAGCTGCAGTGCAGGCGCGTCCTCGGTACCGGGCGGCGGCGCCCAATGGGTTCCGCGGGCTCGCCAGCAGACCACCTCCCCCTTTCCGTACTCGAAGTCCACGTCCACCCAGAACGGCAGCACCGGTTCGAGCACGGCCACGGAGTGGTCAGAGTCTCGGGCCTCATACGCGACCTCCAGCCCCAGAGACTCGATGATGGGCCACCCCGGTCGTCGGTGGACGCGGATCCGATAACCCCCCGCCAGGTCTCCGCGGAGCAGGCCTGCCTCGCCCAGCATGCCTCCTCGCGTGAAGCTCTTCGGCGTCATCTTCGAGTTGACGAGCGCCTGATAGCTTATCGACTGCGGGTGCGCGGGATGCCGGAACTGTTTCAGGTTGATCGTGTTCGATGCCGGCAGGGATCCGACCGGGTCGTAATCGCCGAAGTTCGAGGCCATCATGTCGACGATGCTCGCGGCCTCGCCCCACGGCGCGTACCCGAACGCAGGCAGCCGGGTCATGGTCTCCAGCAGACTCCCTCCCACGCTCAGCGATCGCAGCATGCCCTTGGGCCAGGCGAGCCAGGGGTTGAGCGGGTTCATCGGGTTCGGAGGGAAGTCGAAGACCGACGATGGCTGCTCGTGCTCGACCTCGAGCAGGAGCCCCGGCACCTGTCTCTCGCCCGCGAAGAGGCGTTGATACATGAGCGCACTCAGGGCGAAGAGGGTCCGGGGGGCAGTCGGGTCCTTGGACCATTCATTGAGCCCGGGAGTGAGCCACGCGATCGACTTCGGCCATCCGAACACGTTTCGACCGGTCCACGCCGAGGAGGGGCGGTCGACCCAGATGAAGGGCGAGATCGAGGCCCGCGGCTGAAGCGTCCAGCGACCATGCTCTTTCCTATACCAGTTGAGGGGCACCGCGAAGAGCACCTCATTCTGCGACGTGTAGCCCAGATTCGAAGCCACGCCGCCCATGTGCCCGTAGTTGATGACGCAGAAGAGGACGTAGGGCGCCGCCGGCTCGAAGTGTGAGTACTCGGGTGCGATGTTGATGAAGCGATCGCAGAAGAGCTGCAGCGAGTGGTAGTTCGCACGCAGCGGGAAGACGCGCATGACCACCTGCGACAGGTCGAACGGGGGGACGCCGGACTGGTTGATGACCCCAAGCGCGTAGTTGTACCTGGGGTTCGAGGATGGCGCGTCCACGGCTGCCTCCGTTCTGGGGATGTCGGGGTCGACGGCCGCGGGACCGTTTCGGGACCCCGGCGGGCAACTTACGCGGGACGCAAAGCCCGCGCACGATGCTCCGGGTCGACCTCGCGATCCGTGGCCGCCGGGCTACCGCACCAGGACCGGCAGCCTGAACCTCGTATCCTCGACTGCCGTCGCCCGCTCTTCCACCGTCACGTCATGACGCCCGCGGACCCAGTCCACGACCCCGCGAACCAGGAGCTCGGGAGCGCTGGCTCCCGAGGTCACCAGGAGTGTCGACACGCCCTTCAGCCACACCTCGTCGATGTCCTCCGCCCCGTCGATCAGATGGGCCTGGGTCCCCATTCGCCGCGCCTCATCGACGAGTCGGTTCGAGTTCGAGCTGTTGCGACTCCCGACGACCAGCACCAGGTCGGCCTCCACGGCCGTGGCGCTCACGGCGCGCTGGCGGTTCTCGGTCGCATAGCAGATGTCCTGCTTGGGCGGCATGACGATCGACGGAAAACGCGCCTTCAACCGGGCGACCATCGCCGCCGTGTCCGCGACGCTGAGGGTCGTCTGTGTCAGGAGGACGACCCTGCCCGGATCTTCCACCACCAGGCGCTCGATGTCCTCGAGCGTCTCGACCAGTACCACTCGATCTCCCGCTTCCCCCATCACTCCGACGGTCTCGTCGTGGCCTTCGTGTCCGATCAGCACCACGGTGAAGCCCTTTTCAGCGAAACGCTTCGCCTCACTGTGTACCTTCGTGACGAGTGGGCAGGTCGTGTCGATTACGCGCAGCTCTCGCTCTGCCGCCTCCACCCGGATCGACGGGGCGACCCCGTGGGCGCTGAACACCACGGTGCTTCCGACCGGGACCTCGACGAGGTCGTCCACGAAGCGGACACCCCGGGCCTCGAACGAGGCCACGACGTGGCGGTTGTGCACGATCTGATGGTAGGCCCAGATCGGACTCCCGAATCGCTCCAGTGCGCGCTCGAGCGCCTGGATGGCCATGTCCACGCCGGCGCAGAAACCTCTCGGGCGAGGGAGGAGGATGCGCATGGGCGTGCGGGAGGGATTCTCTGGTGCGTGGACGACCGTGAGCGAGCTCGCTGTGCTCGCCGCTGCCGAGGGCGAGCACGGTAGGGTGAGCTCCGCCCGAGTGCAAGTAGCTGCTAGGCTGCGGCAGCCGCATGCGGCGAGGTGGGTGGTTGCTTCCCGATTGCGGCGTCAGCTGCCCTGGCTACTGCGCCCCGGGCGTCAGCAGAGTCCGGCCGGCGGGTGCGCGAGGCGCCACCGGACCCCCCTCAGTACGAAGGCCCCGTCCGCAACGCCGTCGAAGGGTGAGAGAGCGGGCCAGTCCTTCATGTCGAGCCGGAAGGGCGACACCATGTCGTACGACGTGGTCGCCTGAGCGATTCTCGCGTCGGAGAAGTCCCACTCCCAGTGAGAACAGAGCCCTACGAAGTGATGCCCGAGAATTCGGGTGCGCATGATGGCGACGAGGTCCGGGAATCTCGGCAGGCTGGCCGTAGCGTCCGCGTAGTCGCGCCAGGGCGTCCCCCAGGTGAGTGTGCCCCTCCAGAGGGGACCCATCTTCGGATCGTAGACTCGGGCCTCGTCTCCCCGCCATTCGATCCACGCTTTGCGTTTCTGATAGCCGTACGGGATCCCCGCGACCACGGCTTCGTCCTGGTCGAGGTACATCCTCACCACGTAGTTGTGCCATCCCGGCAGACCCTTCCGCTGCACGAACGGCACCAGAAAGATCAGCTCCGAGTAGTGGATCCCCGTCGGCACGGGCGGTGCCGGGTCGGGGAGCAGATAGTGGCCGTCCGTCTGATCGCCGAAGAGCAGCATGACCGGGTGCACGTCCGACTCGTGGGAGGTCTTTCGGGCGGCCAGTCGATACGCGCTCGGAAGGAGCGCCTCCACTTTCGTGCGATCGACGTTGGTGAAGGTCACGACACCCAGGTACGTACCCTCGGCGCCGGTCGTAACCGAGCTGGACGCGAGGATCGGCCCACCCTCGAAATCCGCGACCCCCAGGAATGTCGCCATGGCTCGCTCCTGCGCGCACAGTGGCCCGGCTTCGAGATGGCATCATATCATGCGCGTAACCTGTCTGCCACTGGTGCGCGCCCGTCCGTCGATCGCTCTGCGCCCCTCGACTCACATGTCTGCCGACACGTCGAGGAGTGGGTTCCCCCGGCTTGCCCGGTGCGCTTCCGGAGGCCTAAGATGGGCCCCCTGGTGTCCCCGACGCGCGTAGCACAGGTGCATGGCCCCGGCCGGGCGCGACCTCGAGTGCTCGTGCTTCACCATCGGGCGTTCCCGAGGGAAAGGGAGGACGCCGATGGACCGACTCAGTTCCCAGCCCCTCTTCCGTGCCTTCCATGCCACAGGCCAACGAGCCGATACGGGTCGCAGTCGTGGGTGGTGGGTGTGCCGCGCTCACCACCGCCTACGAGCTGACTCGGCCCGAGCACGAGGGGCGCTACGACGTAACCGTCTATCAGATGGGCTGGCGGCTGGGGGGTAAGGGGGCCTCGGGCCGTGGACCGGCCGACCGCATCGAGGAGCACGGCCTGCACCTCTGGCTCGGCTTCTACGAGAACGCATTCCGGCTCATGCGGGAGTGTTACGCGGAGCTCGAGCCCGACGAGGCCCGGCGCCTGGCCCGTTGGGACGAGGCGTTCTCGCCCGCCCCCGACGTGGCGGTCGTGGATCGCGGAGACGATGGCGAGTGGGACTTCTGGCTCGCGCATTTCCCGGCCGGCAGGGGAGTCCCCGGCGACCCGACCCAACCGCTCGGTCCGATGACCGTGGTGGGGTACATGAGCCGGTGCGCTGCCCTCGTTCGCGAGTTGATCCGGTCGGCCTACGCCGTCGAGGCAAAGGGCGACGCGGCTCCGTCGGACTCGCCTCGTGACCTGTCTCCGACCGTGGAGGCGGTGTCCGCGGCGGTGGATCGCCTCCTCCGCTACGGCCAGCTGGCGACGTTCGCCGCGCTCTTCGAGGCGAGCGACCTTCTCGGGCAGGTCCTGGGCTATTCGGTGCCCCCGGCGGTTCGATCCCATCCGTCCTCGCCTCTCCGTCTGATCGATGCGATCGCGACCCAAGCCCGGGAGAGGCTGCAGCAGGTGGTCGACCGGGATGACGATCTTCGGCGAATCTGGGTGGTCGTGGATCTGATTCTCGCGATCCTGCGTGGCGCGACAGTGCACGGGCTGGCGTTCGATCCCCGAGGCTTCGACGCGATCAACGAGTACGACTGGCGGGAGTGGCTCCGGATGCACGGGGCTTCGGAGCAGTCGGTCAACTCGGGCTTCATGAACGGGATCTACGATCTCGTTTTCGCATTCGAAGGAGGCGACGTGTCTCGCCCGCGTCTTGCGGCTGGAGTGGCTCTCCGGGGAGCGGTGCGGATGTTCTTCACGTACCGGGGCGCGTTCTTCTGGCGGATGAACGCAGGGATGGGGGACATCGTCTTCACGCCGCTGTACGAGGTTCTGAAGCAGCGAGGCGTGCGCTTCGAGTTCTTCCATCGGCTGGTGGACATGGAGGTCTCACCGCGCCGAGCGCGTGAGACGCCGCACGTGCGGGCGCTTCACTTCGACGTCCAGGCGAAGGTGAAGGGAGGAAAGGAATATCAGCCGCTGGTCGACGTCCACGACGTTCCGTGCTGGCCTTCGGCCCCGGACTTCGGGCAGCTCGTGCGTGGGAGGCAACTGGAGAAGGAAGGTCGCGCATTCGAGGGGCACTGGGAGCAGCGCAAGGCGGGGAGCAGGACGCTCGAAGTCGGCGTCGATTACGACTTCGTGGTTCTGGGCGTGAGCGTCGGTGCCGTGCCGTACGTCGCCGGCGAGCTCATCGACAGGGAGCCTCGATGGCGGGAGATGGTGGAGCATGTGAAGACAGTCCCGACCCAGGCGTTCCAGCTCTGGCTTCGGAGAGACATGTCCCACCTCGGCTGGTCACATCCTCCCGTGAATCTCTCCGGCTTCGTCCAGCCGTTCGACACGTGGGCGGATATGGAGCACCTCCTTCCGGAGGAAAGCTGGAACGGCAGTGCGCGTGCCATCGCGTATTTCTGTAGCGTGCTCCCGGACCCGACCGCGAACGGAGGTGAGGTCACGAAGACCCTCTATGATCGCCAGCGGAGGGTCGTGCGGGACAACGCGGTCCGTTTCCTGAACGAGGAGGTGGGCACGCTCTGGCCCAAGGCGGTTCGGCCGCGGGGCGGCTTTCGGTGGGATCTGCTCGCCGACCCGGCGGGCGACGAGGAAGGCGGAAGGAAGCGTAGCGGGAAGGCGAGTTTCGAGACGCAGTTCTGGACCGCGAACGTGAACCCGAGCGACCGCTATGTACTGTCGCTGCCCGGCAGCATCCGGTATCGTGTCTCGCCGCTCGACATGCACTTCGACAACCTCACGGTCGCCGGTGACTGGACGGCCACCGGGCTCGATTCGGGATGCATCGAATCGGCGGTCATGTCGGGCCTTCTCGCGGCACACGCGCTCTCGGGTTCTCCGGCGCTGGAGCAGATCGTTGGCTATGACCATCCGTGAGGCCTGTCGTCGGGGACCGACCTTTCCCGGACGGCCGAGGGTGGAGGTCGAGCCCGATGGCGCGTAAGCGCGTACGGCGCGAGCCGCCGGCTCGAAGGGGCCCCGTCCGGAATGCGGTGGTTCGGACCTCGGGCGACCTTCTCCGGAGCACGGTCGACGGCGGAGTAGAGGCGGTGAGGGAATCCGCACAGGCCTCTTCCGCAGCGGTTCAGGGTGCGGTGGAGAACACCGTGGCCACCGCATATGCACTGAGTGACCAGATGATGACCCGCGGCTATTCGGCTGCAAGCCTGTACTCTCGATCCGATGGAGATCCCACGATGAGCGACTCCGGTTTTCGCGGTCCCGGTGGAGAAGGCCGGTTCGGCCCCTTTGGACGACAGTATGGCGCCGGACCGGGAGCCGATCGTGGCTCCGACCCGTTCGGTGCTCGGGGGCCGATGAGCTTCTGGATGGAGCCGTGGCTGCAGATGATGCGGTTCTGGACGGACAGCCTGTACATGATGAGCAGTACCGCCAACCCGATGAACCCGATTTCTTCGGTCATGGGCATGGGTGGAAACCCCGGCATGTCCGTGGAGGTGCAGTCGGTCCGCCCGGCACGGGTCACGCTGGACCTGGCTCCGGGCGCGGACTTCGAGCAGTTGAGCGTGGCACCACTCGTGCTCGAGGGTTCCCCTGAAGCCGATACGCTCGATGGTGTGACCGTCTCCGCCCGCCCGGGTCAATACGGGGTTCGTGTGGAGGTGGAGGATACTCAGGCGCCCGGGATGTACGTGGGTGCGGTGGAGGGCCCGGGGCGGCGGCCTCTGGGCGAGGTGCGTGTCGAGATCATCGGTGCCGCCAAGAAGCGCCGGGCACCCGCCAAAAAGAAGGTTGGAAGGGGTGCCTCGAAGAAAAGCGCGGACAAGAAGTAGGTCCGAACGTGGCGCACCCGGCCGAGGCGGCGACCTCCACGAGTCCCGATTTCGCCTCGGTGCTGCACAGGTATCGAGAGGCGACCCGCGCGCGTCTCTTCCGGTACCTGCCGCGTGCCGAGCCCCGCGAATACCTGTACGACCTGGCCGCCGACTATCCGAGTCGGGGAGGCAGGGGGTTCCGACCGTCTTTGTGCATTGCGACGGCACGCGCGTTCGGCGCGCCTCCGGAAGCCGCTCTGTGCACGGCGGTCTCGATCGAGTTGATCCACAACGCCATGCTCATCCACGACGACATCGAGGATGAGAGCGAAGAGCGCAGGGGAAGTCCGGCCCTGCACGTTCGCGAAGGAGTGCCGATCGCGCTCAACGTTGGTGACATGCTCTCGCTTCTGGCCATGCGACCGCTCCTGGACAACCAGGCCGTGCTGGGACCCTGGATGTCCCTGCGCATTCTGGAAGAGACGGAGCGTATGGCTCGCGAATCCGCGGAGGGGCAGGCACTCGAGCTCGGGTGGCGCCGTGACAACGTCTGGGACCTCGGAGACGCCGACTACCTCACCATGGTGCTCAAGAAGACGTGCTGGCTCGCGACCATCCACCCGATGCGGGTCGGTGCCCTCATCGGAACGCGAGGTCGGATCGACCCCGACCGCTTCGTTCGGTTCGGGTTCTTCCTCGGTGCCGCATTCCAGGTACAGGACGATCTGCTGAACCTGCAGGGAGACCCGGAGGCTTACGGCAAGGAGCTCGACGGGGACATCCTCGAGGGAAAGCGGACGCTCATGCTGATCCACCTGTTCGAGTGTGCTTCCGACTCCGAGAAGCAGAGGCTGGCCGAGATGCTCGGTCGGGAGCGTCACGAGCGAAGCGCGGACGACGTGCGCTGGGTGCGCGATCTGATGGACCGATATGGATCCATCACGTACGCCAGGGAGGCGGCGCACGGCCTCGCCGGGGCTGCGCGCTACGAGTTCGAGCAGATCTTCGGAGGGCTTCCGGATTCGCCCGACAAGCGCTTCATCGAAGCGCTTCCGGAGTGGGTCATTCGCCGGACCTGAGCGGGTCGGGGCTCAGGCTCGTCACCCTTGGGAGCGGCGCCTAGCGCGCCGGTCGAGGATAGGTCACGAACGCCTCCAGCTCTCGGAAGCCGACGGAGATCCGGGTCGGGTGGGCATCCGCGGAGCGAACGGGGTGTCGACCGTCCGACAGGAGCGGGAAGGGTGCGCGTCTCAGCTCGATCGTGCCTTCGACCTCGTGCAGATCCTCTCCGGAGGCGTTCAGGTCCCGCCTCAGCTCGGCGATCATCGGTCGGCGATCGCGCAGTCCGCCCAGCAGAGGCTGAGTCGTGCCGGAGGACACACGAGCCCGATCGATGTCGGCCTCGACTCGCCCGGTAGGCTTAAGGCTCGCCGAAAGGAAGGGCGCGCCGTCCAGGGTCACCTCCCACCGGTGCCGCCCGTCCGTCGAGAACTCCGTCATGTGCTTGTCGTATCCGTAGTACGCGATACGATCGAGCTTGAGGGCCAGCGGAAGGTCGGTGGTCATGCCGAGCACGACCGACACGGGCTCGCGGCGCCCCTCGTACAGAACGTCGGGAACGCTGAAGAGGAGCTCGTGGTAGGGCTCGATGAGCGTCCACTGCGTGGCCTCCACCGCCTGCCTCTCGAAGAACTCACCCATGCGCCTCGCGGCTTCGTGGGGGTTCCGGGTCGGTCGACCGCGACTCATCAGGCCTGAAGAGGCCTGCCGGGCCCAGGTCGTCCACGCCCCCCAGATGGCTCCTGTCACATGGCCCAGCTCCCTGGCGACCATGGCCCACTGATGCTGCTCGAGTCCACCGACGAGCACTCTCCCCTCCGTGACACGCCAAAGCTCGCAGCAGACCTGATGACGCCGTGGTCCGAGCAGCTCGACCCTGCCGAGCCCCGCGAGGACCCGGGCGAGGGTAACCGGATCCACGTCCAGGTAGCATCGGACTCCGGTCATCCTGCTGGCCGCGACCACGAGTGGCGGGCCGTCCCGAAAACTCACAAGTCCACCCTGGTCACATCCTCGCAGTCCAGGACGAAGTCGGGTCCGAATAGCGTCGACGGCGTCTGGAATCCCGGCTGTCGCTCCCCCTCCATCACCCTGTGGATCACCCGGGTCGCGGTGTCCGCCGTACATTCGTACGCCTCTGGCGTTTCGATGCGTGACCGCGCCACCCCGTCCGGACCCTCCGCTTCCACGACGACCGTGCAGCGTTCAGCGGCCCGTTCTTCGCGCGTCGGCCCCTCCGGGAGCATGTCCGCATAGCGGTGGAACCATTCGTTGGCGGCCGTCGCCCGGAGCATCCAGCCCCAGTACTGGTTTATGGTGACGGCAGCGAGGCGGAAGGCGGTCGCCTCGAAGTAGACCTCGATGTTGGGGATACCGGTGCTGCGATACGCGGTCACCAGGTCGCCCCAGCTCACAGCCACGACGGGTCGATAGCCGCTCCCGAAATCCGCCCACCGCATCTGCATGCGCATACGCATCTGCTCCAGGCGACCATCTCGGCGCGTATGGACCGGGATCCCTATGTGCTCGGCGAGCGTCACCCCGGAGCCGTGCGACATGAGGTTCGACGCCGAGACGTAGAACGTCAGGCGTCTCGCGTTCGGCACGCGCTTGGCAACGTGGGCTGCCAGACAGTCGGATGGCACCACGTCGAAACCGATGGCCGGGAGGAACATCAGCCCGGCTTCCCGCGCGGCCGGGCCGGCGTCGGCCACCTGGGACAGGGGTTCGACTTCCCCGCTGAGGTCGAGGTAGTCTACGCGCTCGCGGAGGCACGCCCGGATGATGGGGGCCGTGGTGTACATGAACGGCCCCGCCGCATTCAGGACCGTGCTGGCCCCCCGCAGTCCCCGGTCGATCTCGGCGGGCCGGTCCAGCGAGAAGACGCGACCGGGTACATCGAACTCCCGAGCGATGGCTTCCGTCCGGGCCCGATCGCGACCCGCTACGACAAACTCGACACCTTGTTCTCTGAGCTTCGGGAGCAGGAGTCGCGCCGTATAACCGTAGGCGCCGTATACGAGGAGCTGCCCGGGAGAGGTCGGCACTGTCCTGCGATCGCCGGTCGAAGTCGCTCTGGTTCAGGGCTTCGGCGGTGGACGGCGACGGGACTCGTCCTGCGCGCCGCCGTACGGCGGCGGCGTGAGTCCCCAGCGACTCGACCATGCCTGGGCCGCGGACATCCACGCCATGGCCGCGCTGCCGTAGGCTCGGACCCATTCTTCCGGCGGGATGAACGGGCTGTCCGTTCCGAGAAACGGCCTCATCCAGGGCATCCACATCTGCTCGGCGATGCGCTGACCCGCGCGCATGTACTCGTCCATCAGGCGGTACGATGCGTTCAGGGTCTCGTATGCGGCGGCAACGTCCTGCTCCTGCCCTCTCCTTCCGTACGACATCGCGTCTCCGTCGCGGGAATACACCAGACCCCGAAGCTGCAGGGTAACGGTACCGGAGCCCGGTCGCTACGTCGAGCGTCACGTGCGCCTTGACCGCGCGGTTCCAGCCGCCCAATCCTACTTCCTCATTCCTTGAAGCTTCGCCCCAGTCGCAGGTGGGTCGACCGCAAGGTCTCGAGACAGGGAGGGTTGGATGGGAGGCATTCGCACGGGCGTGGTGTGTGCCGTGCTCACCTGGAGTGCCTGGGGTGTGGCACTCCCCATGGGGCTTAGCGCGCAGGAAGGGACAGTCCGCGGTCGCATCACATCCGAGGGACGATCCGTCCCGGATGCTCAGGTCGCGGTTCTCCGCCCGGACGGGTCTACCGTGCGGCGCACCGTGAGTGGAGCCGAGGGCATCTATCAGGTGACGTTGCCGGCCGGCAACTACGACCTCGTCGTTACGGCCTTCGGATATGCAGAGGCCCGCGCGAGTGGCGTGAGCCTGGTGTCCGGGGGGACCGCGACACGGGACTTCGATCTGGCGATCGAGCCCTTCTCGATTCGCGGACCTTCCGTGTCCGCGGGGCGACGGCCCCAGAAGGCGCTCGAGACGGCCGCTTCCATTTCGGTCGTGGACGTCGTGGACGTGGAAACGAGACACGCGCTGTCGGCGCTCGACCACGTCGAGGGTGTTCCGGGTATCGACGTCGCTACGCAGGGGATCCAGGCGCGGCAGGTCACCACACGTGGCTTCAACTCCATCTTCGGGCAGCGGTTGACGCTGCTGACCGACTATCGGCAGGCTTCCGCCCCTTCGCTGCGGGTGAACCTCTCGCAGACGATCGTCCCGGTCGACGACGACATCGAACGTGTGGAGATCCTCAGAGGACCTGCGTCCGCCCTGTACGGTCCGGCCGCTGCGGACGGCGTCGTGCACATCATCACGAAGTCTCCGTTCGAGTCCCAGGGGACCTCCGTGGACCTCATAGCCGGCGGTCAGTCCTTGTTCCAGGGCATGTTCCGGCACGCCACGACATTGAGCGACCAGCTCGCTCTACGCGTATCCGGCCAGTACTTCCGCGGGGAGGAGTGGCCGGTCACGCCCCTGGAGTCCGAGCTGGTGGCGCGCGATCCGGTCCAGGAGCGGGCCTCGGGCGAGTTGCGCCTGGATGGACGTTTCGGTGGCACGGAGGCAATCCTGAATCTCGGTCTGTTCCACGGATTCCGTTACGTGGAGCAGAGCACGATCGGAGCCAGCCAGGTCGAGGACTGGCGAGTCGGTCATGCCCAGCTCCGCGTCGCCAATGGGCGGTTCTTTGCCCAGGGATACGTCAACTGGAATGAAGCGGGGGACACGTACACGCTTCAGACACTCTCGCCGATCGTCGACGATTCGCGCCTCTATGCGGGGCAGCTGCAGCACGGCCTCGAGCTCGGTGGCATGGCGTCCATTACCTACGGGTTGGACTTCCAGCGCACGGACACGCGGACCGGCGGGACCATCAGCGGTCGCAACGAGGACGACGACACGATCGACGAGGTCGGCGGGTACCTGCAGGCCGAGGTGCCGCTCGCGGATCGGCTTCGGCTGGTGGGTGCACTACGGCTCGATGACCACAGCCGCCTGCCGGATCCGGTCTGGTCGCCGCAGATCGGGCTGGTCGCGACGCCGGACGAGGGGCACTCGATCCGGCTGACGTACAATCGCGCGTTCACGCCCCCGGTGCCGACGGATCTCACTCTCGACATCCTGGCCGGATCGTTCGACCCGCTCCCCTTCGATCTGCGGGCCCGCGGCGTGCCCCTCGACGGGTTCGCGTGGAGCGAGAGCTGTGGAGGGTACTGCATGCAGAGCCCCTTCGCTCCGGCAGCTCCCCTGCCGCTCGACGTGACGCCGTTCTGGCCTGTGGTGGTCGAGATCATGGCCGCCGGTGGCGTGGATCTGTCCGGCATCCCCGCGCCCGGCTCGGACGACGTCGGAACGACGCTTCGCTCGCTCAACCTCGGCACCGGTGGCTTCGATCTACACGACGGAGCCTTCGAGACGATCGACCCGCTCAAGCCGACGCTTTCGAACACGTGGGAAATCGGGTACAAGGGCATCATCGGGGACCGCGTGGGGATCGGTGCCGACGTGTACTACACGCGCCGGCAGGACTTCCGGGGCGAGCTCGGGGTCGTGACGCCGAACGCCTTCATGGACACGGCCGACCTGGCGGCCTATCTCGCGGGCTTCATGCCGGTCGAGCAGGCCGCCGCGCTTGCCGCCGTGATCGGTGGCGTGAACGGAAATCCCGATCTGACGGGGATCCCCCTCGGCACGGTCGTACCGGACGATCCGTTGTCCGGCTCGGACGTCATGCTGACGTACCGGAACTTCGGCGAGATCGACCTATGGGGAACCGATCTGTCGCTCGAGGTCGTCCTGAACGACCGGCTCACGTGGACGGGCACGTACTCCCACATCAGCGAGAACTTCTTCAGCGCCGAAGAGATCGGTGAGGTTCTCACCCTGAATGCACCTCGTCACAAGGGCTTCACGAGCCTCATGTATCGCGATCGGAGCGGGGGCCTCTGGGGGTCCATCCGCGCTCGCTTCGTCGGCGGGTTCAGGCAGATCCAGGGCGTCTGGCAGGGCGAGGTCGATTCTTTCTATACGATCGATGCCGAGGTGGGGGCCCCGATTCCCGGTGCGACCGGCCTCTCACTGTCTGTCGCAGGAAGAAACCTGACGAACTACGAGCATCAGGAGTTCGTCGGCGCTCCGACGATCGGACGCCTACTGTTGGTCAAGGCGCAATACCGTCATTGAGGCGGAGCACAGATATGCAAGAGGCCGGGGTCCGCGAAGGATCCCGGCCTTTTGCCCTGCGCTTCAGGTGAAGCCTACCGCAGGACGACTTCCCGCCTGCCCAGCGTCTCGCGCAGCTGGTCCGCTCGCTCCTGGACGGCGTCGGTCATCGCGGACCGAACCGTCGAGATGTCGAACGCCTTACCCTTGATCGAGACAGTCATCCCCTCTCCCTCGCCCTCTCGCGCCTGGACGAGTTTGTCGCGGTCGTCTTCGGCCTTCGAGAGCGCGAACAGCGCCTTCTGAAGCCACCTGGACTCGCTTTCCAACAGTCGACGTTCGTGGGTGCTCAGCGCGCCGTTCTTCGCTCCTGCCATCAGATTACCTCGTTCCCGGGGGTTCATGCCGTGCCGGCGGTCGAGTTTCGCCGGAGTCGAACGCGGCACGATATGCACATATAACGCAATATAATGCAATAACTTACGAAACTAAACCCCCTTGTAAGTCCGCTCTGCCGTCTTCTCGAGGCGTCCGGTCTCGCCATGCCGGGAGTCCCGTGCGCACCGCGCTACGCCTCGCCGACCTCGCGCGCTTCCAGGAGCCGCCAGCGGAGCTGGAGGCCGAACCAGAGCAGCGCCGACGCCGCCAGAATGAGGGTTCCGAAGGCCGACGTGAGCATCGCGACCTTGATGCCTCCCCACACGAGCGACGGGGACACGGCGCCGGCCGCTTCGATGGCCTGGGCGGCGATGACGACGCCGACCAGCGTCCCCAGCACGCCGGCGATCATGGCGAAGCCGCCCCAGAAGAGAATGGCGTCGAGCCACGTCTTGGTGAGCAGGTCCGCCGTGGCACTCGGGCGGTACAGCCGACCGAACGAGTAGGCGGAGAGGAGCACCACGCAGAGGAGGGAAAAGGCGAGCGGCCAGCGCATGAATCCCATCGAGTTCCACACCACGTCCATTCAAACCTCCTTGTCGGGATAAACGTCCATGTTCAGGGCGCGACGGTGCGCGTGCTCCTGCACTGCCATCCATTGAGTGAAGACGAGCCAGCCCACGGCGCCGACCAGGGCGAACAGGATAGCGATCGAGAGCATGGCGGCGTCCTGGATCAGGGCCCGGACCACCATGACGTCGGCCAGGGCGGGGCGTTGCTGAAGCAGCGCCGCGAGGCGGAAGACGTCGAACCAGGTCCCGGCCAGCGCGACGCCCACGGGGGCCGCGGACAGGGCGAGCAGGGAACGCATCGCGCGGCGAGGCCGCGCGTGCTCGCCCTTCACCCAGAGGGTGAACCCGTTCCACGCGACGGCCGTCGCCACCGCTGCTCCCGCGGCCACCACGATCCAGAGGAAGGGGGACGCGTAGCGGGTGACGTCGGCCGCAAGGATCGCTCTCGCTTCGACCAGCACCAATGCCACGAAGCAGCAGACGAGAAGAATCCGCTCCGCGAGCCGCAGGCGCTCCGCGCTCCAGCGCTCGGTCACGCGCCGGTAGCCGGACGCATGGATGCGATCGAGCCAGGCCAGGGTCTCGTCGTCCGGGAGCAGTGCATCCGCAGCCCTTCGTCGAGCCTCTTCGGGCGTGAGCCCGTCGGATACGAAGCGGCGCGACAGCGACCGAAGGTCGGATGCGATCTCCTCCAGCAGCCGCGTCTTGGCGGGAAGCGGGACGGCCAGCCGGTCCGATAGGGAACGGAGCGCGGACGACGCTCTCGGCTCGCGGGGCGCCCTCATGCCGGTGCCCCCCCCGCGCCACGGATGACGTGGAGGAATCGCATGACGATGGCCTCGACGCGGTCGGTCTCGCCGGAGAGGTGCCGGCGTCCCTTGGCGGTCAGCCGGTACTCCTTCTTCCGTCTCCCGTCTCCCTCCCTCGTCCAGTCCCCCTCGATGAGTCCTTCGGATTCGAGTCGGTGGAGGATGGGATAGAGCGTGCCGTGGCGGAAGCGGAAGAGGCCGTTGCTCTCACTCTCGATGTCGAGCGCGATCTGATAGCCGTGCTTGGCGCGTTCCCGAAGCGTGGAGAGGACCAGAAGCACGTTGAAGTTCCGCGCGAAGCCCTGGACGTCGAAGTCGTTGTCGGACACGGAGCCGGCCTGGATGTATCGAAGGTCTTTATATCGACACTCTATATACTATGCGCCTCGGGGCCCTCGCAAGGGCAGGGCTCGGGCTCTCACACCAGGCCGGAGGCGCGCCGAGGTCAGAGGCGTGCCTGGTCCGGATCGTGGTAGCCGCCGATCTCGTACTCGATCTGTCTCGGGTAGGGCGGGTCGATCCCCTCTCCCTTCAGCGCCATCGAGAGGAGCCGGGGAAGCTGTGTCGTTACCGTCCACCAGTCGCCGGTGGCGGCCCAGGCCCGCACCTCGAGCTCGAGCAGTGACTCGTCGATCGACCTCACGTACACCAGGGGCTCCGGCTCCGGCAGGACGAGGTCGTACTCCGAGCACGTACGCTCGGCGATCCCGATCACGCGATTCGAGTCTTCGGCGTGGGGAATGCGAAGCTGCACGTCGACTCGGCGGGTACGCTCGGCAGATCGGTTTTCGATGATCTCGCCCCAGACTTTACTGTTCGGCACGAAGACCCTGCGGTTGTCGAAGGTGACGATGGTCGTCGCAGCGAGACCCATCGTCCGAACCGTGCCGGTGACGCCGGCGGTCGAGACGATGTCGTCGACGTCGAAGGGTCGGTAGACCAGGATGAACATCCCGGCCGCCAGGTTGCCCAGGGTGTCCTGCAAGGCCAGACCGACGATCACGCCGAGGACGCCGAGACTCGCCAGGATCGCCGTGGTATCGACGCCGACTGCCGTCAGACCGATCACCAGCCCGACCGCGCTGGCCACCGGCATGAGCATACGCTCCAGAAGGTCCGTTAGCAGGCGCGATACCTTGCGGCCCCCGGTCCGGCGGAACACCCGCCACGTGACTCGGAAGCCGGCGCGGCTCAGGACGATCGAGGCGAGTACGATCGCGAGCTGGACCAGCAGGTTGGGGCCGGCCTCCTCCACCCAGTTCCAGAGCCGTTCTCCCCAGTCGCGGAGCAGACCGACGGCCACCGTCGGATCCAGGACGTCGCTCGTGACCTCCCCCGTGGCCTGGATCAGCAGCTGCCGGTACGTCGCGGTGGGTATCGAGCGTCGGTCGAGGAGGTCCGCGGTGGCTTCGAGGGCCGCAGCCTCTCCGGTGACTCGCTGCTCCGCCAGGAGTCGCCGCGCTTCGAGCTCCGCGAGCTCCTCCCCGGCCGCGTCCGCCTGGGCTGCCTCTGCGAGCCGATCGCGGATCGTCCCCCGCTCCGCGAGCGCGAGCTGGAGCCGGCCCATCTCCTCGGCGGCTCGGGCCAGAAGGAAGCGATCGACCTGGCTCCACTGCGCCTGCGTGTCGATGCCCAGGGCGTCCGACTCCTGGAGCGACTCGACCACGAAGATCAGGGTCGTGTCGAGCTGCGCGTTGGCCCGGACGATCTGCTCTTCGAGGTCGTCGAGGCCCTCGAGCGGCGTGACCCTCCTCAGGGTTCGCAGGCTGTCCAGCGTCTCGCTGCGGAGCTCGACCCCCTCTTCGACCAGGCTGAACTCCTGCCGGAGGAAGTCCTCGTAGACTCCGAGGATCGAGTCGACCCCGGCGTAATCCGTGCGAACCGCCCGAAGCTCGGCCGATATGCGGCCCTTGAGCTCCCAGAGCGTGTCGACGAGCTCGAGGCTCCGCAGGCGGAGGAGCGCGGCCCGATCGGGATCCGCCTCACGGATGGAGTCGCCGATCAGCGTGATGCGGAGGTAGACGGAATCGAGGGCGGCGAGAACGGCGCGGGCCGGCGCGGCCGAGTCGGGAGCCTCTACCTGTGCCGAGTCCGGGGCGACCTGGGTGGTGTCCGACGCTGCGGCCGGATTCTGGGCGTGGCCCGTGGTCGGAATGCCGAGAATCAGGGTGCACAGGGCGCCCAGAAGGAGACATCCCTGCCGGGTCCGGGTCATTGGGGATCTCATCCGGAGATTGTAGGACGCGGAGCGGCGTCGTGCATCAGGCCTCGCTGGACGCACGGCCGTATCGCCCGAATCTGCCACGATCAGCGCCGTTCGGCGGACCATCCAGAATGCTCGAAGCACAAGATCGTTGATGATCGGTCAACGGATGGCAGAACTTGTACCTGTGGACAGGATGCCGCGGCATCCCGCTTGCTGCAGGGACCGACCGAGCCTCAGGAAGGATGGCTCCGGCGCCTGTGGCGCCCTTTCTTTCCTCCGCATCCGAGAGAGTAACGATGAATCAGAGAATTGTCCGCGTCTTCGCCCTGGTGGCGGCGCTTGGTGTCGCCGCGTGCGGTGACGACGATCCGGTCGCCTCGGGCGACCAGCTGAGCGAGGTCGAGGTACAGGCACTTTCCGCACTCATCCTCAGCTCCGGCTTCGAGGGCACTGCTTCGGTCCCGGTTGCCGCGGCCGCAGCGGTGGAGGGACCCCAGCCGGTTCCCTTCACCTCCACGGCCGACGTCGAAACCACCGTCCCGTGCACCTTCAGCGGTTCGGTGCGGCTCTCGGGCCAGGCCACCGTCAGCGGCGACGACGAGACGCAGATCTACAACGTCCTGTACAACGTGGGCCAGGCACATCAGAGCTGCGTCGAGCAGGCGGAGACCGGTCAGCAGTTCGAGCTGACCAGCTCCCTCAATCTGAACGTCGATGCCAACATCGTTGGCGCGACCGGGTCCGAGAGCTACGACTTCGAGGGATCCGTGCTCGGTACGGTCGACTGGGCGTCGGAGGGACGTTCCGGACGGTGCTCGGTGTCGATCCAATACTCCGCCTCGATGACCTCGGCCACTCTGTCCGCGACGTCGTCCGGTGAGGTCTGCGGTACGCAGTTCTCCCAGGAGTTCACGTACGGCGTGGAAGGCTGAACGAAACGACCGCTCGCTGCCCACAGGGCAGCGTGCCCACCAGGGGTCCCCGCCCGGTCTGCCGAGCGGGGACCCCCCGTCGTTTCAGGAGGCCCGCTCCGCTGGCTCGGCGAGGACGACACGGGCGTCGACGGGCGCGACGTGGTCGGCGTACACGAACAAGGGGTTCACCTCCACCTCCGCCACCTCGGGATACCGCGTGATGAGGTCGGCGATCGCCCGCAGGGCGCCGATCAATGGGCGCCGATCCACGGCAGGACGGCCGCGCCCGGCGTCGAGCAGGGGCGACACGCGGAGCTCGGCCAGCGCGCCCTCGATGTCCGCGTCGGATACCGGGAGAACCCGATGGGCGACGTCGCGCAGTGCCTCCACCCAGAGCCCGCCGGCACCGACGGTGAGGACGGGCCCCAGCAGCGGATCACGGTAGGCGCCGGCCAGGATCTCGAGGCGCGGACTCTGGAGCATGGGTGTGACCAGCGCGCGGGCGGGCTCGCTCGGGACGCCGCGCGCCCGGCCCCACTCCGACGCGGCCTTTCGGACCGCCGAGAATGCGTGGCGAGCCTGATCCGGGGACTCGATGCCGAGCACCACGCCGCCCGCGTCGGATTTGTGGGTGATGGCGGAGGAGACCAGCTTCAGCACGGTAGGGCTGCCCAGCTTCTCGAAGGCCTGGGCCGCGTCTTCCGGGGAGTCGACGACGAGCCCGGGACCGAACTCCAGGCCCGACCCGGACAGAATCTCCCGGGCTTCGACTTCCGTGAGGGTGCTGCGCCCCTCGCTGCGGGCTCTCCGGATGGCCGGGGGGCGCTCGTCCTCCGTGTTCCGGACTGCCCGTCGGGTCGGAAGGTCGTCGGGGTCCCAGGCCGCCCCCTGGAGGAAGTGGCCCCTGCGCTGCAGCTCCACGGCACACCGGGTCGCCACCTCGAGGGAGCCGATCACGGGAACGCCTTTCGCGCCCAGCGTGGCGAGTGGCTCCGTACGGTGTGCTGCATACATCGTGTGGACGATCAGCCCCTTGCCGTGTTCCCGGGCGGAGGCGGCCATCGCGGCTGCGGCTCGATGCTCCGCAGGGGCGAGGGAGTCCGCGAACCGGACGCCGTAGCCTCCGAACAGACCGATCAGCAGCACCGTTCCGACGTCGGAGTCCCGAATGAGGACGTCGAGCGCCCGGGCGAAGTACTCCGGATCGAGGTCCGCGGCCCCGGCCAGGTCGACCGGGTTTCCGACCGCTGCGGCGCGCCCGAGCAGAGCGCGCAGCGCCTGTCGGGTCTTCGGAGCGAGCCGTGCCATCGTGGCGCCGGCTTCCTCCAGGGTGTCCGCCGCCAGCGTGCCCTGCCCGCCGCCGTCGGAGAGGATGGCGATGCCCCGGCCGGGTGGGCATGCCGGTTGGCGGCCGAGGGTCTCCGCCACGTGCAGCAGCTCGTCGGTGCGCGTCACCTCCACGATTCCGGCCTGCGCCATCCCGGCAGAGAACCGGTCGTAGGGGCCCGACACCGAGCCGGTGTGGGAGAGGGCCGCTTCTGCGCCTTTCGCCGTACGGCCGGACTTGATCACCACGACCGGCTTGGTGCGGGTGACCCGGGCCGCCGAGGCGAGAAAGCCACGCGGGTCCCGCAGACCCTCGACGTACGCGATGACGGCATGCGACGCTTCGTCGGTACGGACGTACTCCAGCGCCTCCGTGAAGCCGACGTCGATGCCGTTCCCGACGCCGAGACACAGGGAGATCCCGTCCCACGAGCGCTCCGTCACCTCCGTCATGAGTGCCAGCGCGACGTTACCCGACTGCACCAGCACGGCGAGGCCGCCGGCGCGCACGCCTCGTGCGCCGATGAGGTTGGCGCCCTTCTGGAGGTTCAGCATGCCGGAGGTGTTCGGGCCGATGATCCGCACGCCGGCCTCCCGGGCAGCGTCGACGAGGGCCGACTGCAGGCTGCTGCCTTCGACCCCCGACTCGCCGTATCCGACCGCGAGGACGACGGCGGCACCCACGTCGCGGGCACCGAGCGCGCGCACGATCCCCGGGGCCGTTTCCGCAGGCGTGCACAGAACGGCCAGGTCGACCCCTGTGGGCAGCTCGTCGACGGAAGTCAGAACCTCCCGATCGAGAATTCGACCCCCCCTGGGATTGACGGGATAGACCTCGCCCTCGTAACCGGACGAGTCGAGGGCCTGGAGGATGAGGTTGCCTCGCTTGGCAGGGTCCGCGCTGGCGCCGACCACGGCGATCGACCTCGGGTCGAAGATCCGGTCCAGCTGGGTTCGGCTCGCCATGGCTCGCCGCGTTATCGCCCGCGGTATCGTGGCGTCCGCTTCTCGTGGAAGGCGGCGACGCCTTCCTTCCAGTCCTCGGAGCCGAAGATGGAATCGAGGGCCTCCCGCTCGAGCTGGATCACTTCGTCGCGCGTGTGGTTCGCGGCCGGGCCGATGAGCCGCTTGGCCGCCGCGAGCGAGAGGGGCGCCTGCGCGGCGAGCCGCGCGGCCCATGCGCGGGCGCGCTCCAGAACGAGATCCCCGGGCAGGGCGAGATTCGCCATCCCCATTTGCGCCGCGTCGCTTCCGGTGAAGAAGTCCCCGAAGTAGATGAGCTGCCTCGCCTTCAGAACCCCGACCCGCTCCGCCAGGGTGTAGGCGACGCCTCCTCCGATGAAGGTGGCGAGGGAGACCTCGGGGAGGCGCAGCTTCGCCTCCTCGGCGACGATCATCAGGTCGCAGGAGAGAGCCAGCTCCAGGCCGCCGCCGATGGCAGCGCCGTTCACCGCCGCCACCGCGGGCGTGCCCATGGTCTGGAGTGTCGTGTTGGCCTTCTGGGCGGCCTCGATGTAGGCCGCCCGCTCTTCCGGAGGGGGTGGCCCCTCCGCATGCGCCTTGAGATCCGCGCCGGCGCAGAAGCCCCGTCCCGCGCCGGTCAGGATCACGCACCGCGTGTCCGGGTCCGCATCCGCGGCGATGAGCGCTGCCACGAGCTGCTCGTAGAGCGGACGATTCACCGCGTTCAGCCGATCCGGCCGGTTGAGCGTGAGCTCCACCACGAAGCCGTCCCGCCGGACGAGGACCTCCGGGCCGGCCGATCCCTCACCGGACCGCCGCTCCGGGTGCGCCGTCACGGTGCCCCTCGAGGCTGCCACGAGGCTCGGAGCGCCTCGCCGGCCAGCACGCCGATGAAGTCGCCGTCCCGGATCGCGAAGCGACCGTTCACGAGCGCGTGCACGACGCCTTCGGAGAGTATGCGAGGCTCCTCC
>Ga0209536_100004765_pt1 | contig 21361 bp, 11 predicted proteins | sample DeeMarSeWOR28_12_FD_187461 | JGI IMG/M metagenome (GOLD analysis project Ga0209536, IMG submission 187461) | Marine sediment microbial communities from White Oak River estuary, North Carolina - WOR-2-8_12 (SPAdes) (version 2) | ecosystem: Environmental > Aquatic > Marine > Intertidal zone >... | reverse complement strand
GGTTATCCCTTCGCCTTCGGTGTGGTGGCCGCATTGTCGCTGTTGTCACTGCCGGCCTTCGGGCTCATCCGGGCACGGCTCCGTGGTCGTCTGCGCGAGGGTGCACCGTCTCAGGGGGGTGAGTGAGCGAGTACGGCGATAGGAAAATGTCTGAAGAGATCTCCAACAGGGAGTTCACTCGCTTCGCTGATACACTCACGGGTAATCTGATCCTGCAATGATTCTGCCCATCCCTGTGGAAGCTCCACACGTGTGTCTCCCCACACCTGAGGTCCAGTTGGGATAACTCCCTCGGTCACCACGCTGGTCAGCAGTCTGGGAACAGCGACTAAGACTTTCGATTCGCCAGCCTGGCGTGCGAAGGCCAGGACGGAGTTGTGGTGCAGGCCCCGCACGCCAAGGGGAAGGTATTCGCCGTGCTCGAATGCCTCTTTGTGCTCCCTCCTGGCTGCCAGCAGTTTCCAGATGAGGTAGAGTTTCGCGCGACCGTCGTTGAGGTTCTGCAGCAGGTCGTGCAGCAGTCCGATCACGCCTGCTCCCTCCCGTTCGGCAAAATCAGCGAGCATCTTCCTGCGACGTTCGTAGTCGACGTCCCGCCGGTTGTCAGGATCGACGAGGCTCAAATCCCAGAGTTCTGTTCCCTGGTAGAAGTCCGGAATGCCGGGGCAGGTTGATTTCAACGTGACCTGGGAGAGGGAATTGAGCATCCCGTACCAGGCGATGCGGCGATGGAAGGGCATGAAGTCGCGGAGAAACGCATTTTCCCTGCTCGCATCCAGGATCCGTTCAACGAACGAGAGGTATCCCTGTTCATAGGATTCATCGGGTCTCAGCCAGGCCGTATGCACCTTGGCCTCCCGCACAGCCTTGATGGCGTAGTCTTTGATGCGTCTGACGTATTCTTCGTGGACAATCCCGTCAAAGGGAAAACAACCTACCAGGGTCTGATAGAGGAAGTATTCGTCGTTTTTGTCAGGGATTTCATCGCGTCCCACACGGCGCTTGGCGTAGCGGTTCGCGCGCTGCCAAAGACTGATGTGTTGCCGCCACTCTCTCGGAATCTCGGAGAGAACGCTGATGCGGGCTCGCACATCTTCTCCCCGTTTTGTGTCGTGGGTAGCAGTCGTATTGAGTGTCTGTGGCCAGTGAAGGGCGCGCCGTTTGTTGAAGAAGTGAAACTCGACCGGTGAAACGCCCACCTTCCGTGCGTTCCCCCCGACGTCGTTGAGTGAAAGGAGCTTCGCGTAAACATAGAGCGCCGTATCCTCGAGCCCTTTTGCCATGAGCGGCCCGCTCATCTGCTGAAATCGCATGACAAAATCAAACATGGCTTGGCGGTCTTCCGCGATTGCCTTTGGATCAAACTCCAGCCGGAGGAATCGCTCGATGAACCGCAGTTCAAGCGTCAGTGCAGGCGCAGATTCGATGGCACGGCGCACTGCAAGCTCGATGTAGGTGCGGTCACTCTGCTCAAACGAAGTAGTGCTGACATAGGTCCTGTAGACCGGGAAGAAGGTCAACAACTCGACCAGGGCTCTCCGGAGACCATACAGCGTAATATCCCTGGCGTGACGGTAGCGCGAGGAGATCGCCCGCAGCCGCAGGGCAAGGCGATCGATGTCACCGGCCATGTGGCGGCCAAGAAAGAGCCGTTTCTTTTCCGGCACCAGGGCGTCATAGGGAACGATCTTGCCGATGAATCGGAAGTATGCTGTCTCGAGTGCCTGGTCGTTTGTCCTGTCGCAGAGAATGCCATTGACCACGTTTAGAAAATCATACCCGGTCGTCCCCTGGACGGGCCAGAGCGGCGAGAGGTCTTCCTCTGGATCGAGGATTTTTTCCACGGCGATATAGGCCTCGGGGGCGGCCTCCCGAAGACGCTGGAGGTACGCTCCCGGGTCATAGAGGCCATCGATGTGGTCGATGCGGACGCCGTCGATTGAGTTCTGCCAGAGCAGGCGGAGAACGAAGGAATGGGTTGCCCTGAAAACCTGCTCCTCTTCCACCCGCACAGAGATGAGCTGATTGATGTTGAAGAAACGCCGATAGTTGATCTCCTCGGTGGCCACTTTCCAGAACGAAAGGCGATACTGCTGCTCTCCGAGGAGCTCATCGAGGGCCTGATAGGAGTCGGCGTTTGCCTGCTCGCCGTTGAAGGTCTGTAGTGTCACTGTGAGATAGGAGCGCATCCCCTCGCTGGCGTCCACCAAGTGCGCGAGCTTGTGCTTCAAATATTCGACTTGGTCGCGGTATTCCCGTTCGCGAGCGACCGGCGGGAGGGAACGAAACCCCTGAACGATTTCCATCAGCGTTTTATGAGCGGGGTCCGTTGCCGGGAGGAACTCCTCAAGGATGCCAACCCGTCGCGTAAGGATCCCCGCATAGGAGGCAGGAGCAATCGGGAAGCGGTGGTCATAGTAGCGGACCGAGAACCGATCCTCAGCGAATTCCAACTGGATTTCACCCTGCTCCAGACAGTCACCGAAGAACTGACCGAGGAACGGGGCCAGAAGTTTGCCGCGCATGTTTTCATACGGATGGTCCCATTCCACATCGAACATGCGATAGTGCGGAGACGCCTCGCCGTATTCGAGCGCATCCATCAGCATGGTGTTGTGATGGTCGAATGCCATGTGGTTTGGGACGATATCTTGAATCCAACCGAGCCCGAGATCACGGGTGGCATTCAGCAGATCGTCCAGGTCTTTTGCTGACCCGAGCTCCTGGTTCATTCGGTCGGGAGCCACGACATCATAGCCGTGCGTACTCCCCGGCCGCGCACCAAAGATTGGCGATGCGTAGATGTGGGACACGCCAAGATCCCGCAAGTAGTCAAGGTGAGCCTGGAGCCTTTGGAAACCGAACTCAGGCGTCAGCTGGACGCGGTATGTGGCCCGCGGAATACGCATCAACCGACCTTCATCTGGAGGAGATTTCCAACCTCTGCCACAAGACGGACCCAGTCACGGGCCTGTTCGTCTCCGCTCTGCGCCCGATCTTGTTCAGCTGGGTACATTGTGAGGATCACGCTGAAGTAGACGTTCTGAGCCTGCCAGATGTCGAGATCCAGTCGTAGCTCTTTCAACAGGACCAGGAGCTTGTGAATCCGGTCCAGCAGGCCAAGGTCCCGAGTGGATACAGCCAGACGTGCAACCTGGCGGTTTACGCATGCGTTGGCTGAGACGGTTAGATCATCGCTGCGGAGGTCAAAACTCCATTTGTTCACAAGGTTAATCAGCTGCTTCAAATGCTCGGTCGGGGGGTCATCCTCCTGGAGAACACCCTTGACCTGTTCACGAACCACATGCGTTGCTGCCGATCGCAGGGGGTCGGGGATCTTGTGTCGGAGGCTGTGCATGAAGCTCATCGCCGCGTAGTTGCCGTCATACACCTCTCGCAGCAACGTGTTGACTTCTTCGACCCCCTTCTTGAGGACGTCATTCATGACGGCACGCTGTTCATCGCGGAAGAGATGCCAGAGTGAATAGTTGTTGACGCCGAAGTGCTTCGTCATGATCTGGAAGATCTCTGTCATGTGACCCCGGTCGAATTCCGTTCTGATCTCTTCCTGCATAGCCTTGAACGGCTGCTCCCCTTCGAAGCGCCGCACCCCTCCGCTAACGTTGTGATCACCGAAATGCAGGACTGCATAGCTGAATGCATCAGCTTCCCAGGTCAGCGAGGACTCCACCCGGACTTTGCCCGTAACAAGAGTGAACTTGCCGGCCTGGTCGCGCTGGTACTCCAGATTGTCGACCGTGTAGCAGTAGAGTGTGGATCGCTGTTGCTGTTCCCTGAACAGCGACGAGATGGCGTAGTGGACAGCAATGCGGCTCAAGTCCAGGCTCGCCTCCTGTGCGTAGCGGCGGTAGGCCTCCGCCCCGTTTTCAAGGACGTTGCTCGGCGCCGCGGCCAGGGCCTCGACGAACCGACCTTCGATTGGGACGCCAAAGATCTCCTCTGCGATCTGGATTGTTTCGGCGGCGTACTGGAGAATCTGAGTTGTTTCGATGCCCGAGATCTCATCAAAAAACCATCCGCAGCTGGTAAACATTAGCATTGCATTTCGCTGCAGCTCGAGGAGCTTCAAGACGCGGACCGTCTCTTCGCGAGTCAGCTCCCGGATGGCGTGGCGGGAGAGGAACCGTTCGACGGCAGTGCGCGATCGGTCTGCGATTACCTCAAGGTAGTCATTGCGCGCCTTCCAGGGATCGGATAAGAATTGCCTGGCCTCCTGATCGTAGCGCGGGGCGAGTTCATCGCGCAGATAGTCAAGGGCATCACGCAGGGGACGTCGCCAGGCCTGTGTCCAGCCCTCCCGCCCGGAGTTGCAGCCGCAGTTTTCCCGCCAGCGCTCAACGCCATGAATACAGCTCCATGAAGAGTTTTCGTGGATCTCCACTTCATGGGTCGGGGGGTGGAGGGCCACAAATTCCGCGTAGTTCGTCAGCCGTGCCGCCCCGACCGATTCAATCATATGGAGGCAGTAGGAAAGCGCCATCTCCCCGTGGCGGTGATGGTGGCCGTAGGACTCCCCGTCCGTTGCGACGTGCACTAGCTGCGGCCACGATCGTTCGTCGGAGAAGGCCCCCAGCAGCCGGTGGGCGAAACCCTCACCGCTGTTGAGCAGTCCACCAAAGGCCATGTCCTGGGAAATTGGACCATCGTAGAAGAACAGGGAGATCGAATTCCCTGACGGGAGTCGGAGCATGTACGGTGTGGTGGGGTCAATGGCCTCTCCCACTTCGCGCCATCTCCCTCCTTTGCCGAGTGCTCGAACACGCTTGGCCTGCCGTGGCGCAAGAATCGTGAACTTGATTTTGAGTTCAGCCAGGACTTCCAGTGTGGCAATATCAACAGCTGATTCGGGGAGCCACATCCCTTCGGGGTAGCGCCCGAAGCGTCGCTCGAAATCCATGATTCCCCAGTAAGCTTGCGTAAACTTGTCCTCGCGGTTCGCCAGGGGCATAATCATGTGGTTGTACACCTGCGCGATCGCCGACCCGTGTCCAGAGAAACGGTCCTTGCTCACGCGGTCCGCGGCAACGATTGCCTCCAAGACCGCCGGATCGTGGCGCTCCATCCAGGCACAGAGCGTGGGCCCGACATTGAAGCTCATCTTGGAGAAGTTATTGATTAGGTCTAGGATCCGGTTCTCGCCATCCACGATGCGTGAGGCCGTGTTCGGCGCATAGCATTCGGCCGTGATTCTTTCATTCCAGTCGTGGTAGGGATATGCCGAGTCCTGGAGTTCGACCTCCTCCAGCCAGGGATTCTCCCGCGGCGGTTGATAGAAGTGTCCGTGAATACAGACATAACGGTTCGTCATTCAGGTTCTCTCCGCAAGGATTGCAGTATGTCCCGAAAGGGACAGGTGGTGTTCCGGGCCGACGCTCACGGGCGGCGCACTGCTAGGTCCCCCCCACCGGGAATCCGATGAATCGAGCAGCACTGCCCAAGTGTCCGGTGGTGCCGGCAGCTCTATGGATCCTCCCCGTAGATGAAAAAGGGCCATGATACGACTGCCCTCTGCCCAGCGTTCCATGCGAAGAACGCTCTCCTCCTTGAGCCAGTCCACGCTCATGTGCGTCTTTTCCATGTTTGCGAGTGCCGGGACCTCCCGGCGCAGTCGCAGGAGTTCTCGGTAGAAGGAGAGCATCTGTGCATGGCGTCCCCCCTCCTTCCGCTCCCATTGGAGAATCGCCGAGGCGAAGGTGTCGGGGCTTTGCGGGTCGGGTGGTTCGCCTGCCCAAGAAAAAGTCAGGAACTCCTCGCGGCGTCCCCGGCGCACGGCCTCAACCAATTCTGGGTCGCCATGACTCACGAAGAACGGAAACGGAGTCTCTTCGGCGTACTCCTCACCCATGAATAGGAGCGGTACATAGGGGGAAAAGAGAACTAGTGCTGCAGCGAGTTTTGCTGCTTCGAAACTGACGAGCTTTGAGAGACGCTCTCCCAGCATGCGATTGCCGATCTGGTCATGGTTCTGAGAGAAGACAACGAACTGACGAGCCGGTCTCCCGTCGGGTGAATTGCCGTGTCGTCGCCGCCGGAACTGGGAGTATTCCCCGGCGTACACCGCTCCTCGCCGAAGGCATTGCCGCAGCTGCTCGGGTTTGCCGAAGTCGGCATAGTATCCATCAAGCTCACCAGTCAAAATCGTGTGGAGCGCATGGTGGAGGTCATCAGACCATTGTGCATCGAAGCCGAATCCAAACTGCTCGCGTGGTCGAATGACTACCGAATCGTTCAGATTACTCTCGGCGATCAGGAGATGTCGTCGCCCGGAGCTGGCTGCATAGACCTCGGTGGCTCGTGAGAGCTCCATCAGGAACGGGGTGGCGCTCCGGTCGTAGATTGCATGGACCGCATCGACGCGTAATGCATCGATGTGGTATTCACGGAACCAGAGGAGCGCATTTTGCAGGAAGTACTCCCGGACATGATCGCTCTCTGGTCCGTCGAAGTTGACGGCGGGCCCCCACGGCGTTCGGTAGCGATCGGTGAAGTATGGTCCGAAATCCCAGAGGTAATTCCCTTCAGGACCAAGATGGTTATAGACGACATCGAGGATCACTGCCATCCCTGTGGCGTGGGCAGCGTTGACCAGCCGCTTCAACCCAGTGGGTCCACCGTAGGACCACTGGGCAGCATAGGGATAGACCCCGTCGTAGCCCCAATTCCGTTCCCCTGGAAATTGCGCCACCGGCATGAGCTCGATCGCATTGATCCCCACTTCCTTTAGGTGATGCAGGCGTGGAATGATTGCATCGAAGGTGCCCTCTGCCGTGAAAGTCCCCACGTGCAGTTCGTACATCACCATGCTCTCCAGCGGAATGCCGCACCAGTCCGCCTCCTGCCACTCGAATGCTGCATGGTCGACGACACAGGACGCCTCATGGACCCCACGCGGCTGGCAGTGCGAGGCGGGGTCGGGACGGTCCGTCTTGCCGTCGAGACGGTAGCGGTAGAACGATCCGGGATGCGCTTCTGGGACCACCCCTGTCCAGTATCCCTGCGCGTCCCGCGCGAGAGCTACGGGCCGGTCGGGCATGGATTCCAGAACAACCTCGACCTGCTGGCGAGCGGGAGCCCAGACGCAGAATTCGGCTCCGCGTCCCACAGTGTGCCAGGTTCCGATCCTCATGCCCCGGGCTCCGTGCTCTTCAGGTAGAGCGCCCCCAGGGGTGGGAGCGTGAGCGCCAGGGAATGGAAGTATCCGTGACGGGCAACGGGCGTCGCTTCCATCCCGCCGTGGTTGCCGGTATTGCTTCCGCCGTAGTGGGACGCATCGGAATTGAAGACCTCCTGCCAGAATCCCCCCCTTGGAACCCCGATGCGGTAGTTCGTCCGCGTGATGGGCGTCAGGTTAAGGACCACGAGCATAATGTCGTTTCCCGAGGCGGGTTTTCGGAGGAAGCTCAGCGTGCTGTTCTCCCAGTCGTGGAAATCTACCCATGCGAACCCGTCGTGAGTGAAGTCCTGCGTGTGGAGTGTCGGCTCTCGGCGATACATCCAGTTCAGATCCTGTACACAACGTTGCATGCCATGATGGAAGTGATCCTCGAGCGCATGCCATTCGACGCTCTCCTCATGAATCCACTCCCGCCACTGACCGATCTCGCAGCCCATGAAGAGGAGCTTTTTGCCTGGATGGCCGTACATATAGCTCATAAGGAGACGGAGATTGGCATACTTCTCCCATTCGGTTCCCGGCATCTTGCCGAACAATGATCCTTTCCCGTGCGTCACCTCATCGTGGGAAATCGAGAGCACAAAGTTCTCGAAGAAGGCATACCAGATGCTGAAGGAGAGCTCGTTATGATTGTACTTTCTGAAGAGCGGGTCTTGTTGGTAGTAGTGGAGCGTGTCATGCATCCATCCCATGTTCCACTTCAACCCGAATCCCAACCCGCCAAGATACGTAGGTCGGGAGACCATCGGCCACGAAGTGGATTCCTCGGCGATCGTCTGAACATCCGGATAGGCCGCGTAGACCGCCTCGTTGAACTGTTTCAGGAAGCTGATCGCCTCCAGATTTTCATTTCCTCCGTACCGGTTGGGAATCCACTCGCCCTGACTTCGTGAATAGTCCAGGTAGAGCATCGACGCCACGGCGTCGACGCGCAGTCCGTCCGCGTGGTAATGGTCGAGCCAATAGAGAGCACTGCTCAGGAGGAATGCCCGAACCTCGTTGCGTCCATAATTGAAGATGTAACTCTTCCAATCCGGGTGAAATCCCTGACGGGGGTCCATGTGCTCGAACAGATGCGTACCGTCGAAATACGCGAGCCCGTGCTCGTCGCCGGGGAAATGCGATGGTACCCAATCGAGGATTACGCCAATTCCCTCCAGGTGGAGTCGATCGATGAGGTACATGAGGTCCTGGGGAGTTCCGTATCGGCTGGTGGGAGCGAAGAAACCGCTCACCTGGTACCCCCAGGAGCCATAGAACGGGTGCTCCATGACCGGGAGAAATTCCACATGGGTGTACCCCATATCTCGCAGATAAGCGGGGAGGTGATCTGCCAGTTCCCTATAGCTCAGCGGCCTGTTGCGGTCTTCCGGGACACGCCGCCAGGACCCCAGGTGGATCTCATAGATGGACATCGGGGCTCCCAGTGCATTTGCGCGGTGCCGCCCGGCCATCCATTCGGCGTCATTCCACTGGTACTCGAGATCCCACACGATGGATCCAGTTCGGGGTGGCGTTTCGGCATGGACAGCAAAGGGATCAGCCTTATCGACGGCATACCCCTGGTGGTTCGAGACGACATGGTATTTGTAGATATCTCCCTGTCCCATGTCCGGGACGAACGCCTCCCAGACCCCGGAATGGTCGCCGCGAGCGGCCATGGCCGTCGCCTGCGGGTTCCAGGAGTTGAAATCCCCGACCACTGACACCTGGCGCGCGTTGGGTGCCCAGACCGCGAACGCTGTCCCGCGGCGGCCTCCCTCCTCCAGCAGGTGTGCGCCCAGTTTATCATAGAGCTTGCTGTGGGTTCCCTGTTTGAACAGATAAATGTCATGCTCGGTCATGCGGCCTGCGGTCGGTTCTTTGGCCCGCCGCGTTCCTTTAGGCTTCGTTGTTGTCATCCCGCACCTCCATCAGTTGCAGTATGCCCTGGATGGGAATAACTACCCAGTCAGGTCGGTTGTTCAATTCATAGCTAATCTCATAAGCCGCTTTTTCCAACAGAAAGGCAGACAGGAGGAGCTCCATCTCATCCCGCCTCCCCGGTACGAACGTCGCCCCCGAGGTGGTCTGCAGGTAGGCTTTCAGAAACGCACCGGACATCCAGGTATACCAGAGTTCTGCCCAGGGCATCAGCGTTGGGATAGTGTCCTCCGGAATTGCGCGTGTGGTGAAGAGCGTGGCGTAGGTGGGGTAATGGAACGAACGGATCATCCCTGCGACATCGCGAAGAGGAGACCGCCTCAACTGACGCTCTCCGATAGTCTTTGCCGGCTCCCCCTCAAAGTCGATGATCAGAAAGTCGTTGCCGGTGAAAAGCACCTGTCCGAGGTGATAGTCGCCATGGATCCGAATCTTCATCGCCGGGATTTTCTTCCCGAACAGGGCACTCAACTGTCGCAGGATGTCACGTTCCAGATCACCAACACGGTGTGCCTTTCTCTTGAGCCCTGCCGGGAGGGAGCGGGCATGCTTTCGGAGCATTTCGAGCGTCCTCCGGATCTGGGTCCGCATCCCATGGTAGAGAGACCGTTGGTAGAGAAGAGAGAAGGGCTCGGGTGTGAACCGATCATTCTCCGTGATTCTTGAGAGGGCCAAATGCAGTTCGCCGGTCCGTTGTCCGAGAAGCAGGGCTCGCTCGAGCGCGACGCCACCGATAAGTTCTTGCATCAGCGGATCGGGCTCGTTCTCCGAGGCTTTAACGAGGGACATGGGACGAACGGGACCTTCGGGGTGATCGGGCAGCACGGTGAGGACACGTTCCAGGTAGGTGCGCGCCTCATCCAGCATGATGCTCCAGGCATCCCCCTGGTTCCGGACGAACGCCTGGAGCATAGCCAGGCCGATCGGCTCCGCCCCGCGCAGGCGTAGCTCCAAGGCGCCTGCCACGGGAGGGACGTGCGGGAACCTGCCCTGCTCGGTAAGAACGCGGCTGAGTTCCAGATCAGGGTTCACCCCCTCATCCAGTCGTCGGAAGAGCTTCAGAAAGAGTTCTCCACCGTAGAGGATGGACGTGTTGCTTTGCTCACCACGCAGGACTTGTGACTGCGTTAGGGGAAGGTTCTCTCGGCGTTGCAGGAGTGCCCGGGCCGGAAGTGCAACCACCTCCCCCCCATTGAGCCGGACCGACTGTCGTCGTGCCATCAGCCGGAGCAGCTGAGTGCGGAAGCTTTCCCGGTGGACGGCGTCAAAGAGGACACCCGACCCCTCGCGCGACCGGAGATTGGCAATGGTGGCATCGGGATGCTGTTCCAGCCGGGCGGCATCCTCTCCCCAGGCTGCACTCAGCCCGAGCTGATACATCTCATTCGATCCCTCGCTGTAGCGGATACTCAGCAGCAGTATGTAGCTCCCCACGCCGTCACGCTCCATCGGAATCACATGAGCGATCTCAAGATGCTGGATCTTCCGGCTTTTTCCTCCAAACCACCGACATCCTTTCAGATAGCGAGGCAGGATCACTCGTTCGAGATGCTCCCGGGCTTTTCCCTGGAGTACCGTCGACCAGCTCCCGCCCACGACGAGTTCCCGTGGCTGGGATTCGTCGGTTGAAATCTCCAGTGGTTCCTCGCGAGTCAGACTGAACCAGTAGTAGTTATGAAAGCCCAGGGTGAGCAGATATGGGTTTTCTGTTATGGTCGGGAAGCGGTTGCCACTGGCCACTTCTTCGGGAACGAAACCTTGGTATTTCGCCAGGTCGATCTCTACGACCTGCGAGAATCGGGAGAGGTTGGCAACGACAAGGATCCGTTCCTCCTGGTATTCACGGGTAAATGCAAGGACCTTTGGATTCTCGGGCTCCAGGAACGTCATGGTACCCCGGCCAAAGGCTTTGAAGCGCTTGCGCATAGCAATTACCCGCTGATTCCACCAGAGGAGAGATGACTGATTCCGCTCCTGTGTTTCAACGTTGACCGCTTCGAAGTGGTAATCGGGGTCGATGATGACCGGAAGGAAGAGCTGCTGGGGATTCGCGCGCGAGAAACCGGCATTTCTGTCAGCATTCCACTGCATAGGAGTGCGAACCCCGTTACGATCCCCGAGGTAGTGGTTGTCACCCATGCCGATCTCATCTCCGTAGTACAGGACAGGTGTCCCGGGGAGTGAGAACAGAAGGAAGTTCATGAGCTCGATACGACGACGGTTATTGTTCAGCAGAGGTGCGAGGCGGCGCCGAATGCCAAGGTTGATGCGTGCGCTGGGATCGCGCGCGTACACTCTGTACATGAAGTCCCGCTCCTCGTCGCTGACCATCTCAAGGGTTAGTTCGTCATGGTTCCGGAGGAACATGGCCCACTGGCAGGACTCCGGTATGTCCGGCGTCTGCTCGAAAATGTCGATGATGGGGAAGCGATCCTCCATCCATGAGCCCATGAAGAGCCGGGGCATGACGGGGAAATGGAATGCCATGTGGCATCGATTCCCGTCGCCGTAGTAGGCCACGGCGTCTTCCGGCCACTGGTTCGCCTCTGCCAGGAGCATCCGATCCCCGTACTTCCTGTCGACGTGTGCGCGAAGTTTTTCAAGGAAGGCGTACGTTTCCGGGAGGTTCTCGCAGTTCGTTCCCTCACGTTCGTAGAGGTAGGGCACCGCATCAAGACGCATACCGTCCACGCCCATGTCGAACCAGAAATCCATCACTCGCAACAGCGCTCGCAGCACCGCCGGGTTGTCAAAGTTCAGGTCCGGCTGATGGGCATAGAATCGGTGCCAGTAGTAGGCGCGGGCCATGGGATCCCACGCCCAGTTTGATGATTCGAAGTCCTTGAAGATGATCCTTGCGTCTTGGTACTTCTCCGGCGTTTGATGCCAGACATAGTAGTTGCGCCAGATTGAACCGGGCTTGGCCTGCCGGGACCGACGGAACCATGCATGTTGATCCGAAGTGTGATTCAGGACCAGCTCGGTAATCACGCGAAGGCCACGCCGATGGGCCTCATCCAAGAAAACTCTAAAATCCCGCAGCGTTCCGTACTGCGGATGAACATCGGTGTAGTTCGCGATATCATAGCCGTCATCCCGGAGCGGTGAAGGATAGAATGGCAGAATCCAGATGGCGGTGACGCCCAGACTCTGGAGGTAGTCCAGCTTCTGGGTCAGCCCGTGAAAATCCCCGATCCCATCCCCAGAGGCGTCATAGAAGCTCCTGACGTGGAGCTCATAGATGATGGCGTCCTTGTACCATGTAGGGTCACCGGCCACTACTGCACGCCGTCGCGCCATGAAGCCTCCCGTCAGAGTTGATGGTTAGAAGTAATAGTCAAAGTCGGTCTCCCGCTTCATCCGTTTCCGGATGCGGAAGATCTGTGCCGGCATTGAATGCGGATCGATCTCGACGTAGTTCCTGTCGCCATGCCAGATATATCGTTCGTCGCTCAGGAGGTCGTGGACGAGATACGATTGTCCTTCGGGGATGCCGAGTTCTGCCGTCGGCAATGTCACCCAGCCCGACTGTGTGTGGGCAGAGTCGAGATTGACCACGACCAGGATGATATTCTCCTTTTCCGGATCCGCCTTGCCGTACGCGAGCAGATACTCGTTGTCCACCTCGTAGAAGCGCAGGTTCCAGGTTGACTGCAGCGCGGGATTCTCCCTCCGGATGGCGTTCACCCGTGCAATGAGGTCTTTGAGGTTGCCGGGAGCGTCCCACTTCCAGAACCTCACCTCGTATTTCTCGGAATCCCTGTATTCCTCGCGTCCGGGCAAAGCGTCCGCGACGCAGAGCTCGAAGGGCGGGCCATAGATTCCGTAATTCGACGAGAGTGTCGCAGCCAGGATCAAGCGCATCATGAAGGCAGGGCGGCCGCCGTACTGAAGATGCTCGGGGAGGATATCCGGTGTATTCGGCCAGAAGTTCGGGCGGAAGAACTCACGCACCTCCGTGGTCAACAGATGCGTCACATAGTCCTGGAACTCCGGCTTCGTGTTGCGCCAGGTGAAGTATGTGTAGGACTGCGCAAACCCCACCTTGGCCAGCTGATACATCACCTTTGGACGGGTAAAGGCCTCGGAGAGAAACAAAAGGTCCGGGTACTGTTCCCTGCTCTTTTCGATTAGCCATTCCCAAAACCGGAACGGTTTCGTATGCGGGTTGTCGACGCGAAAGATCCTCACCCCGTTGCCCGCCCAGAAGAGAACGACCCGGAGCAGTTCCTCCCACAGTCCCTCCCACCCGTCACACTCAAAGTTGAACGGAATGATGTCTTCGTATTTCTTCGGAGGGTTCTCCGCGTGCTGGACGCTCCCGTCCGGCAGCCACCGGAACCACTCGGGATGGTCGTGCACATAGGGATGGTCTGGAGCGCACTGGAAGGCAAGATCCATCGCGATTTCGATACCCCGCTCCCGCGCGGCATCACACAGAGCAACGTAGTCGTCAAGGTTTCCAAGCTCGGGGTGCACTGCGCGATGCCCCCCAAGAGGGGAGCCGATCGCCCAGGGGCTTCCCACATCTCCGGAGGCGGAGGCGGGTGTGTTGTTTTTCCCTTTCCGGTTCACTTCCCCGATGGGATGGATCGGCGGGAGATAGAGCACGTCAAAGCCCATCCGCGAGATTTCCGGAAGGAGGCGGATCATATCCTTCAGCGTGCCATGGCGACTGGGCGAGGGGCTGCAGGAGCGGGGAAAACGCTCGTACCACGTGCTGAAGAGGGCTCGGTCACGCTCGACCGTGACTCGGAGCTCCTTCTCATATCGGGAGGAGAACCTGCGGTCGGGAAACCGACTCATCAACTCGGACAAAGAGTGATCGAGGGCAACCGCTACGCGACGCTCCAGGGGCTCTGAGGGTGCCATCGACGCCAGGAGCGATTGCAGGTCGGTCTTCTCCTTTCCCGAGGCTCGTGCGAGGGTCTCCTTCACCATGCTTGCACCGACCAGCAGATGGACGCCGAGGTCCTGGTTTCCCTCGCGGCGGCGACGGAACTCGTGTTGCCAGGTGTCGAAGGGGTCAACCCATGCAGTGACGGTGTAGCGGTAGGTTCCGCTCTGCTGAACGATGAAGGATCCCTCCCAACGATCGTTGCCACGGTGGTGCATCGGAGCTTCCTGCCATGTCGAAGAGGCTGGGGCCTGATAACACACCGTCGCAGCGAGGACCTCGTGACCATCGGCAAGGATATCAGCGGTGACGCTGACCTCCTCGCCAACCACACGTTTGATGGGAAAGCGGCCTCCATCGACTTCTGGGGTGACACGTTCGATCACTACGCGGCAGCGGCCATCGTGCATGGTCATTCTCCACAGTTTCGGAGTGTTCGCGCCCGGCCAGAGCAGACTGAGGCGAAGGAATCGCGTGAGGAGCTCTGCCCTCACGAGGAGAAGAAAATGTCAAACCCTAGTTTACATATTCCTGGAGGAACTTGCAAATCAACTGCGGATGAGAACGAAGGGTACGAGCTCGCGCGGCAATCCTTAGCCGAGCAACATCTGCTGGAAAACCACAGCGAACCCGAGGAACGAGAAGAAGCCGACGACGTCGGTGATCGTGGTGAGGATGATGCTCGATGACTGAGAGGGGTCGAAGCCAAGTGCTTTCATGGTCAGCGGAATCGTCGCTCCGGAAAAGCCTGCGACCGCCAGGTTTGCGATCATGGCAAGTCCAATGACCAACCCAAGGGAAGGGTTACCGTGCCACAGCCATGCGACTCCGGCCGTGACGAGCCCGATGACCAGGCCGTTCAGGAGCCCGATACCGGTCTCCTTCCTGATCAACTTCCATCGCATCCCAGGAGGGATCTGCTTCAGCACCAATCCCCGCATCACCACGGCAAGTGACTGGGCTCCAGCATTTCCGCCCTGCCCTGCCACCACTGGGAGAAATACCGCGAGGATCGTGATCCTGGCGATGAGATCCTCGAACAGGCCGACCACCGCCGCAGCAAGGAATGCGGTTCCGAGGTTCACGTGGAGCCAGGGGAGGCGCTTGCTCAGGGAGAATGGAACAGGGGAGAAGGGATGCTCGTCACCTCCGGCGCCGAACATCTTCTGGAGGTCTTCGCTTGCTTCCTCCTGAACGTCGGAGAGGAGCTGCTCGGTGCGTACCACGCCGAGCATCCGTCCCTCCGCATCGACGACGGGAACGGCAAAATAGTGTCGGTTCGCAAGGAGACTCGCGACTTCTTCCCGGTCCAGCGACGCCGGAACGCGCAGCACATCGGTGCGCATGATTCCTCCGAGCTCGGTCGATCCAGAGGCCAGAAGCAGATCGCGCATGGTGACAACCCCCGACAGTCGGTGCTGCTCGTCGATAACGTATACATAGGAGGCGGGAGATGTGCGCCGGGCCAGCATCCGGATTCGCCGGACTGCCTCCCTCACTTTCGTCCACGGGCGCAGGGCGACATACTCCGTACTCATGATGCGCGCCGCGCTGTTCTCCGGATAGGCCAGCAGGTCCCGGATGCGCTCGCGCGCCGTGTCTGGAAGTTCTTCAATGATCCCCTGACGCTTTTCCGGAGAGAGACCGATCAGGATGCCAGCACCCTGTTGGGGATCCATTCTCGCAACGACTTCCCGGAAGGTCTTTGTCGGCAGCTTTGCCACAAGTGCGGTAGCCCGTTCAACCTGCACGTAGCGGAAGACTTCGGCCGCAAGTGTGACGGGCATGGAACGGATAGCCTGTACTGCATCGTCCTCTTCCATGAGCTCAAGGCTCTGGGCTGCCGCCATGGGGTCATGCTCAAAGAACTTCTGGACAAGGGGCAGCAGGGGAGTTCGGCGGGGCATGGGATGATCCTCCGTTTGGTGCGCCTGGGGCGAGCATTCACCTGTGAAACAGGGATGGGTTCCTCAGGCCAGGATTTCGGTCGATTCGACGAACCGCAGGCCGCTTTCCTCGAGCTCTTTCAGAACTGGCTCGTACACGGCCGGATGTGTCGGAATGTGGCAGCCCGTGAGGGGGAGCCGATCAGTAAGCAGGAGCTTGGCAGCAAGCCCCACCGGAAGACCAACCGTGCGTGCGATTGCAGTGGGGCCATCCTCCTGACCGTAGTCGATGAGAGTCGCGCTCAGTCGCTCTCTCCTGTTCGCCTCTTCGGGATATTCCGCCTCGAGTTCGTGGTGGAGGACAACCATATCGCGCGCCCCCGGTGGCATCTGAAGCCTTTGCCTGATGAGCTTCAGCATTGCATCCGCCACAGTAGTGGAATCGCCCCCAATCTTCTCCTTTGAGAACAAGCCAAGCCACCGCAAGTTCTCCATAATCTTACCCGTCCTGCTAATGCCCAGATAGTCGGCAACCTGCTGTTCAAGTTTCACCTTCCCCTCCGATGCCGGCACGCACATCTCTGTCAGCTCCCGATAGGACATCTCCTTGAGATTTGGGATGTGGAGTGATTCGTTGGCGAGACCCAGGTGGACAATATGCTGCCATGTTTCGCTCCATCCCGGATACCGGAGTGTTCCCCGGATGATCGTATGGTCCTTCCGGAGGCCAAGAGCTTCTTCATAGGCGAGCGAGTCCCGATTCGGATAGGCCTCAAAGGTCCCCACACCTGGGATCTCGACCGTCCAGGTGCGCTGAAATACCTGGTGAAAGGGAAGCAGTTTGATTTTGCCATCTTCCCGAAACAGCGCTCCGTCCTCACCGGCCATCAGGACGTTGCGAGGATTCCAAGTGATCGCATAGCGCAGCGGATTGGTGGCAGCCGCCGGGTCAGGCAGGCCGCCGCCGTAGGAACGGAAACTCAGAACGGTCCCCCCTCTGTTGCGGACCTTCTGAATGAGCTGCATCGCCTTCATGTGGTCGATGCCGGGGTCCAGCCCCATCTCGTTGAGGATCAGGATGTTCTTCCGGTGTGCATCGCTGCTCAACGTCTGGATCCGATCATGTTCGTAGGAAGCAGTCAACATGTGGGCGCCATTGTTCAAGCATTCAAGGCCGATCAAGTATTGATAGGGCCGCGTCAGCATGTTGATGACCACCTGGGCCTTGGAAATGAGCGCATTGCGTGTCCCCGCATCGTTGACATCGAGCTGCATTCCCTGGCCGCGCGGATGGGCGCCGACGGCCCGCCTGGAGAGTTCCAGGTCCCGATCCCCGACAGTAATAAACCAGTCAAACTCCTGCGCTGCATCCAGGAGGTAGGAGATCAAATACGCGGTGCTTTGCCCTGCACCAAGCACGACGATATGTTTCATGGTGACATTCTCAGATTCATTGAATGCGCCCTTACCTCCGTCTCTGGAGGACGTTTCCAAGCCTACGGAAGCGCGGGGTGAGGTGTCCCCTGTGGACGATGATTGCACGAAGGAGTTCATCAGGCAGATCAAGCTGCGACAAAGGACGCGAGAAATCCGCCGTCGCGAGGGCCGGGACAAAGGGGAGCAGTGCACGACCGAAGGCCTCGGAGGCCTCACGGGGGAGTTCCGTAGGGAGCTTGTCAACCGCCAGGATGACCGGGCCTCTCCCCTTCCACCCGTCTCGCACCTTTCTGCTGCCCGGGAGGTACACGTAGACGGGGTTCGTCGCGTCGGTCGTTTTCAGCGTGACCTCGCAGGACCCGCGCACATCGCAGGTTATATCCCCAATGACCCGAAGGCGGGCTTGACCCCGTTTCGCGAAGAGTTGAGCAAGAGCGCGACGGGTGATCAGCCTCGGAAAGCCGGGCTCCCAGTAGATCCCATTGACGATAACCGTCAGGTAGGGGAGTGCGGCGCTCATGCGCGAGCGATACCGTTCCGGGTGGTGGGCGAACTCTGTCGCCGAAAAGGGCTTGCCGGGACGACGGCGCACGTAGAGGTCCGGCTTCCGGAAGACCACCTTGTAGAGGTGGTGTCTGGAAGCATTCCCCGCGTCGACCAGGTCTGGAAGATCGTCAGATTCCACCTCGCGGAACGGGAGGAGGTTAAAGACCGACTGGGCTCCAGCGGAGACGCGGCCGTAACCCGTGAAGCCGAACACCATGGGGACGAGGGACTTTGGAAGTCCGACCCGCCGGAGGGCGCGCCCCACCGCGCGGATCTCCCGCTGGGCCTCTGCCAGAGATCGGTACTCGGTAGCATATCGAATCACATTCAGCGGTGACTGGATCCCTTCCCAGGCGAGCCGGCGCCCCAGCGCCCAGAGTGTATCGATCATGCCGGCGTAGCCTGCATAGTCTCCGAAGAAGATGAGGCGCTTCCGATGTTCGTTTCGCACGAGCTCGTAGTCCAGCAACGTACACTCTTCCTGGAGCAACGTCCGAAGCATGGGCATATTCTCCCGTTGCCCCTTGATCGTATGGGAGAAGTAGCAATAGGCGCGAGCGTGGTCGATATAGTCCTTCGCGATTTCCTTCACTCCAAAGATGATATTGGCGTCGGCCAAGTCCTCGCTCAGTTCCGCTCCTGCCTGTACGTATTCATGATCTTTGAACACCCTGCCGGGCCACGGCTGGACAAGGACTCTGATCCCGTGATTCTGGGCCAGCTCCCGGACGTGCTCGGGCGAAAGCGGCGCGCGACGTTGGGTCTTATCGCGTGTCTCGCGGCGGATGCCGACGCAAGATTGCATTGTTGGGTGTCTCCTTCAGCCACCCGGCTAATCGATTGACCTACGCCTTGGTCAGGCGTTGGAGGAGCGACCGGACGCCTGCTCCCGACGGGGAAGGGACCTCCAGGCGAAACAGCTGAGCTGCATTCTGATACATAATCTTCTTTCTGTCAGGCTCGGGGACCTTCAGCTCCTCCATGAAATCAAGATACGATTCAATCGAAGAGATCGGCCAGTCCGTCCCGAAAAGTACTTTGGCAGGATTCACGCCGAAGAGCAGCATGTCCTGGACCTGCTTGCGCATATAGCTTTCGAATCGGTCGGAGAACCCCCCCAGGACGAGGCCCGAAGTATCGGTGTACACGTTTTTGTTTTTATAGACCACCTCCATACAATCACGAATCCACGGATTCCCGAGGTGGCAAATCACGAAATTCACACCTGGATGATCGACTGCAACCTCGTCGACGTGCAGGGGGTGTGAGTATTTGACCTTTCCGGTCGGGGAGTAGGTGTCGCCGGAGTGGATCATAACCGGAACCTGGAACTCTGCCGCAAGTTCATAGAGCGGGCGAATGCGCTCATCACTCGGAAAGTAGGGTTCGTACCCAGGATAGAGTTTCAGCCCCCGGACTGAACCATCCTTGAGGAATTCGCGCAGTTCCGTGATGACTTCAAGGGAAAGGGTGGCATAGCTGATCCCGGCAACGACGAAGATATTTGAGAGAGTGCGTGTCGCAGCCACCACCTCACGCGTCGGTGGGCGTCCCGGGAGGACCTTGTAGGAGGTGAGCACCAGGGCAATGTCGATGCGATTTCTTCGCATCTCGCTTTTGAGATTCTCGAGGCATACCTGGAGGTTTGCTTCGTCCTCTCTGTGATAGTTGTTCAGGTGTGTATGGACATCAATGATCATGTGTACCCGAGCGTTGTGTTACGATAGTGAATTCTCTCGCCCCCCTTTACCACGAGGGTCAAGCTTGCATCTCAGGGACGACTACTTGCCCTTAATCCCGCGATCGAGGATTTTACCTGCCCATTGGCGTCCTCCCAGCCCGAAGGCCAGGGCCAGTGCGAGACAGAGAGCACCAAAAGCAATTTGAAATGCCGAAATGAGTACCTGCCCTCCAATCGAAAGCTGCTCCAGCGCTATGGACACGACAAACACCAGAACTGCCCAATAGGCCGCCGTGCTCAATGCGGCAGATCCTTCAATCCCTACGTTATTGATGTAGGCATAGACCGCACCTTTGACCAGGCGGGCGAAGAGGGATCCGAACATCAACACCAGCACGGCAACGAAGACGTTCGGGATATACAGGATAATGCGGTTGAACAGCTCAGCGGCAGCCGGCAGTCCCAGAACGATCAGCACGGCGAGGATCACCGTAAGCAAGATCAGCCAGTAGAGAAGGTTCGCCAGGATTGTCACAGCCGTCAAGCGGACGCCACCCTGGATTAGGAAATCCTCCACCCCGGATCGCTCCGCAAGAAGATCGACTCTGAGCAGGCGAAGCAGCCGGATGGCGATCCGGCGAATAAACTTCGCCACCCCCCACCCCACTACGAGCATTACGATTGCAGCGGCGAGTTTTGGGAGAAAGCTCGCCAGCTGCGTCCATGCCTGCTGAAGGGAATCGACAAAAACCGTCAATTCATCCATTGTACCACTCCTGAACTAGGTGGTGGGTTTGCCGCTGCCTTCAACGGAGCGGACCGGCTCCTGTACCATCGCGTCCTCTCCCGCACCATAACCAGGGAAGACCAAGCGTTCCATCATTCCCCCGTGGCCACGTTCCAGTAGGAAAAGAAGTAGGGCCGTCAACACGATGCTTATCACAACAACGCTATAGACAAGGTTCTGGATAAGGTCTCCCCCCTCCATCCCGAGCTGTAATGGAATAGACGCAAGCACCGCGGCGGCAGTCCCGCGTGGAATCATGACTGCAATGACGGAAGCATCGCGCATGGGTGTTCTCTCTCTGCTTGTCGACACTCTGCTGGCAAGCACCCGCGCCACCAGGAGCAATGCCGAGAGGAGCAACGCCATACCGAGGATTCCGTAGTCGGTGAGACGAACCGAGAGGCCGAGGTAGACGAAAAAGAACGTCTTGATCAGGAACACGATCTCACCGAAGAAAGACTTCTCGATCTCGTTATGGACCAGCGGTGTGAGATTGAACCGCTGAGACACCCACGGCAGGTCCAATGTTCCAACATTCCCCAGGGTCACTCCGAAGGTGAGGGCCGCCATCGCACCGCTGTACCCAAGGAATTCCGTAATGCCAAAGAGGACGATGATGAACGAGGGAGTGGTAAAGATGGCGTGGCGGAGCTGCCGCACCTTATGCAGCAGGACTGACCAGAAAAAGCCACCCAGGCCTCCGATGAGGATCGCAAAAAGGAATGAGGACAGGAGCTGTCCGATCATGTGACCAACCTGGAGCTGGGTGGAACGCAGGGATTCGAGTACTGTCAGTGCCACGATGATCCCGAGGGCTTCGCCAAGGGGTGACTCGAGCGTGAGCGTGGTGCGGGTGGATTGATCAAGTTTCAACTGGCGGATCAGTGGAATTACGACCGCGGGGGCTGGCGTCGCAAGAACGGCTCCTACGAAGAAGGCGTAGGGCAGCGGAAGGCCGGCGAGCCAATGGACCAGTCCGCTGATAAGGGCAAACATGAACACAAAGCTG
>Ga0209536_100004764_pt1 | contig 21362 bp, 20 predicted proteins | sample DeeMarSeWOR28_12_FD_187461 | JGI IMG/M metagenome (GOLD analysis project Ga0209536, IMG submission 187461) | Marine sediment microbial communities from White Oak River estuary, North Carolina - WOR-2-8_12 (SPAdes) (version 2) | ecosystem: Environmental > Aquatic > Marine > Intertidal zone >... | reverse complement strand
TGGTGGGGCAGGTTCCGTTGGCGGTAAATTTTGAGGTCAATGGTAAAGCATACAAAAGGGTCTGGGCCACCGCAACCATCGAAGTGCTGGCCGAGGTTGTGGTCACGAAAAAGCCGATGGGGAGGCATAAACCCATTACCGAAGACGACATCGAGGTGTTGGCGATGGATTTGGCTAAGGTCCCTGACGACGTGATCACCGATCCGGAAGCGGTGCTCGGCAAACGCACCCGGAGAGCTATCGGGTCCCAAACCGTGTTGCGGGCCAATCTGGTGGAAATGCCGCCACTGGTAAAACGCGGCGACGTGGTGGTAATCGTTGCCGAAACCAAGGGGCTGAAGATTACGGCTCTGGGCCAGGTCAAAAAAAAGGGTGCTATGGGTGATCGAATTCCGGTGGTGAACTTTGAATCCCAGAAAGTTCTCTACGCCCGGGTAATGGATGCCAATACGGTAAAAGTGGATTTTTAATCAGACAAAAACTGGGGCGCGGCCAGTCGCCAAGGTCTGCGCCGGATCAATAAGGTAAAGAGATATGCGGACAACCAGAAATCGATGGACGGTCGGAATTTTCACCCTGCTGATACTGATCGGATTGGGCGGATGCGCCGGCAACCGCAACAATGTTCAACCGGCCATACAGCAGATGCCTTCTCCCCTGATGACAGTGCCCCAGCCGGCCGTAACTTCAGAGGCGCATAACGGGTCCCTGTGGCAGGCGCGCAGTTCCTTCAACGGTTTGTTTATTGATACCAAAGCGCGCAATATCGGAGACATTGTCACCGTGAAAATCGAAGAGTCGGCCCAAGCCACGAACCGTGCCAACACGGAAACCGAACGCAGCTCCGGACTGGAGGCCGGCATCGATAAATTGTTCGGTATCGAAAAATGGTGGCAAGATGAGGTTCTGCCCGATGTCGACGATAATATTCCCAAAATCGATCCCTTCGGCAATCCGTCCGTCAAAGGATCAATATCATCGGATTTTAAAGGAGATGGCGAAACCAGCCGCAGCGGCAATCTCGAGGCCTACATTACCTGCCGGGTGGTCGATGTCATGGCCAACGGTAATCTGAGAATTGTCGGCACGCGCGAGGTGATGGTCAATAACGAAAATCAGTTGATTATTTTATCCGGTGTCATCCGGCCCCGCGATATTTCTGATACCAATATTATTCTGTCCACGTTCATTTCCGACGCCAAAATTGCCTACAGCGGATCGGGTGTGGTGGATGATCGTCAGCGACCGGGATGGCTGGCCAATTTATTGAACAATGCATGGCCGTTTTAATCATTTTAGCAGCTGGAAAACACCTATGAAACCATCAATAACGAAGTTGGCCGTTTGTGTGGCGATATTATTGGGGATCATCGGTCAGGCCCACGGGGTTCGCATCAAGGACATTGCCGACATCAAGGGGGTGCGCACCAATCAGTTGGTCGGTTACGGCCTGGTGGTCGGACTGAATGGAACCGGTGACAGTGACGATGCCATATTTACGATCCAGTCCTTTGCCAGTATGCTCGAAAGAATGGGCGTTACGGTTAAACCGGACGATATTGAAGTAGACAACGTGGCCGCTGTCATGGTGACCGCCGATTTGCCGGCTTTCGGACGCTCTGGCAGCAGAATAGACGTTCTGGTCAGTTCAATCGGCGATGCCGAAAACCTCCAGGGCGGGACCCTGCTGTTCACCCCGTTAAAGGGTGCCGATGGTCAGGTATATGCCATTGCCCAAGGACCGGTCAGCACCGGCGGCTTTGCTGCCGGCAGTGAATCGGGATCAGGGGTGCAGAAAAACCATCCCACCGCCGGGCGCGTCATCAATGGCGCCATCATCGAAAAAGAGATCGCCTCTGATTTTAATAACAGGCAATCCCTGACATTGAATCTGCACCGGGCCGATTTTACCACGGCGTCCCGGGTGGCCCAGGCGATTAATATCGCCTTTTACGATGAAATTGCCAGCACCCGGGATGCGGGCACGATTGAAGTGAAAGTTCCCGAGAAATACAAAGGCAATACGGTTGCTCTGGTGACCATGATCGAACGACTCGGGGTGACACCGGACATCGTTTCCAAAGTGGTCATCAACGAGCGCACCGGCACCGTAATCATGGGGGAAAATGTCAGAATTTCAACCATTGCCATTGCCCACGGGAATCTGAGTATCGAAATCAAAGAGAATTCGAATGTCTCCCAGCCTTTACCGTTCTCACGCGGCGGTCAGACCGTGGTAACGCCGGAGTCGCAGGTCTTGATCGAGGAGGGTAGCAATCCGATTTTTTTGGTTGAGTCCGGCGTGAGTATCGGGGAGGTCGTCAAAGCCCTCAATGCCCTGGGGGTGACACCGCGGGACTTGATTGCCATATTCCAGGCGCTCAAAGCTGCCGGGGCCCTGCAGGCCGAACTGGAGATCATTTAATGGATGAGAAAAATTCCCTTTCCGCAGTGGCCACCTTACATTTCAACCAGCATCACCGCAATCAGCTACTTGGTCATCGTTTTAAATCTGTGAAACCATCCGCTGCCGGTCACGCCGATGGACGCCTGCAGGCGGCCTGCAGGGAGATGGAGTCGTTATTTCTCTCCTATCTGCTCAAAGAAATGCGCGCCAGCGTTGATAGATCCGGGTTCATCAGTGGCGGCAAGGCCGAGGAAATCTTTACCTCGTTGCTGGATGTCGAGTATTCCAAGCGAATGTCCTCCGCCGGGGGCGTCGGCCTTGCATCCATGTTGATGAAACAGCTGGGCGGGCAATTGGATAAAAACGAAGATCCCGACGCATCCTGACAGAGCAGGGCACTTACCCCGATATTCAAACGCCGGCGGTCTGCATAAAAGCCTAAAGTTTTTGATATTTTTGTCGATAATAACCATAGTCAAAAAGTATCTGTAACAGGAAAAAAGCCCATGGATATGACAGACAGCCTAACACAATTATTGGATGTTCTCAGCCGTGAGACCGAGCTCTACCAGACCATGTCGACGGTGATGAGCAAAGAAAAAGATGCCGCCATTCAATTGAATTTAATGGCCCTCAATGAGGCCCAAATCGAGAAAGAGAATATTCTGGTGGCTCTCGGACTGCTCGAAGGACGACGGCTCGATCTGGTTGCCGCCCTTGGGAATGCCCTGGGATATTCCGCCCAGGATATGAATTTGACCAAAATTGCGCAACTGGTGGGTGAGCCATTTGCAGGTCGGCTGAAGCAAGCCAAAGCGGATTTATCAGCGGTGCTTGAATCCGCTCAGGACGCCAATGACCGCAACCGACAATTGTTCGAGCACTCCCGGGACCTTGTCAGGGGCTCCATTAACCTCCTTAGCGAGATCGGATCCGCCAATCCGATTTATTATCGCACCGGTCTGGTTCAACATACGGGTGCTTCCGGAAAGTGTGTCTGCGATGAAATCTAGCAACCATCTCAAGACACTGAACAAAATAGCCAAAGATATCGTCGCAGCGGCCAGTCATACCGTTCTTTTTAACATTGCCACCGGGAAGACGATTATCAGCAGCAATGGCCAAAAGAGGGGATTATGAGCGAACCAATATTAAAAAACATCACATCTAAAATCAGATCGTTTCCGAGCATGCCGGCCACGGGTGCCAAAATGCTCAAGATGCTTGAAGACCCGGAAACGTCGATGGTTGAGATCGAAGATGTTTTGCGACACGATCCGGGATTGACCGGCAATGTGTTAAAACTGGCGAATTCAGCGTATTTCGGGATACCGTCCAAGGTGTCTTCGGTGAAACAGGGCGTATTGTTGCTGGGATTAAAAAGGCTAATCCAGCTGGTCGTGGCGTCTTGTGTCAGCGGGATCATGGACAAACCGGTTCCCGGGTACGATTTGCCGCCCGGCGATCTCTGGCGGCACTCCATTGCCGTTTCGATTGCCGCCGAGGCGCTGGTTAAAGACCACAAAAATATCGATTCCGAAGATATTTTTACCCCGTCGCTCTTGCATGATATCGGCAAATTGATTCTGGGGCATTTCGTCAAAGACGAATTGGACGACATCGAAAAGATTGCCGGCAAAGGGGTTCCCTATGTGGTGGCCGAGAATATGGTGCTGGGGACCGACCATGCCGAAGTCGGTGCTCAGGTATTAACCCAGTGGTCTTTTCCCAGCGACGTCATCGAAGCGGTCCGCTGGCATCACGATCCCGATTTCCCCGAAAGGTGCAAGGCATCGGTTGATATCGTCTATTTGTCGAATCTCTTATGCCAGCCGAACGGTGAGGGGCGCGCGGATGTTGAACTGTCTTCCACCGTGATCGAACGATTGGGAATAGATGTGAGCCAATTTGACACCATTGCCACCAATGTCTCCCAGTGGGTGGATGAATTGGCGGAGGCATTGACGTTCAACTAGTCTCCCGTGGGGCAAATCCCAGGGGATTATCTGCTTTGCCGGTGATTACGGGAAAGGTGAGCGAATGGCTATCGAGCTAAAAAAGAGTGCGTCTTTATCAAGATCGTTTTCGAGTATGCCGGGGCTGACGGAGTCAAGGGCCTGCCGGCAATGCCCGCAAATCCAACCGGCCTTATCGTAAGGAGAGGCACGATGACAGACATATACGCCGTTATGAGCATGGCCGGCAATGCGTTGCTGACCCAGCAGCGGGCCATAAATGTTACCGGGAATAACATTGCCAACGTCAATACTCCCGGTTATTCCCGTCAGAAGCTGCTGCTGGAAACCAAAATACCGGTGCAGACCGCCATCGGGCTGATGGGCTATGGCGTTGAAGGCGTCAGCGTCGAGCGGGTATACGACCGCTTTCTGGGGGTTCAGATCAACGCTGAAAGCGAAACCCTTGGCCGCTATGATGCTCGCAAGGACGGCCTCAAATTGGCCGAAGTTATCTTTAATGAGAGCGATGAATTCGGACTCAGTCAGTCGCTCAATAAGTTCTTCACGAGCTGGCAGGATTTGTCCAACGAGCCTTCCGGGTATAATGAGCGCGTTATTCTGAAGGCTCAAAGTGACGTCATGACCGGCACATTCAACCGGCTGTATGCAGACCTCATCGAAGTCCAGGAGGGATTAGATGCCAGCATCGAAGGCGGGGTGGCTGAAATCAACCAGCTTGCGCAACAGATTGCTGCATTGAATCAGAAAGTTATGGAAGTCGAAGCTTCGGGCGATGTCGCCAATGACTACCGGGATCAGCGGGATATGGCCTTGAAGGATCTGGCGGCTTTGATCGATATCAATTCTTTTGAAGATTCCACGGGCCGGGTTGTGGTTTCAGTAGGAACCGGGCAAAGCCTGGTGGAAAGCAATTCTTTTCGAAGCTTAACCACCCAGGTCAATGATTTTGGCTTAAAGGATGTTGCCTGGGTAGACATGGACGGCGCCACGGTCAATATTACCGCCGACATCTCCAACGGCAAGATGGCCGGCTGGCTGGAGGCCAGGGACGTTGATATTCGCGGCTACATGCGGCAGCTTGACATCCTGGCGGAAACCTTGACCCAGCGGGTCAACACGTTGCACCAGAGCGGTTGGGGACTGGACGGTTCGACCGGCACTGATTTTTTTACCGGCATGACCACGGCTTCGGGCTCGATGGATGCCTTGCTGGCCATAACAGCAGAAACGGGTGGCACCGGCAACATCAGGGTCACGCTGGTGGGGGGCGGAACAGCAGGTTCAGAAACGGTAACCACGGATCCGGTTACCGGAGATATACAGATCGCCATAGAAGACGGTGTTTCCACCGGCAATCAGATTGCCACCGCGCTCCAGGCCCATGCCGGCATCAACAGCGTTGTGGCAACTGCACCGGCGGCCGCCTGGGATCTGAGTGCCGGCACCAATACAGCCATACTTAGCGGCGGAAGCTCCGCCAGAACGCTTCAGCTTAACACGGCGGTGTCCAATGACCTGAATTTGATCGCGGCCTCATCCACCAGTGCCGGCATCCCAGGCAACAACAGCCAGGCGATCGCCATCGCGAATCTACAGCACGCCCTTAGCATGAAAGGCAATTCGATAACCTTCGAAAACTATTATAACTCCCTGGTCGGTGCAATCGGCGGGGACCTTCAAAGTGCGGATGCTTATTTCAACCATCAGTCTGCCATGGTCGTTCAGCTTGAAAATCGCCGGGAATCGATATCGGGGGTATCGCTGGATGAGGAAATGATCAATCTGGTTAAATTTCAAACCGCCTATGACGCGGCTGCCAAACTGATAACAACAGCTGATGAATTGATGCAGACCGTTTTAAACATGGTCTAACCTAAAGGAGGCTTAGATGCGGGTTACCAACAGCATGATGTCAACTACCCTGACCAGGCACCTGATGCGCCAAAGCGAGTCGCTCTACCGGGTGCAGGAACAAATAGCAACCCAGAAGAAGATAAACAAACCCTCGGATGATCCCATCGGTATGCGCCAAATACTGCAATATCGTAACAAGCTTGCCACGGTTGATCAGTATATGGACAATATCCAGCGGGCCACCACCCGGCTGGAATCCACCGAGTTAACCCTGAAGGTTGTTGATGACCTGGTTTCAGTGGTCAGAGAGATCTCCCAGCAGCAGGCCAAGGGCACCACCCAATCAAGGCTCTTTGCCGCCGACCAGGTCAGGGATCTGTATGATCAGGTCGTAGAACTGGCCAATTTTAAAAACGGCAATACCTACATGTTTTCCGGCCATAAAACCGACCGAGCGGCCTTTGGCCACGTGGTGGAAGTCAGCGGAGGGGTGGCCGGGAATCTCGAATTCGGGCTGGCGGCCAACGCCACCAACGTGACCATAGAAGTTATGGATGACAGCGGCGCGGTCATCAATACCATCACACCGGCCGGCGGCGGGGCGGATGGCGTTAACAGCGTGGCCTGGAGCGGCCCTGTTCCGGCCGACGGGCTGTATACCTTTACCGTAACCGCATCCGATGCTGCCGGCGATGTGGTTGATTATGCCACCTACAATGGCGACGATGGTTCGGTTCGTGTCATTATGGGCGAAAATACGGAATTAAACATCGCTGCCGACGGCCGTGAAATATTCGCCCCAGCCGGTTTGCTCGACACCTTTGAGATATTTGCGGACCTGATCACGGCGCTGGAAAATGACGATAGCGCTGCCATAGACAACCTGACGCCCCAGCTGGACTCGGTACGCACCCAGATAAGCGAGTTCAGAGCAGCCAGCGCTCCCAAATTGTTCCAGTTGGAAAGTACCGAGAATTTTTGGGCCAACTATATACCCCAACTGGAGAAAATGCTGGGCGATACAGAAAATACCGACCTGAATCAGGCGGTTATGGAGTTAAACCAGCTCGATTTGGCCTATCAGTCCACCCTTGCGACGGCATCCCGGATTATTCAGCCCAGCCTGGTTAATTTCCTGAAGTGAGGTTCGGTTATGAAAAGAGCTGCCATCGCATTCTTTAGCCTCTGGTTGTGTCTTTGGGCGAGCCAATCGGCCTGGGCCTTGAGCGGCAAACATGTCGTTGCGCTTAAAAACGCCGGGGTCAGCGATCAGACCATTGGGGTTGTCGCCCGGGAGAAGGTGATCGAAACCGCGGCCTTCAGCGTCGAAGACATCATTGCCATGAAAAAAGCCGGGGTGGGGGAACAAACCTTGCAGCTGATCATCAAGGACGGCTCGTTTTTGAAAGATAACGAACCCGTTGTTTATGGCCAATCTACCCAGAGCGTTCGCCACATCAGCCCCGCAGACATCGTTTATCTAAAAAATAATGGGGTCAGCGACGAGGTAATCCGATCCGTCATTGAAGCCAGTAAATCCGACAACCAGCAGGATCGTGAGCGCGCCTGGCGGATGTTGGAGAATATGCGCCTGTGGCACATTGAGCGCAGCCGACACTGACAGTGTTCAGAAAACAGAGGGCAGATGACAGAAGACAGATATCAGTGGCTTTTGAGTTGACATTGTCACAATTTCTCCCCGCATCGCGTAACCCTTAACTCCCAGCCCTGGAATCGATCAGCCAGTGATCAAATGACAGCGACCAGCAGCCGGAAACCAGACACTATGACCGTCTCCTGCCATAAATGTCTGCATTATTACGTCACATGGGATCCGCAATTTCCCCATGGATGCCGCATCATGGGATTTAAAAGTAAACGGATGCCGGCGATCGATGTCCGGCGCACCATGGACGGAAAAAACTGCAATCTTTTTAAGGTCAGAAATCCGAAAATTTCTCCGCCCAAGGCCTACAACTTAAGATAACCATCTGAATTAAATTAATAATTAAATTATATCATGCGATTCATGATGCGCGGGCGCGGATCCCTTCGACAAAGGTACAACCACCGCAGGACCTTCTGTGGTGTCAATATTTCGTCAGTCAGTGGCCTCAAAAAGGGTATATCCATGAGAATCCGGTGGGTTTTCTTCTGGACCGTTGAGGATCGACGCCCGGGTTAGGAGACTGACATTTAGAAAAAAAACCCTGTTAGGGGGGGTACCTAACAGGGTTAGTCGGAGGTGGGAATGAAGGAAAGGAGGAAACTTCATTCCATTTGATTTAGATATATAGCAATTAATGTGCCATTTTACCTAAAGGGAGCCCGGCGATGGTCTAAAAAGTGCTGAAAGCATTGAAATTTGAAAAAAATATAGAAATTACAGAAGGTTAAAATTTTGATCGACTTTGTTCCCATCATCAAAAAACGGCACCAAATTGCTTCTCAACGATCCAGATGGTCAACATTTTCGTCAAAATTTCGACACCGGGCAATATTTTCACCGTCGTTAGACATGAAATCATCAAGTATTTTGGTGAATTGCCGATATATCCATCAGGAACTTCACCCGATTGGATCGAGCGGAGTAATTTTATTCAATGACAGCCACTAAAAAAGCATTATCCGTATCACAGACGGCTGCCCTATGCGGCGTGGGGCGCACCACCGTGGGGTACTGGATACGCTCCAAGAAACTTCATGCCAACCGGGTTGGGCGGAATTATTCAATTCTGGTAGATGACCTGCTGTTTTTTCTAAAAAGCAGCGACCAGAAAATTCCGCCTGAGCTGGTGCGTGAGAATTCCAATGGTCTTATCTTCAAAAGCCTTCAAAATTGCTGGCAGCACTGGAACGGCAGCAAACACGGTCACAATTGCCACAGCTGCATCGCATTCAAAAATCAGCTGCAGGACTGCTTCACGGTGAAGGACAGCGGGATGCTGGGATGTTCGGATTGTCTCACATGCCGGTATTATATGGAAACCTATTTTCCCAGAATACAGTTTATTCATCAAATCGGCCTGCCGGCTGCCGTTTTTAAAGATCTGCATCTGTGGGGCGGCAATACCCAGTGCGCCGAACTGTGCCAGGTCCGACCTCAAGACCTGGTCGGCATGGGAATCGAAAAACTTGTCCACGCCAACTCTCTGGCAAGCGTTATCGAAAAAGTCAGACGGATGGCCATCGGGGAGCCTGTGGTTACCGACCAATGCAAGATTTATGTTAACGACAGGGCCCAGGGAAGCAGAAAAATACATGTCTGGATTTATCCTTTAAAGGAACCCGCCCGGACCTTTCTGGTGATCGGGAATCCGGCCATTTAGACATACCCATAGGAGACGGTTTATGACAGAAATTGATCAGGTTATCAGCAGAAGCGAGATGTCGCTGCTTTCCGGGGTGCCTATGCAGGTGATGGCATGTTGATAAAGTTCAAAAACAAAGACAACCATCAGACCGATGCCGAAGCTTTAGCGTTAGAATTGCGCGACAGCAACCGGAGAACAGAATTTTTTTTGCTGTCCATTCGGGCGCTGATGCAGTTTACGAAGGAATTTGCGCTTGATCTTAAAGAAATCAACAGTGACGGCTTCAAGGAGGACATCGGCGGCCTGTCTGAACTGTTTGCGACCGAAAGCAAACTTAAAAAGATTCAGTCACGGTTTGAAAAGGGTAAAAAAAGAATTGATGCCTTTATCCGTCTGCAAAAAAAATATCTTCTTGACCGAGAAAACGAATTTAAAGATATCATTGATATCCTAACCAAAGCCATGGTCACCCATGATACCGCCAACCAGGAATACAACCAGAAAATTTTAAAACAGAGTCAAAAGATTGAAGAAATAACTCGCCTGGACGATATTAAAAAGCTGAAGAAAGCACTCATCGAAGAAATTGAGCAGATTCGGGAAACCGTCAAAGAAAAGCAGTTTCAGGATAGCACCCAACTGGAAGTTCTGGCGAAACAGGTCGACAACCTCAGCGTTGAATTGGAAAAAGTCCGCACGGAATCTCTCACCGATGGCATGACCGGCATTTATAACCGCAAAGCGTTCGATCGCCACATCGACGGCCTTGTTGAAAAAAATACCGTGACCAAGACGCCCTTCGCCCTGTTGATGCTGGATATCGACGATTTTAAAAAAGTCAATGATGTCTATGGACACCCGACGGGTGACCGGGTTATCCTGGCGATGATCAATAAGTGCCGGAAATCGATCCGGGGCGAGGACTTCTTTGCCCGCTACGGCGGCGAGGAGTTCGTCATTGTTCTGCCGGGTGCCTCGCTGCGCAACGGCATCAAAAGGGCGCAGCACATTTGCAAGTCGATAGCCTCAACCCATTACTATCTCGATGATGTGGCGGGCAATCCGACCTTGTCGGTGACGGTCAGTATTGGTGTCAGCAGCCTGCAGAAAGGCGATACCGCGGTCTCGGTTACCCAAAGGGCTGACAAAGCCCTGTACGCCGCCAAGCATAACGGAAAAAATTGCGTGTTCTCCGAAAAAGATCGGGTCTAAAGGCGGCAAAAGTTTCCCGTGAGGCTGTTGCAACCGGTATTCTTTTCCGGCCGTTATAAAGCCCTCCACCGAAGTGCCGCTGCCGTCCTGAATAATACCCTGAAATCTTTATAAAATGGATTTTAAGGAAAAAAAAGTAAAAATTTGCATGCATCTTGCAGTAAGATTCTTTAGGTTCCATCCGTCATCGGATTCTATCAACCCTTCCGCCTGGGGCGGATAAGCACCTATGCGGGCGTTTTGCGCTCAGCTAGGGCCTAACTTTAGGAAGCTGGAGCTATGAAAATTGACAGCCATGACCAAATCGTAAAGAGCCTGTTTCCGGGCAAAACCACCAAAGCTGGACCGGATGGCGAAGATGGGTTCGGCAGGATCTTAAAGGAAACTATCGCCGGTACGCAGAGACCGGATACCAAGCCCCGTCAAACAACCTTTGCCAATCCGCTTGCCAGTATTCGACTGACAACCCCGGGGGCACCGGCGCCCGAGTCTGCCGTTGATCGAATTGAAAATATGATAGATTTGCTCGATCGATATCGTCACAAGCTGGCCGACCCCCAAATGAATTTAAAGCAGCTAGATCCCATTATTGGTGAAATAGCCCGGGAAAATGATAATTTGGCGGTATTGGCGGATTCATTACCCGAAAATGATGATCTCAGGAATATTCTTGATCGCACCATGGTGACCGCCTCACTGGAGGTGACCAAATTTTACCGGGGGGACTACCTGCCGGCTTGAATCGGTATTAGCCAGTTTATGTTCTAGCAATGAACCATGTTTACGCCCAGCAGGAGCAACGTATAAAAAAAATTCAGGCCGCCATCTCCAGGATGCCGAGCCTTTCGACGACCGTTGTCAAGGTTTTAGAAACCTGCAATGAACCCCAGGCCTCCGCCAATGATCTGCAAAGGGTGATTTCGCTGGATCCCGTTCTTACCGGGCGGGTGTTGAAGCTGATTAACTCGGCCTATTTTGCACTGGGCCGATCCATTACCTCGCTTACCCGGGCTATCATTATGCTGGGTGTTAATACGGTTAAAAACCTATCCCTGAGTTATGCAATCCTGAAAAATATCAAAGGCAGCGGATCTTTTCAGGCTTTTACCACGGACGATTTCTGGCTTCACTGTCTGGGCGTCGGTGTGGTTGCCAAGTCATTGGCGGCAATCAAGGGCCTTTTACCGGGCGTGCAGGAAGAATATTTTGTGGCCGGACTGCTGCACGATTTGGGCAAGCTACCGCTGAATAAGCAATTTACGAAAGAATACTATCAAGTCTGCCAATCAGCTGTGGGGCAGAACGAGCCTTTTTTCCTCAGCGAAGACCGACTGCTCGGTATCGATCATTGTAAAGTGGGCGCAATGATTGCCCGCAAATGGCAGCTGGGCGAGTCGATGGTCGAAACGCTGGCATGCCATCATCACCCGGATAATTGCACCGCGAACAGCCTGGATATGGTATCAACGGTCTCACTGGCCAACCAAATCGTGATCGATATGCAAATTGGCACCGCCGGGGATTGTATTGCCAACAGCGCTTTGCGTGAAGAGCTGACGGCCAAAGTTGGTGTTGATGATGGCCAATTGAGTGATTTGCCCGAAACCGTATCTGTGGAAATCGAAAAAGCGAAAATATTTCTTGAAATTGTTCAAAAATGACTGATCGCGCAATTCAATACTTAACATGTTTGGCGACGAATGCCGGTATATTGTTGGCATCCGCAATTAGGGATCGCACATGGGATCTGGGACGATTGCCATGAAGGTTAAATTCTGGGGTGTCAGGGGGTCCATACCCAGCCCGGGGCCACATACCGTTAAATACGGCGGAAACACGCTCTGTCTGGAGGTGCGGCTGGAGGATCAAAAGCGCCGGATCATTATTGACGCCGGATCCGGCATCCGGGAGCTGGGCGCCAACCCGGGCACCGCAGGACATTTCAGCACCGAGATATTTTTAACCCACACCCATTTGGACCACATTCTCGGCCTGCCTTTTTTTGCACCGATTCATCATCCCGACACCCGGTTGAAAATCTATGGTCCGGTGACATGTGAGGAGGACCCCCTGGAGGATGTCATCGGCGGCCAGCTATCTTACCGGTATTTTCCGGTTCGTCAGCATGAATTGGGTGCGAAAATCGAATACATTGACCTCAAAGCGGGAACGTACGAGCTTGGCCAGGGCGTAACTCTCGTTACCAAATATTTAAACCACCCGTTGCTGGCGCTCGGCTATCGTATTGAGTATGGTGGTAAAATTATTTGCACAGCTTATGACACCGAACCCTTCTATAACGTATTTTGTTCGGATCCTGCCGATCCGTCCTATGATGCGTTTCTGGCCGCGGAAGGTGACCGGGCGGCTCGCTATGAGAATTGCCGTATGGAAGCCTTTTTCAAAGATGCAGATCTGCTGATACACGATGGTCAATATACCCAGGCAGAATATGATAACGGTAAGAGGGGCTGGGGACACTCTCCCATTGAATATGTGATTGCAGCGGCCGGACGCGCCAATGTCAAGCGCCTGGCCCTGTGTCACCACGACCCGCAGCGGACGGATACGCAGCTTGATGAGTTGACCCAAATTTTTGGCAACGCGAAAGCGGCCAAAGGGCAGATCACTTTTTTTGCCAGAGAAGGGCAGGAAGTGGTAGTTTAATCAAAAAAGAATTTCGAATGTCGAATCTTGAATGACGAATATCGAAGGAAGGTATTCTGAATAGTGAGAGTGCCCCCATCGAGGTCCAGAGGGGCTAACGACCGGTTTGAACAATCACTTTAACTCCCAAAAAAGACTGAGCGGAGCGATTCCGGCCTTCGTCATTCGACATTCATTGTCGATATTCGTTTTTTAAGTTACATAACAGCCTTTTGGGGGCATGAGGTGTAAATCGCAATTCGGCAGGGGGTAATACTAAGATTTAAACAGCCTTCTTTTCCTTAAATAGTCCCTTTGCCACTGGTAAAACAGCTCGGTCAACTTCTTTTGCTCCGTTTCGACGATTTCTTTAAACTCCATGGCGCACTCATATTTCTTGGTTTGCAGGTTGCGTTCTTGCCGAATAATCTGACACCGCTTGATGCACACCCTGGAACCATCATCATTGTCATCCTTGGGTGGAAACACCAGTTCCACATTTTCAAGACTATGGGGCTTCCTAAATTTCAGCTCCTGCTCCATTCGCTGTGTTAGGCTTACCAGCACGCCTAAAGTGCCGCCCAGGCTCACGTTGATTACCAATAGTTTGTAACGAATTCCGGTGATCTCAAAGTATAGTCTGGTTCCATGGGGCGCTTCGAGTCGGAAAAGGCTGCGCCGTTGATAACGATGGACGCTTTCCGGAAATTTTAGCCAGATCAATTCCCGCGACACATCGCTGTCGCGGGTGTGAAACGCGTAAAGGATGCCGTCTTCGCCGGTAAATTCTATTTTGAGGTGCAATTCTTCAAGTTTCCCTGCAGCCGCTTGAAAATCTTCATTGTATTCGATCAGGAAATAGTGGGTTCGCAAGCGTTTGCGAATTTGCTTTAGATGGGATAGGTGCTCGTAGTCACCGTTGGTCAGTTTGACGCGCAACGGCGTTTTGTTCTGCTGCAAGTCTTTGAAGAGCTGCAAAACGGCATCACCTTGGATTAGCTCAATATTTTCCATTTCATTACAGGTCCTTGGGGAGTTTCTCCGATAGCATGTTGTCAGAAATCAAAGGGTGTATCGCAACGCCAAATCAGCCTTCATGCTGCGGCTTTAACATCGGTTAAGACCCAACCAATCTACAGTCGTGCCACGTTTTCAGCAAAACCGGCATCTTGCATAAGTTTTTTAGCAAAATCCAAATACTTGGCGGTAATGGCCCTGACAGCGAGTTGCAGGGCGTAGGGTTTGACAGGTTTTTCCAGCAGATAGTTTACATTGGAAGCCAGACACATATTCACCACATCGTCACTGGCGTTCCCGCTTATAATAATGGCATCTTCATGGGCCGTCGGAAACCTATCCTCGACGGCATCCAGAAAATAGAACCCGCTCAACCCGCCGAGAAATACATCCACCACAAAGATTGCAACGCCGATATCCCGCTCCAGGCAGAAGGCGATCGCCTGGTCCGGGTCGGAAAATGAATACACTTTTCCCCAGGTATAAAAGCTTTCAATTAATTCCGTGACAATTTCACAGATACCCGGATCATCATCGAGGACAATGACATCTAAACCATCTGACATAGGCTTGCCTCCATTCAATTTTTGTCGGCAATGTTATATTTTTCTATTTTACGATAGACGGTTGTGACATTTACGCCCAGTATCTTGGCGGCCTTGGGTCGATTACCGCCGGTAACCTCCAGCACCCGTTTGATGTGGCGCTTTTCGAGTTCATCCAGGGTGAGCAGTTCAACGTTTTTACGACGCTCCGGACCCGTGTAGGGCAGCAGGTTGCGGGCTGACGATACGTTCAGCGTCTGGTCATCTTCCAGCAAAACCGCTGCCGCGATCATGTTCTCAAGCTCACGGACATTGCCGGGAAAGGGTGCCTGTAGAAGTCTTTCCGCCAGTTCGGGGCTTAACCCCTGGATTCTCTTTTTATTGGCCTTGGCATGCACATTTAAAAAATGGGATGCCAGCGGTATGATATCATTTCTTCTTTCCCTTAAGGGGGGAATTTTAATGTTATACATGTTGATGCGGTAAAACAGATCCGCCCGGAAGTTGCCTTTAATGATCTCCTCATTGATATCACGGTTGGTGGCGGCGATAATGCGCACATCCACATTTCTAATTTCGGTACTGCCAAGCCGGTAAAATTCCCTTTCCTCGATGACTCTCAGCAGCTTGGCTTGCAGGGAAGGGTCAAGTTCGGTGATTTCATCCAGAAAAAGCGTGCCCCCGTGGGCCGCCTCAAAAAAACCTCTTCTTTCGCTGGAAGCATCGGTATAGGCTCCTTTGGCATGACCGAAAAATTCATCTTCGAAGATCGTCTTGCTCACCGATGCCATGTTGACGGCATAAAAAGGTGCCGCTGACCGGTTGCTCAACCGGTGTATGACCCGGGCCAGCATTTCTTTGCCGGTACCGGATTCGCCATTGATCACCACACTGTAGTCCGTGCCGGCCACCGCTTCTACCTGATGGAAAACCAACGCCATGGACTCGTCTTCAGCCACCATGTCTGAAAATGCCTGGGGATGTCGCAGTTCTGAGAATACCTTTTTTTTCCCGAAACGTGCCAGTTCATCCTGCAGGCTGTATTTTTCGAGGGTGCGATGAACCAGGGCGATGAGTTTTTCACTGTTTAGCGGTTTGACCAGATAATCGGAGGCTCCCAGCGTCATCGCCTGAACTGCAGTGGCAACTTCGTCGCTGGCGCTGACAATCACGCATTCGATGTCGGGAAAGTTTGCCTTAATGCCTTTAAGGACTTCCAGACCGTTTAAGTGCGGCATCATCAGATCCAGCAAGATCAAGCGAAATGAATGCTCGCGAACGTGATCGAGGACATGGCGGCTATCGGAGATAAGGGCCGGTTCAGGCAACCCGGAACTGACCAGGGTGGCTTTTATACTCAATAGGAGCCCTTCGTCGTCATCGACCACGAGCACGGGCGTATTTTTTTCGGGAATTGATTCCATGTAATTTTTTTTTGGAAGGATTTCGCGCTAATGCTTCTTCTATGTTAAAATGAATTGGGAAAAAAATCAAGAAATTCTAATTTGGAAGGATAATTTTTTATAAGATTTTTAGCGGGTTAAGGGAATTTTCCCGTTATCTTTCAAATCGTCGGCGCCTGAAGGCGATAGGCCTTTAATTGAGCCTGGGCGGTCGGTGCATGGTCCAACCGTCCGTTGGTACCGGTGATTAACAGCTTCACATTACAGTTCCAGATCCTTTAAATATCCAAATTGGCGATCTTTGGCAGAAAGGATGGGATCTTTCACGGGCCAGTCAATGCCGATGTCCGGGTCCGACCACAGCAAGCCGCCTTCGTCTTCAGGGTCGTAGTAATCGGAGCATTTGTAGGCCACATGGGCATACCGGCTAAGGACACAATACCCATGGGCGAATCCCTCCGGTACAAAGAGCTGACGCTTGTTTTCTTCTGATAATACCACCCCGAACCATTTACCAAACGTGGGGGAGTCCGGCCGCAGATCGACCCCCACATCGAAAATACCACCGGAGATGGCCTGGATCAGCTTGGCCTGGGGTTTGGTTTTCTGAAAATGCAAACCCCGCAGCACGCTTTTGGTTGAAAACGAGAGATTGTCCTGTACGAAGACGCTGTCAATCTTGGCGGATTGAAAGCGCCGATGATGGTGGGTTTCCAGAAAATAGCCCCGCTCATCCTCGAATACCCGGGGTGTGACGATCAGCATCCCGTCCAGCGGTGTGGTCGTGATTTGCATTCATTCTCCCATGGTGTTCATCAATTCGACGATACGGTCATGGGCCTTGAGTTCCGTCAGCCATCTCGGGGGAATGGCTTCCAGCCCCAGGTGGGCGCCCAGGACCATGCCGGCGATCAATCCCCGGCCAGCGGAATCACCGCCCGCCATGGCGTTTTCGATCAAAGCCTGGCTCAATTTCTTTTCATATTTGGCGACCAGATGGATGACACAGGGAAAAGCCGATTCGACTTCACACATCTGACCGAAATCCAGCATGGCCTGGCGGGTTTCCACAGTCGCACTTTGCAGGCCCTCTTGCACCCATGCGGTATAGGGTTCCCGGGAAAAGCCGTCATCCACAACCTGTTTGATGGCGGTTACCGGCGTCTGTCCGTCTAAGACCTGTAATGCTGCCCTGGCAAATATTTCAGCGCTGTCGATGACTTCCGGGTTGTTGTGGGTGAAAGCCGCTTGTGATCGAACGCTTTGTATCAGTTTGCCCTCGTCGTTGCGATAGCAGTAAACCAGCGGCGCAATCCTGGCAGCCCCCGCCAGATCATCAGATCCGGAACCGGCTGCAATGAGTTCTCTGCCGGCAGCCAGATTGTCAAGGGTATCTTTGGTGGCACCGTCAAAATAGCCGTCATAATTTTTAAAGAAATCCTGCCAGCTGGTGGCAAAATGGTTGAGGCTATAGCCTGAATTCTCAGCAACCGATTCGAGCAGCACCAGGGTCTGATCCCCGTAATGGGTGAAGTCTCCGAGGTCTTTGGTCGGGTGATAGGTCGGCCTTTCAGGCTTTAGATAGTTTTCTACCCGACCCCATTTTTTATCGATGACATTGGTGTTATATATCCAGTGTACCCCCAGTGAGAGCGCATCGCCGACAAAACTCGCCAACAGCATGGCCCGGGCTTGCGCATTCATCATTTATCTCCTTTGCCCTGATACTCAACTTGTACCTTGTTCATCATCTGCATTAACTCCTTTTCGCTGACAATACCTTTTTCAAGCAGTATCCGTGTGAGGGCCTCAAGTTGAATGGTGTTGGTGACCAGCAGCCTTTCCAGACCGGCTCGCTTTTGAAATTCGGTGTTTTCCGGTACCGGCAGATCCTCGTTCGGCGATTCTTTGAGCGGGGGCTCTTCGCGTCGATCTTTGCCACTGCGGCGTTCCTCGCCCTGGTAATCTGTTTTAATCCATCGCCGGTTAAAGACCGAGCGTCTGTCTTTATTGCGCGAATATATCGGAGATTTTGGGTCGGCCATAAGCATGCGTTCCGTAAAGGGTTAGGGGCACTTCAACTAGCCCAGCGCCAGTCGAACAATTGTATCTAGTATATTATATCGCCCTTTGAAGGTCAAATGGCGCAGTGTCATGGATGTTGGTGATGATCGGTTTCTGAAGTAAAAGAGAAAATGGGGAAAATCTTGAATGGATGGGGGCGTCCGTCAACCTGGTCGATACATCCCCCTGGGTTCTCTGCCGGTTTCCCCGGATATACTGGTCACCAGCAAGCAGGTTATTTCGCCGGCTTCTGTTTGGTGTTGCTTTTGAATATGACGCCGACGCCAAGCGGGCTTAGACGAACAACTTCAACCCGCAGTATATTATTTCCAACAAATTTGGTGCCGGGTATTGCCACATATAAAATTTGTCCAACATTGAGAAATGCACGGTTTTCGATGAAACATCCATTGCGGCTGATATCACGAATGATTCCGTTGTAAAGTTTATTCTTGAGCCGGAAAGATATTCTTTTCGCAATGCAATGTCGCGGATGTCTCCTTAAATCTCCAATCTGATCCGAATCAGCTTCGGATGAATTCTGCTCGTTGGCAAAACGTACATATTCGGCGCCATACCCAAAAGCATAGGCGGCGTTTGGTAGCCTCTGGCCCCACACTATTTTAGCGTGATGGCATAAATAGGGATCGGTTTGGTCATCGAGATAGTTTTCTACCTCAATAAAAATTTCGTCGCCGGGTTGTAAAAATTGATCGGACTCAAAATAGAAACCGTTATCACTGCAGTTGACCATGTGCGTGTCTTCATTAACACCGATCTGCAATGACTCGAGGGTTATCATGGTATCCCGGTTAACCCGCTCGTGATGACGTTTTTCTATTGGCTTATCCATCCAATCCCTGCCGATTGAATTGCTCCGTGTTTCTTATTTGTCAGCCCTACTAGATTATTAGATTATTTTGCGGTTAAACTCAATGCATTTCTTAACCTGAGTCGGAGAAGATCATAAAAAAAGGGTTTAGAAGTGCGCCTCTTCTAAACCCCTTATTTTATTGGTAGCGGGGGCCGGATTTGAACCAGCGACCTTCGGGTTATGAGCCCGACGAGCTACCAGACTGCTCCACCCCGCATCAATTTTTGCGAATCAATGTTTACCGGAACAACAATAATTAGTCAAGGGGTTTCTGTCAACCAAATCTGAAAATTTACCGGCGACCCTGTTTGCGGCAGGGCTCATTTCGGGATTTGGCCAAATTTTCTATCAACTGCTCAAGGTGTTTGTATTCATCAACGGATGGGTTGATATGATCAGACCGCAGCAGTATCATTTTGTGACGGCTGGTGTGGCCGGTAATGATTTTAAGGGCGGATTTGGAAGCGTTAAGGGATTTGGCCAGAAACTTGAGGCACATCCGGTTGGCGGCATTGTCCACCGGTGGTGCGGTTAATTTTATTTTGAGGGCCCCATCGTGAATTCCGGCAACCATATTTTGGGAGGATCGGGGTTGTACCAGGACGTTGAAAAGAAGACCCTCGGGATGTCGGCGCGTGTTTAGACTTGCTATTCTCATAAGCGCACAACCCAGCTGCCGCGCATTATTGTTTTTTAATGGTATTGATAATCTGGGTGCTGGAGATCCCGGCGGTAACCGGTATTAATTCCACACGGCCCCCGTAGCGTTCAACAATTTCCCGCCCCAACACCTTTTCAGAGTCGTAGTTACTGCCTTTGGTCAAAATATCCGGGCGAATACACTCAATGACCTTATCCAGGTCGCTGGTGTCAAACACAACCACGTGGTCCACGCTGTCGAGGGCGCTGAGTATGCGGACGCGCTCGGCGGCACCGATGACGGGCCGATCGGCGCCTTTCAGGCGTCTGACGGAATCATCGTCATCGAGGGCAACGATCAGCACATCGCCCAGGCTTTTTGAGTCCGCGAAGAGCTTGATGTGGCCCACATGTAAAAGGTCAAAACAGCCGTTGGTCAAAACAATTCGTTTGCCGCGCTTTTGTAGCTTGCGGCAAAGCTCGGAAAGCTCTTTCAATGTTGTGTGCTTGGGAGGGGTGTCGCTGGCAGACAGTTTCAGGGCCTCGAGAAGTTCCTTTTGAGTCACAGCCGCTGTTCCGACCTTGCCGACGACGATACCTGCGGCGGTGTTCGCCAGGGAGACTGCCTCTTTAAAGGGATGGCCGGCAGCCACTGCGAGCCCTATAACGGCGAGGACGGTATCGCCGGCACCGGAAACATCATACACTTCCCGGGCCCTGGTATTTATCTTAAACGGTTTGCAATTCTTCTCAAAAAGAACCATCCCATCCTTGCCGCAGGTTATCAGGAGCTTTTCGACACCGGATATATCTAAAAGATGTCCGCCAACCTCGGTCAGGGTTCTGGTATCTGATATTTCCCTGCCGCTGGCTAATGAGGCCTCTTTTTTATTGGGTGTCAGCAAATCTACGCCGGCGTACTTGGTAAAATCAAGCCCCTTGGGGTCGGCAATCAAAATTTTGTCATGGGCTTTGGCGATTTGAACCAGGCTTGTTATCATCGCACGGCTCACCAGACCTTTGCCATAGTCGGAGATCAGGATCAGGTCGACATCCGGAATAATCTGTTCGGCCTTTTTGACGATGCGCTTAAAGGTTTGCGCCGAAATTTCGCTTTTGGTTTCACGGTCCACCCGAAGCACCTGCTGGTGCTCGGCAATGATGCGTGTTTTCTTCGTTGTATGCCGTCCCTTGTTCTGAATGACGCCCCCGGTGTCAGCCCCGATGGCATCCAGCTGATCGATTAAAAGCTTGCCATCACTGTCCTTGCCGACCACACCCAGCACCGTTACACGGGCACCCAGGGTAACGAGATTATGGATGACATTGCCGGAGCCCCCCAGTGTGTAATCCTGGTTCTGTACGGCCACGACTTGAACGGGTGCTTCCGGAGATATGCGTTCAACTT
>Ga0209536_100004763_pt1 | contig 21363 bp, 20 predicted proteins | sample DeeMarSeWOR28_12_FD_187461 | JGI IMG/M metagenome (GOLD analysis project Ga0209536, IMG submission 187461) | Marine sediment microbial communities from White Oak River estuary, North Carolina - WOR-2-8_12 (SPAdes) (version 2) | ecosystem: Environmental > Aquatic > Marine > Intertidal zone >... | reverse complement strand
TGCGAAAAAGTCGGGTGATGGCAAGTACGCAAAACCCGCCGACAACGTGCTCAAAGAGAAACTGACCCCGATGCAGTATAAGGTCACCCAAAAAGATGGGACCGAGCCACCCTTTAATAATGAATACTTGGACAACAAGAAAGAAGGCATCTATGTGGACATTGTTTCCGGAGAGCCGCTGTTTGCCTCAGTAGACAAGTTTGAATCGGGAACCGGATGGCCCAGTTTCACGAAGCCCCTCGAACCAGAAAATATCGTTGAAAAGGAAGATCGAAAACTGTTTACGGTCCGCACCGAGGTCAGAAGCAAACACGGCGATTCACATCTCGGACATGTTTTTCCGGATGGACCCGCACCGACTGGTCTTCGATATTGTATCAATTCTGCCTCTATGAAGTTTATTTCTAAAGAAGATTTGGAAAAAGAAGGATATGGGCATTATTTGAACGTATTTGAATCCGTTCAACCAGCTAACTAACCGGAAGATATTGCAAATCAGACTTAGTTTTAGAAACTATTGAAACATAAGGGGGGAATCAGTTAATACTGATTCCTCTTTTTCTTCCACTTCCTATTTTGACACACACATCGCCTCCTTATATTTCTTTAAGCAGATGATTTTGATCAGCTTAGTTGTGACCCAAGGCAAACAAGCTCACTCGATGGTATCATTTCTTCATTTGTGCCAAGCTGAAAAACACTACTTATTGATTCTTCCAAGTTACCACCCCAGCTTCTATTCCCTGTTCCGCTTATTTCGCAAAAAGCCTAAAGTTTTAATAGCTTAGGACGATATTCTAATTAATATTTTCCGAAACTCCAATCAGGGTTTTTTTGGCGCGGCAACCAAGTTTTTTAACAAAAGGATAAGGGAATCATGAAAAAGTTGATTTTAATCTTTTTATCGGTTGTGTTTGTCGGATTTTTCTCCGGATGTGCAACACTTTCCAAAAATGAATGCCTTGAAGCCGACTGGCATGAAATCGGGTATCGGGATGGGAGCATGGGCGCAACAAGATCTTTGTTCCAGGAACATTCTGAAGCCTGCGTGAAGCATAACGTCCGGGCGGATCGGGAAGCGTATTATCGAGGACGTCATGAGGGCTTAAACGTCTATTGCACACCGGATAACGGATTTAAACAGGGCAGACAGGGCAGAAAGTACAACTATGTCTGTCCACCGGATTTGGAGCCCGACTTTCTGGCCGGTTATACGAGGGGCAAAGAAATTTACAAATATGAATCGAAAATTTCTTCCCTTGAAGGACGCTTGCGAAGTATCGAAAGTCAAATTCAATCCAAAGAGAAGCAGCTTTATTCCTCTAACTTAAGTAAAGAACAAAGAGCCAAAATTCGAACTGATATTAAATACCTGGATATAGAGTACAGGGATACGGTCAGAGAATTGAGACACTGGGAGAAAATGAAACCCGTTGAATAATCGGTTTACGGAATTGACCCACTGTTGGGAAAAGTTGCAACGGCGATATAAACGAATCAATACTCCTTTGCAAAAATAAACACCTTTTGGCGAGACGCTGAATGCCAGCAAGTTATTAGCCGCAAGCGCCGAACCGACCAATAGCATGATCGTTTCAGATAGTTACATGACCATGGAAATTAAGCTTGCATTTGACAAATTCGCCCGTTCAATCAAACTGTTGACTGTCCATACTTTTTCATACATATTTGTTGAGCTTAAATTTATTGTAAAAAGCAGTTGATTTTCTCACATTCTTCGTATCGTGACAACTTAATGAAAGCATTTTCATGATGATATTAAACAATACTCTTTATGATCTATTTATCGAAAACGCTGCTAAAGTTAATGTCGAAATATTAAGTCTCGGCCTGGGGTACACGGCCGTGACGACTTCAGACGGTGGAATTGGATTATCGTACACCTATTTTGAGGATAAAAGAGCCTGCACGCTGCTTAATAAACTAATTGATTACGAAGGAAAGCCTGCCGCGGATCTGCTGGAAAACATTAAAAGCGACAATATGCTCGGAAGAAGCATGGCGTTGGCATTAATCAACGCTTTAAATTATGAAAAAGCGCTTGAATTGCCAATAGACGAAAATAACGAGATTATGTTTGAAAAGCTAAAAATAGGCAAAGGCACAAAGGCAGCCATGGTTGGATTTTTTGGACCTTTAGTCGATATATTTAAACAGCGCAAAGCATCATTGGAGATATTAGATAGATCTCGTAATCTGGGGCAGGAAGATCAATTTTACAAAAAGCTTAAAGATTGGGCGGATGTATTGTTTTTAACCTCTACGTCTATTTTGAATAACACGACTGAAAAAATACTGGGATACGTTCACGAAAATGTCAAAACGGTGATGCTCGGACCGAGCACACCGATGGTCGGCGAAGCATTCGCGCATTTACCGGTTCATATGCTGGCCGGTACCGTACCCATTGAGAAAGATAAAATATTAAAAGCCATTCGCCACGGTATGGGCACCCCGATTCTCCACAAATTTAGTCGTAAAGCTTATTTAACATTAAAAAAGGTTTGACGAATTTAAACTAAAAAACTATATTGTCATATATAAATATAATGTAGCGAGTATGAAACCATTTATAAAAGTTATGAAGGCTCTCTCGGATCCGAGCCGGGTCAAAATAATTAAGCTACTTCAACAGAAAAAGATGTGCGTATGTGAATTGCAGAAGGCATTAAGCCTGGCTCAACCAACGGTATCCAAGCACCTGAAAATATTAGAAGAAGCAGGGTTGGTTGACTATGAAAAAGATGGCCTCTGGGTAAACTATTTTCTTGCAGACGGCAAGAGCAGCCCTTATGCAGCCAGTCTGCTTGGCAACCTTCAGCATTGGTTAAACGAAGATTCAGAAATCGCAGAATTGATGAAAAAAGCACCATTTATCAACCGGGAAGATATCTGTCGGAATTAATTTTTTTTAACTTAATATATCGTTAAATTTGCATATAGCGTTATATCAAGCGTACCCTTTGATCGAAATATTCTGATAAATATTATAAATTCTGCATTGGATCATAAGAGATAAGGAAAAATCAAAGATGAGTGAACTGGCCACAATTCCTGAACAAAGGGCTGGCGTCGAACAATCTTCGGAGGTTGAACAGATTGACACACAACCCAGCCTAATCGATTGGAAAGCTATATGGAAACCTTTAAGTCTCATAACCGGCGTTTTTCTCGTATTTTTCTGGCTACCAATTGACAATAGTCGACTCACCGGTGCGGTGATCGAGTCATTGGCTTTAGCCAAGTGGTATGCCCAGGAGCATGTATTGTTTTGCCTGGTGCCAGCCTTTTTCATCGCCGGCGCCATCTCGGTTTTCGTTTCCCAGGCGGCCGTGATGAAATACCTGGGAGCCGGCGCCAAAAAAATCATGTCTTACGCCGTTGCATCCATCTCGGGTACCATTCTGGCGGTTTGCTCGTGCACAGTGCTGCCGCTGTTTGCCGGCATCTGGAAGCGCGGTGTGGGATTAGGACCGGCGATTGCGTTTTTGTATTCTGGACCGGCCATTAACATCCTGGCGGTTGTATTGACAGCCCGAATTCTGGGTCCCGAAATCGGCTTGGCCAGAGCTGTAGGGGCAGTGGTGTTCAGTGTCGTTGTCGGTTTGATCATGCACCTGCTGTTCCGTAAAGAAGAGCAAGCCAAGGCCGAAGCCGCCCTGCACATGCCCGAACCGGAAGTGGAGCGACCATTGTGGCAAAACGTGGTCTACTTTGCCGTCATGGTGGGCATCCTGGTGTTCGCTACCTGGGGCAAGCCGGAAGAGCCGGTGGGACTTTGGAATGCGGTTTACAGCATCAAGTGGGAGATCACTGGGCTGTTTGGCTCTCTTTTGGGCTTGCTGTTGATCATATGGTTCAAAGTCAAAGCAGTTAAGGTCATCACGGCCGCAGTCGTTGTTTTTGGTTTGGCGATGATTTTCTCCCGTGAGCCGTTAATCGCGTTCTCAGCGGGAATTATTGCGGTGGTTATTCTGACGACGACAACCCGCGGCGAGACGGAGAGCTGGTTTCTATCCACCTGGGATTTTGCCAAACAGATCATGCCGCTGCTGTTTGCCGGGGTGCTGGTTGCCGGGCTGCTGCTGGGACGTCCCGGTTTCGAAGGCCTGATCCCCTCCCAATGGGTTAGCGGCCTGGTGGGCGGCAACTCCCTGTGGGCCAACCTTTTTGCCTCAGTAGTGGGCGCTTTTATGTATTTTGGCACCCTGACCGAAGTTCCGATTTTGCAAGGTTTGCTAGGAGCAGGCATGGGCAAAGGGCCGGCACTGGCATTGCTGTTGGCCGGACCGGCGTTGAGCCTGCCCAACATGTTGGTAATCCGAAGCGTCATGGGCACAAAGAAGACCATGGCCTTTGTCGGTTTGGTGGTTGTGATGGCCACCATTAGCGGGATAATCTTCGGTCATTTTTTCACTTAAATTGAAATTCCATTTAGAGAGGAGAAGAATATGGACATCAAAGTACTGGGACCTGGTTGCCCCAAATGTCAGCAGACGGAAAAAATTGTCAAAGAAGCGTTGACGGAGTCAGGCGTGCAAGCCAATGTGAAAAAGGTTACGGATGCGATGGAAATCGCCGGGTACGGTGTGTTCGGTACCCCCGCGGTGGTGGTGGACGGAGATGTCAAATCGGTCGGAAAGATCCCCAGCAAAGAAGACATAAAGGCCTGGATTCAGAAATAGCAATTTGCTTTGTATAATCACAAAAATACATTGTGCCTGCCGGCGCAGCATCAACCACAATTATTGTTGGGGCACCCCCTTATGCTTCTGAGAGGCTACACAAAAGAAATATTCAGACCCGAGTGCAATCCTGGATTTGAATCCGTGCACTGCATTGCCCACTTGGATCAGGATATCTCCGCGGTGCTGCCGTATCTCAATGCGGTCCTTGGGGGCTTTGAATTCGTAAAGGATCCGCCGACGGTAATGTTTCGTTCCCAGGGCAAGTTTATCACCCTTCATGGCCGCAAAATTGCAATCAATGCGCTCAAGGATGAAGCCGAAGCCGACAAGATCCTCAAATGGCTGAAACGGGAGATCAACGAGGCCTGGAAAAATCGCGACAACATTGAACCCAGCTATGAGGGAGCGCCCAAGCCCAGCGTAATCGAAATCCTCAAGTTGTTGCCCAGGACCAACTGCCGGGAATGCGGTGAGTCTACCTGTATGGTGTTTGCCGTCCGGCTGGCCGACGGGGCAAAAGGTCCGGAGAATTGTCCACCACTAGGTGACGAAAACAGACAGCGTCTCGAAGAATACCTAAGCCAATATAAGCTTGATATTTAAATATGATGAAAGATGCACAATAACGATATGGAGGTCAAAAATGCCAACAGAAGCAGTATTGACAAAAACATCTGCAGTCAAAGAAGAAAAAGGATTGAGTTTTTTTGAAAAGTACCTCTCTGTCTGGGTGATCTTCTGCATTTTGGCAGGGATTCTGCTGGGGAAAGTAGCCCCCAGCGTTGCAAAATATTTAGATGGGCTGGCAATCTATGTGGGTGAAGCGCCGGTGGTTTCCATTCCAATTGCTATATGTCTTTTCTTCATGATGTACCCTATTATGGTTAAAATAGATTTTGCTGAAGTGCTTCGCGCGGGTAAAAACGTAAAACCGGTTGGGCTGACGCTGTTTGTCAACTGGGCCATCAAACCCTTTACCATGTATGCCATCTCATTGTTTTTCCTGGGCACGCTTTTTTACAATTTCATCGGTCCGGATGCCATGGATTATGTCAAAATGCCCTTTGGTTTAGATATGTCGGTAGGAGACACATATGGTTCTGGTAAGGTCGTTCTGGTAAATGGGGTAAAAATGCTGGAAGTACCCCTCTGGCGCAGCTATCTGGCAGGTTGCATTCTTCTGGGAATCGCTCCCTGTACGGCTATGGTTTTGGTCTGGGGATTTCTGGCCCGTGGAAATGATGGGCATACCCTGGTGATGGTGGCCATCAACTCGCTGACAATGCTGGTTCTTTACGGCTTTTTAGGCGGTTTTTTATTAGGTGTCGGGCGGTTACCTGTACCCTGGCAGGCACTGGTGCTGTCCATCGGCATCTACGTGGCCCTACCTTTGGCGGCAGGCTATGTTTCCAGGAAATTGATCATCCAGGCTAAGGGTGAGGCATGGTTTAAAGAAAAGTTTCTCCATATATTAACCCCGATTACAATTATCGCCCTTCTGATAACGCTGATTTTGCTCTTTTCATTCAAAGGAGAGGTGATCATCTCCAACCCTTTAACTATCCTCTGGATCGCCATCCCTCTTTTCATCCAAACCAATCTCATTTACTGGCTGGGCTACGGTCTTTCTAAAATGATCCGACTTACCTATGAAGATGCCGCTCCGTCAGCGATGATCGGCGCGTCCAACCACTTCGAGGTGGCCATTGCAACCTCAACTATGCTGTTTGGCCTATCTTCCGGTGCAGCGCTTGCCACCGTGGTAGGCGTATTAATTGAGGTGCCGGTGATGCTCATGTTGGTAAAAATTTGTCTGAAGACCACACGCTGGTTCAGGAAATAAAATTTCAGCAAATCCTTAATTTTCAAAAACTATTTTCAAATCCGAAGAACATTTTTATTGACTGAAACTATCACATAGTGGTAGATAGGTTCTGTCTGTACGATTTCCGGACACAATCAATATTACACATCTTTACATTTATTTCAGTAGTTCAAAGTCTAAGACATCAATTGTTGCCATGAATAAAATTAATGCATTTTTAATTAATTGCCTAATCTTTACTATGGTGGTTACAATCGCCGGCTGCGACAGGGACAGCGATGCCGTCGTGGTTGATTTTTCGAAAACCGTTTCGGTCGATCGTCCGATAAGTTCAGTTCCGGAATCGGCACAGCTAAAAGTTGCGGTGGCCGCAATAATATCACCCAAGGAGACATTTGCCTATTACCGACAGCTTTTGGATTATATTGGCCAAAAATTGGGACGCGAAATCCAGTTTATCCAGAGAAAGACGTATGGCGAAATCAATGAATTATTAGCCAAAGGCCAAATTGATATGGCATTTATTTGTTCCGGACCCTATGTCGTCGGCAAAGAAAAACACGGTTTCGAGCTGCTGGCCACGCCGGAAGTGCAAAATAGCCACTTTTATCATTCTTATCTTATTGTTAATAAAAACAGTTCGTTTCAGACACTTGCAGATCTTCGGGGTCAAGTTTTTGCATTTACCGATCCGGATTCCAACACCGGCAAATTGGTGCCAACCTATTGGCTCAGTCTAATGAATAAACGACCTGAGACTTTTTTTAGTAAAACCATTTACACCTACAGCCATGATAACGCGATACTGGCGGTGGCCAAAGGTCTGGTGGATGGAGCAGCAGTTGATGGTTTAATCTGGGAATATTATCATCACAAGAATCCTGTTTTCACCTCTGAAACCCGTATTATTCGAAAGTCGGAGCCATACGGTATTCCGCCGCTCGTAGCGTCGAAATCTTTGTCTTTCGAAATAAAGACACGAATCCGCCAGGAGCTGTTTGATATGCATCAGGATCCCAATGGGAAAAAGATCATCAGCGAGTTGATGATCGATCGGTTTGTCAACCCGCGTGACGAGTGGTACGATAGCATCCGGAATATGAACTTGAAACTTGCCTCGTTGGAGAAAGAATCGAATGCGGCCACACAGCCTTAAAAGTAAGTTGCTAATCATCGTATCATTCCTGGTTATCGGCAGCGGATTGCTGATCTCGCTGCTCGTTACTCATCGTTACAGCAGAAGCCTGTTTGAATCGATGACGGCCCAGGCGGAAAATCTGGCCCAGGCAATTGCTCTCGACGCCACTGATAAAATTTTGACCAATGATTTGGTGGCACTTCAGAAAATGCTCGATTACCATATGACCAGTGCGCCCCATGCAGCATACATTTTTATCATCAGGGATAATCAGGTGCTGGCACATACATTTCCCGGGGGAATGCCTGTCGAGCTGATAGAAGCAAACGATATTGTTCTGGATAATTACAGTCATCACAAAGAAGTTATTTCCACCGAAGGGGAGCAATATTTCGACATTGCCCGGGCCATTTTTTCAGGAAAGGCAGGCACACTGCGCCTCGGCGTATTTGAAAAGCCTTTCCGGGATCAGGTTAAGCAGTTATGGCTGCAAATGAGTGCGCTGACCTTCTCGATTCTTTTACTGGCCATCGGAGCAAGTCTCTTTTTTATCAGACGCGTCACTCGACCTTTAGCATCTCTGGCAACGGCGGCCGAAAAAATCGGCGAGGAACGCCTTGATCTTCAACTAAAAATTCCTCATGATAGTGAAGTCGGGAGATTAGCGCTGTCGTTTAACAAGATGCTTGGGCGCATAAACGAATACACCCGAAATCTGGAAGAAAAAAACCAGCAGCTGGACCGGGCCCATCACCAAACGCGCACATCCTTTCTTATTTCACAGGAAATTAATGCGTTAACCACGCTGAATGAGGTGTGTTCCTATCTGGTTAAAAAGCTTCAATCCATTGTCACTTGCAATGATATGGCGGTCGTGGTTTTCAATCATGGTAGTAGTACTCTTTTTTGTTATTCCGGACAAGAATGTGCCGCCTGGCCTGAAGACCAGTCCAGAATTGCATATGAGTTATTGGCAGGGTTTAAAGACACAACTTTTATTCGCAACGATCAAGAAAAAATGGAATTCTTACCGGATGCCTTCGGGGCATCCGAAAAAATAGTTGCATTTCCCCTGCGACATGAAGGGCAGTCTCTGGGGACCATGTTGGTTGCCTGCCCCGGTGAGTGCAACTGCGTATCTAAAGATTTGGATATTATAGAAATTATTCTGGCGCAATCAACCGGTGCAATTCGCAGGGCTATTGCGCATGAAGAAGAAATCCGCGAGTTGAAAACCCGGATTGAAAAGTCCAGTGGATTTGGCGGACTGATTGGAAAAGACTCGCAGATGCAGGTTGTTTATAAACTGATCGAAGATGTTGCGCCGACAGATGCAACTGTTTTAATTCAAGGTGAAAGCGGTACTGGGAAAGAACTGGTCGCCCGGGCGATCCATAACCAGAGCCTGCGGAAGCATAGGCCGTTTGTTGTCATCAATTGCGCGGCCTATCCAGCGACACTGCTCGAAAGTGAACTTTTTGGTCATGAGAAGGGCGCTTTTACCGGAGCCATCCGCCAAAAAACAGGCCGTTTTGAGCAGGCAGACGGCGGCACCGTATTTTTAGACGAAATCGGTGAAATTTCGTCCACCGCCCAAATAAAATTGCTTCGTATTCTGCAAAGTCAGAAATTTGAACGTGTGGGCGGTGAGAAAACCTTAAGGGTAAATATTCGAATCCTGGCAGCCACAAATAAGGATCTCCTACATGAAGTAAAAAGTGGCCAATTCAGAGAAGATCTTTTTTATCGGCTAAATGTGATACCGATTCACCTACCTCCGCTCAGAGGCCGCCGTAATGACATTCCTTTGCTGGCGCGGCATTTTCTGCAACAGTTTAGCACCGACCAAAACAAATCGGTGCAAAACTTCAGCTCCGAAGCTATGCGGCTGCTTCTGGATTATGACTGGCCCGGAAACGTACGAGAACTTGAAAACAGTATTGAACACGCCACCGTCATTGCAAAGAGCCGATATGTTGAAGTATCGGATTTGCCCGCGGTCATTCAAATTTCTAAAGTGAAAACGCGAATGGGATCCGGTCTTACGATTTTAGAAAATGAACGAAAACTGCTCAAAGAAGTTTTAGAGGAATGCGGATGGAACAAGAAGGAAGCCGCCATAAGGCTGGGAATCAGCCGCAGCACGCTGTATGACAAGCTTAGAAAATATCAAATCACCAAGCCGACTGTCCATTAACGCTGGAATCGCTTTCCATCAGTTTACGTCAAATAAAATTAAGGCTGGAATTTAATTGAAATGTCAACCAAGCAAAAAGAATATTTTCAAAATAGATTTAGCATAGACGAAAACGACAATAATCATCACACGATCTCTGTAACCGTAAAACGGCTTTTGGAATCTTGCCTTACGGGTCGATGTTTTGAAAATTTGGATTCTACCCCGATCCCTTCTCAAGAATCGGTTGCTCAGATCATCGAGCTGACCAGACGTATCATCTTTCCCGGTTATTTCAATCAATCTGAGCTGGCACCTTCTAATTTGGAGTATTGCCTGCACCAGGAAGTAACAGCACTGGTAAGGTGCCTTTCGAAACAAATTTGTTTGTGGATTATGGAAAATGTCAAAAATTCCGATTTGTCCGGCTCCCAATGCAACGAGCTGGGGCACAAAAAAGCCCTTGAATTCATTCATACATTGCCCAGGTTGAGAACACTTCTGGCAACAGATGTTCAAGCCGGATTCAAGGGGGACCCCGCAGCCAAAAGCCATGATGAGGTAATTTTCAGCTACCCCGGCCTGTTTGCGATCATGGTCTATCGGGTTGCACATGAATTATTGCTTTTGGAGGTACCGCTCCTGCCCCGCATGATGACGGAATTTGCCCACAGCCTAACCGGCATCGACATCCATCCCGGGGCCACCATTGCGGAGAGTTTTTTCATCGATCATGGAACGGGCGTTGTCGTTGGCGAAACCACTGAAATCGGAAAACGTGTCCGGATCTATCAAGGCGTGACCCTGGGAGCCCTATCCATTCCCAGTGATAAGATCGAGTCTTATCGATACAAAAAACGACACCCCACCATTGAAGACGATGTCATCGTATACTCAAATGCCACCATATTGGGTGGTGATACGGTCATCGGCGCCCGATCCATTATTGGCGGCAATGTCTGGATCACAAAAAGTGTGCCGCCGGACAGAAAAGTCATATTGAAGCAACCCGAGCTGCTGTATAGCGAAAATAACAGCAAAGCAGTTATCGAAAAAAGAAATATAAAATTGACTGCATTGTTTTCTAAAGAAATAGAATTTCTCGAAGGAAAATAATGTTGTCTGATTTTTGAGTTTTTTCATGCTTCCATCTATGTCTGGTTTAGCCATCTAAAAAATATTCTGTTAACTACCTTCTCATCTCTCTCCCAGGTAGCATCTCCGCATTCAATGTATTCACCAATCGAATCGTGTGCGAATTTCATACACAAATATTTAACTGAAAATATTAAAAAAATTTATTTTATCAATTTTGATGTCCGAAAATCAAACGACAGTGATGGAAATCTTTTCTGCGGCTTTCAAAGGAACACAAATGCACACAAATGAATTGGTCCCAAAAGGATTTTGGCTTTAGTTTAGAAAATGATTAAATTTCAAATACTTAAAGCCTTAATTCCCCAAAATCATCTCCCAAATAATCTGTAAATCTCTCAATATAAACGTTTTGGCACTACATTTGCTACATTGTAGTATCAAAAACCTGCATGTTGAAATCAAACTACATATTCAAAATTAAAAAATAGCAAGGAAATCCGGGTGCTTAAGGAAAAAGGAATTTTGGTGTTGGATGGCAATGTGCAAAGTAGTCAGGAACTTTGCAAGATTCTCAAATCACAAAATTATCCGACCGCCGTCATCAATTCCTTGCCGAAATTGGAGCCTCGCATCGAAAAGGAAGACCATATAGCTGTTATTATCGATATCGATTCGGTTCCGGTCGACAACCGCACGATTCGCGATCTGGCGCTAAAATATGCGGGCGTGCGCTTTCTATGCACTTCAAAGGACCGTTTCCACCCGGAGCTCAAAGATGCCATCTGCTACCATATATACGCCTGTCTGAATAAACCGGTGGATCCGGATGAACTTTTGTACTGGATTAAAAGCATTTACGAAGAAGAAAGCATGCCGGACACGTGAAACTTTTCATTACATCCTCAAAAAAATACCTGGATCATCGACCAAACAAACAAACGCAAGGGAGGTCATATGAAAAAAGAAAAAAACAAAAACCAATCGTTTTGGGATGGTTTTCTTGCCGACTATGTTTTGACAAGAAGATCGTTCATTAAAAAAGCCTCGGCGGCCACAGGCACTGCCGTTGCGCTCGGCGGCCTGCAGCCTTCGCTGAAGGCCCTGGCGGCGGCCGGCGAGGATTCGGCTGGCCAAATGGGCGAATGGAAGGCCTCAACCTGCCAGGGATGTACTTCCTGGTGCTCTAAACAGGTGTATGTCGTCGACGGCAGGGCCGTAAAAGTCCGGGGAAATCCAAATTCGAAGGTGAATGGCAAGGCGAGTTGTCCGCGAGCTCATCTGGCTTTGCAGCAGGTGTACGATCCGGATCGAATCAAAACCCCGATGAAACGAACCAATCCTCAAAAAGGGCGAAACGAGGACCCGCAATTTGTGCCCATCTCCTGGGACGAAGCCTTGAACACCATCGCAGACAAGATCATGGAGCTAAGAAACAACAACGAAACCCACAAGTACATGCTCATGCGCGGTCGTTATACCTACATGAGAGATGTCCTTTATGATCGCATGACCAAAATCATCGGCTCACCCAACAACATCTCCCACAGTGCAATCTGCGCTGAGGCTGAGAAATTCGGGCCCTATTATACGGAAGGCTATTGGAACTACCGCCAGTATGATGTCAAAAATGCCCGGTACATTCTGTTGTGGGGCGCCGATCCTTTAGCCGCCAACCGGCAGGTTTCTTACTATTCATCTGCCTGGGGAGATGCGATTGATTCGGCCACGATTGCAATAGCCGAACCCCGACTTTCGGCCACCGCAGCCAAAGCCGATGAGTGGCTGCCGCTCAAACCCGGTACCGACAGCGCATTGGCGATGGCGATCGCCCATGTTCTGCTCACCGAAGGACTCTGGTACAAAGACTTCGTCGGCGATTTTAGCGACGGCGAAAACCGTTTTGTAGCCGGACAATCTGTCGCTGAGGAAACGTTCGAAGAAAAGCACACCAATGGCATTGTCAAATGGTGGAATCTGGAGCTGAAAGATAAAACCCCTGACTGGGCGGCAAAAATAACCGACCTGCCGGTAGAGCAGATCAAGCGCGTAGCGATCGGTTACGGCCATGCCGCGCCCCATGCCATTTCCTGGCTGGGCGGCGGGCCCTGCATGCAGGTTCGCGGCGCTTATGCCAGCATGGCCGTTCATGCCTTAAACGGCATCGTCGGTGCGGTGGACAATGTCGGCGGTACCCAACAGAGCAATAAAGAATACACGGGACATTTTCCAAAGCCGGATGATTTTATGGATGAGATTGCCAAAGAGGGTAAAAAGCATGGAAAAATCGACCATCGCGGCAGGCTGGAGTTTCCCGCGCTGAACGGCGGAAAATCAGGCGGCGGCGTGGTCACCAATAATGCCGCCGACGGCATCTTAAACGCGGACCCCAATGAAATCAAAATGGCGATTGGATACATGAACAACTTTACCTTTTCCTGTCCGCAGCCCGAACGCTGGGAGCGCGCCCTGGCCAAGATCCCTTTTCTGGTGCATATCACCACCAACGCTTCCGAGTTTTCCTGGTTCGCCGATATCCTGCTGCCCGATACCCATCACATCGCTGAAAAATGGGGGTATGTCAAAACGATCGGAAACGGATACCGGCACGTGACCCTCATGCAACCGGTTGTCGAACCGGTGTGGGAATACAAGATCGATGAGACCGAAATCCCCTGGCTGATTGCCGAAAAGTTGGCGGAGAGAGGTTTCAGCAATCTGCTCGATCACTACAAAACCTACAAGGATCCGGAAACCGGCAAGGAGCCGACCAATGAAAAAGAATTTGCGCTCTATGCCCTTAAATATGCCACCCAGAATCTGTGGGATCCGGCCAAATACAAAGGCGGCGACAAATTCAACGGCTGGAAAGATTTCCTCAAAGCCGGCGTCTGGAATTCCGATCCCTATCCGTATCGCAAGAAATGGGGAAACATGAAAACCAAAACTAAAAAGTTTGAATTCTACAGCGAGACCCTCAAAGAGGCCCTCGAAAAACATGCCGAAAAGCACAACACCACCGTCGACAATGTTCTAGAGGTTTGCAACTACCAGGCGCGGGGGGAAATGGCGTTTGTGCCCCATTATGAAGAGCCTTTTATTGCCGGAGATGAAAAAGAGTTTCCGTTTATCCATGTGGATCACAAATCCAGACTCAACCGCGAGGGCCGTTCGGCCAACTGTACCTGGTATTATGATTTTAAAGATGTCGATCCCGGTGATGTGGTCTGGCAAGATGTGGCCAAGATCAACCCGAAAGACGCCAAGTCTCTGGGCATCAAGGATGGCGATACGGTAAAACTGACATCTCCGACCGGAAGCCTGACGTGTACGGCAAAATTATGGGAGGGCGTCAGGCCCGGCACGATTGCCAAGTGCTACGGCCAGGGCCACTGGGCCTATGGCCGGGTGGCGTCCAAGGAATTCGGCAAAGTACCCCGGGGTGGCAGCAGCAATGACCTGATCCCGGCCCAATACGATCGTTTGAGCGGGAGCACGGCTTACTATGCGACCACCAGAATTAAAATCGAAAAAGTTTAGGAGGTGACCCCCATGCCAAGATATGCCATGGTAATTGATTTACAGCGCTGTGTCGGATGCGGCGCATGCAGCATTGCCTGCAGAAACGAAAACAATGTGCCCGACGGCATTTACTGGTCCAACAAAATCACCGAAACGCAAGGCACGTTTCCCAATGTACGCTATCATTATATTCCCACGCTTTGCAACCACTGCGGAAATGCACCGTGTGTCAGGGGCTGTCCGACAAAAGCCATGCACAAACTGGACAACGGCATCACCATGCATGACCCCGACAAATGCATCGGCTGCAAGTACTGTGAATTTAACTGTCCCTATGGGGTGATTTACTTTAACTGGCGCAAGCCCCACACGTTCTGGCGCGATGACAAAGCCTTAATCAAAGGGGGCACGAACTCGCCAAAGGAAGAGGCCCAAAAGGTGGGCGCCAAAGTGGTACCGTATTACAACCCCGAAAGAGATGACACCCTGCCGGGAATCCGCCCCAAAGGCGTGGTGGAAAAATGCACCTTTTGCGACCATCGGGTCAACAAGGGGCTGCTGCCTTACTGTGTCGAAGCCTGTCCGGCGGATGCGCGTATCTTCGGTGACATTTCCGATCCCAAAAGCGAAGTCAGTATTCTTCTGGGAAAATTTCGCCCGTTTCGATTGCGGGAGCAAATCGGCACCGAACCCCATATTTTCTATATCAGGGATTTCAACCCGGCCCATTACCAGCCGACGAAAGGAGGTGTTTAAATGAGTGAGAAAAAAGGATTATATGGCACATGGCTCGTGGTGCTCGGTATCGCGATCCTGCTTGGATTATATGCCGCCATAAGGCTTTTTGCCCAGGGCCATTACCTTTTTAATACCAATGATGTCATTATCTGGTCGCTGCCTTTGGGTGTTTATATATTTTTGGCACTGACCAGCTCCGGCCTGACTCTTCTGGCCGGAATTCCGCTGGTGCTCAAAGTTAAAAAATATGAACCGTTTGCCAAACGCCTGGTGTTTTTAGCCTTCGCAACCCTCTTGGGTGGTTTTGTGGCCATCGGGCTGGAGCTTGGCTCGGTCGAACACATGTTCTGGATTCTGTTTTCGCCGAACTTTTCATCACCGATATGGTGGATGGGTTTTATCTACAGCGTGGAACTGGTGGTGCTGATCGTCAAATTCTGGAAAATGCATACTGGCGACTGGCACAGCGGATTCAGCAATGCTTTGAGCGTCATATCTTTTCTGCTGGCCCTGATCGCGCCGTTGATGATCGGCTCGGTTTTTGGCATCACCGAATCGCGTGTCACCTACTTCGGACCGATGATGTCGGTTTACAGTCTGGTGCTGGGACTGCTCAGCGGTGCGGCCCTGTTTATGTTTTACAGCATGATCTTTCATCGCGTCACCGGTGACGGCGCCGTTGAAAGCCAAACCCCGTTGTACAATGAGTTTGCCACCATTTTCGGATATGTCGCCGGAGTCGCCGTGATTTTAACGCTGGTCAAATTCGCCATTGAATCAGCCACCGTGGTCCCGGAATTTCTGGTTTACCATCAATTTGCGCATGCTTTCGGCGCCTGGCAGGGTTTTCACGTTGAAGTCCTGCTGGGGCTTTTTCTGCCGTTTGTATTGTTGCTAGTCCCTTCCGTGCGCAAAAGCGTGGGCGGCAAGATCGTCACCTCGGCTTTGATTTTGGTCGGCACGCTGATGATGCACATGGAAATTCTGTTGGCCGGTCAAAGCCATCCGGTGGGTCCCAAAGCCGAACAGTATCCGGCGTTTATCAGCTATTTTCCGAGTATCTGGGAATGGCTGGTGTTTGTGTTCGCACTGGCCATCATGCTGCTACTGTACACCCTGGGAGAGCGGTATCTGAAACTGGCGGAAGTGCCTGAATAAACAACAAACAAAATACATACGATGCAGGCTCAAAGAGGAGCCAGCATCGTATCAACTAAGCCTCAAAGCTTTTAAGGATAGGAATGGAAGCAAAAAACCTGTTGAACTATGAATCGTCGCGAATGGAGGCATTTCGACTGTTGAGCGACTGCTATTTTCTGCCGAATCCGGGGTTATCTGAAATATTGGAAAACCTGGAATTCAACATGGCCAATGTGTGTGAATCGTCGGTCGTATTTATCGAAAGAATGCGCAAAGAATTTGAAGCCAGTGATAATTTTGAGCTGTTAAAAGTCGATTTTTCAAAATTGTTTGTCGGCCCGTATAAGCTGTCAGCTGCACCTTACGGATCGGTGTATTTAGACGGCGAAAGGAAAATTATGGGTGACTCAACCCTTAATGTAATAAACAGATACCGGGAAGCTGGATTGGACACGGCAAAAAATTTTAAAGATGCCCCCGATCACATCGCCGCTGAACTTGAATTCATGTACTATTTGATTTTTAAAGAAGTCGAATCCTTTTCGAACTCGAACATAGAAACAGTCATCGGTTTTATCCAAAAACAGAAATCTTTTCTGGAAGATCACCTAATGGCCTGGGTGCCTGAATTTGCTAACAGCATCATAAAATATGCTGAAAACCCATTTTACCCGAATCTAGCAAAAGCAACCGAAACGTTTTTGAAAGAGAATTACCAAATCGTTTGTTCAGTTATTGATTCCGTTCAGCTTAATTCAGAAAAACACGTTGAAATAAATTCGCCCCGGGTGTAATGAGGATTTTGCTTCGAATATATGCATTCGTAAATGAACAAATGACTCATCGTTTATTAACCTTGTCTTTCAAAAAGGAGCGGTCATGTATCTTCCCAAAATTTACGAAAAGTTTACGTCCAAGTATCCAGGGGTATTTAAAGATTTTCAGCAACTGGGAAAGTCCTGCCGGGACTCCGGTCCTCTTGAAAAAAAATACCAGGACCTAGTGAATCTTGGAATAGCCATTGGCGCGAATTCCCGAGGAGCCGTTATGTCTCAGACGCGCAAAGCACTGGAATCCGGTGCCACCGCAGAAGAAATTGCGCATGCTGTTTTATTATCTTTAACCACCATTGGTTTTCCAAAAATGATCGCAGCCATGGGATGGGTTGACGAGGTGCTGAAAGAGGCATAATCAATAATGATTAGGTTTCATTAACATTTTTATTTTTGACTTAAGTCATAGGGATTCGGTGATCTTTATCATAATTAACGGGTGATGGAATTTTTTACTCTATAATATCCCCGTACCAAAATTTTTTTAAAGATTGTTATGTTAATAATAACATAAGGGATAAAACTGACCATGGATGATTTTGCAGAACTTTTGAGTAGATCAGCGGCTGCCCACGGACATCTTTGTCCGGGACAGGTGGTGGGTGTGCGTATGGCCATGCTGGGTTGCCGGCTCATCGGTTTGGACGAGCCTACGCGTCACGATCAAATTAAAAAGCTGATTGTTTACGTAGAGATGGACCGCTGTACCGCCGATGCGGTGGCCCATGTGACCGGAGTGAAATTGGGACGTCGCTCATTGAAATTTATGGACTACGGCATTATGGCGGCCACTTTTGTAAACCTGGATACCGGCAAGGCCTTCCGGGTAGTATCTACCGAGGAAGCCCGTGACCTTGCTGACGCTTATGCACCGGAGATTGCCGAAAAATCGACGCAGCAACTTGAAGCTTATAAGCGCATGCCGGACAGTGTGCTGTTTTACGTGCAACAGGTCGATGTCAACATGGTCGATTCCGATATGCCCGGCCCCACCCAATACAAAGCAGCATGTTCACGCTGTGGCCAGGTGGTGCGCGACCGTCGCGAGGTAGTCAAAGACGGTCGTCCGTTTTGTAAACCCTGTGCCGATGAGGTCTATTTTAAAAATGCCAGGGAGATCATTTGGCCGGATATGAATTGGGTTCCGGAAACATGCCTCAAGAAAAGCTGCCCCAGTAGGACCTCCCGAACCTACGGGGCAGGCAAAGTCGCTAAAGTTGTTGAAACGAATTGCTTTTAATGCGGTCCATCAGCAATGAAAAATCAGCACAGACTTCGGCGAGCTCCCTTCGGTCTGACCTCAGGGTTGAAGACAGTCGAGTCGTGGTCGACCCTTAAGCCTTATTTGAGGATTAGCAATCACGGAAGCACGAAAAGATTAAAACACGAAAAAGAATAATTTCGTGCTTTCCAAATTTCGTGTTTTCGTGTTGAAATTTTTTTTTGGGTTAAAACTACTATAGAGCACCCAATGAAGGAGTTTAACCGTGCTGAAAAAAATTAAGTTAAAAGATTCAGTCGGAACGAAATTAGCCCATGATATTACCGAAATTCGTCCGGGCGAATTTAAGGGACCTGCCTTTCACAAGGGACATACTGTCTGCAACGAAGATCTTTGTCATCTCCAAAAATTGGGCAAAAATCATCTCTTTGTGATCGACCTGGAAGCAGATGAAATTCATGAAGACCAGGCCGCGGCCATTTTAGCCGATGCTCTCGCGGGGGATGGTATCGTCTGGAAAGACGAACCGCGGGAGGGCAAGATAAAGCTTGTGGCCGAAATAGACGGGCTGTTTTCAGTAAACACGGCCGCGTTGGCAGCTTTTAATATGGTGGATGAGGTCATGTGCGCAACATTGCACAACCACACGTTGGTCAAAAAAGGGGAGTTAGTGGCTGCCACCCGGGCAATTCCGCTTGTGATGAAAAGGGCACCCATCGAACGGGCAGCTACCATTGCCCAACAAAACGGGGCGGTTGTTTCCGTTAAGACCCTCCATCACGCCAAAGTCGGGCTGGTGATAACAGGCAACGAAGTCTTCCACGGTCTCATTGAAGATCGGTTTGCTCCGATTCTCACCGAAAAAGTTACTGCTTTGGGCTCCAAAGTCGATGGTATTGCCTTTGCCCCGGATGACGAAAAGCTTATCAGTAAAGCAATTCGTAACCATTTGAACCGCGGGTGCGATTTGCTGATGCTCAGCGGTGGCATGAGCGTCGATCCGGATGATGTCACTCGTAAAGGGATTCGGCTGGCCGGAGCTACGGAAATGCATTACGGTGCTGCGGTGCTTCCCGGCGCCATGTTCCTGGTCGCCTATATCGGTGATATACCTTTGTTGGGTGTGCCTGCCTGTGGCCTGTATCACCGGACCACTGTGCTGGATCTTGTGTTGCCTCGTATTTTGACCGGAAAAAAGATTGGTAAAGCAGAGCTGGCATTTCTTGGACATGGGGGTCTGTGTAAGGACTGTGAGGAGTGTTCTTATCCGCACTGCCCATTCGGCAAATAGAAACGGTTTTATACACTCGCCTCGTGTCTGATAGCTGCGTTATGATTCGAACCAAAATGCTCGCGTACTACCGTGTACGCTCCGCTTTTGAACCGAATCACGCCTCGCTCTCGAACACAATTCAAGCATTTAAAACCGTTTCTATAAGCATTTAAATTTACCTTAAGTCGTTTCGATCTTTATACAAAATATAAACGAATTTCTCAAAATAGGATTGGTAGCCAAGGAGGAGGGGCGCCTTGTCCTCGAACTCGATCTAAGGCTTTGAAATCGCTTTTGAAAAAATAAAAAAAATAGGTACGAATATGGCAAAACTGAAATTAAGATCAAGCCAGTGGATCGTTGATGAACACAACAACATTATCATTGGTAAAGGCAGAGCCGAAATCCTGGAAAACATCGAACGGACAGGATCCATCAACCAGGCCGCGAAAGCAATGAAGATGTCGTATAAGGCCGTTTGGAGTAAAATAAAAGCCACCGAACAACATCTGCAAGCTCAAATTGTACATGCGGACAGAAAAGAAGGCTCCCGATTGTCAAGGGAAGGCAAGGCGCTGCTAAAAAATTACAGGCGATTAAAAAGTCAGTGCATGACAGCCGATGATAAAATATTTAGCAGCATATTCAAATAAAAATTATGGAGTTGTTCTTAGTATACTTTCCGGTATCCGGTATTGAATCTTACGTTTTTATTCCTACTTTAGTCGCCTTTACAATTTCTTTTTTCACATCCATGGGGGGAATTTCCGGGGCATTCCTGCTGCTGCCCTTTCAAATGAGTGTTTTGGGCTTCACATCGCCATCGGTAACCTCTACCAATTTTTTTACAACGTCACCGGGACACCCGGCGGCGTGTACCGCTATGCCAGAGAGTGCCGCTTCGTGTGGCCGGTGGCGATTTTGATTGTGACCGGCATTATCCCCGGCGTCCTTATCGGTTATTATCTGCGCATCACCTATTTACCGGATCCGAAAGCGTTCAAGTTTTTTGTCGGCTGTGTCTTATTGCTGATTGCTTTCAAACTTCTGAAAGAAACATTAAACGGTAAAGTCGCAAAAACCGCGGAAAACTGCTCGCTTGTCGATCGGGTGGAAGAAGCGTCCATTGAAGCGAAAACCACCCGCTTTACTTTCAAAGGCACCACATATTCTTTTACAACTCTAAATCTGCTCGGACTGGCACTGGCAGTGGGTATCATCGGTGGCGTCTACGGTATCGGCGGCGGTTCAATTATCGCGCCGTTTTTAATCACATTTTTCAGGCTGCCGGTGTATGCCATTGCCGGTGCGGTGCTGCTGGGAACATTTGCTTCATCGCTGGCCGGTGTGGCCTTCTACAGCCTCATCCCGATCAACGGGGCGGTGGCCGCCCCGGATTGGTTGCTGGGTATCCTGTTTGGTGCAGGGGGGCTGATGGGGATGTACCTGGGGGCTAGGGCACAAAAATATGCACCTGAACGCTGGATCAAGCTGATGCTGGGAGCCGTGATCATTATCGTGGCATCACAATATATTTTCAAATTTTTCAATTTTTTCTGAATTTACGGCATCCTGCCAAACTCGAACCATCGATGCGTTTCGTTGATCAAACTTTCATGGTCTGCCTTGAGATGATCATACATGCGGGCATTATCAATGGCGATGCCTCCCATCTCGGCCAATCCGGAAATA
>Ga0209536_100004762_pt1 | contig 21363 bp, 15 predicted proteins | sample DeeMarSeWOR28_12_FD_187461 | JGI IMG/M metagenome (GOLD analysis project Ga0209536, IMG submission 187461) | Marine sediment microbial communities from White Oak River estuary, North Carolina - WOR-2-8_12 (SPAdes) (version 2) | ecosystem: Environmental > Aquatic > Marine > Intertidal zone >... | reverse complement strand
AGACTGGGGGCGGATATCATCGTTAATACGGATGGTGATAATCAGTATCAGGGACGGGACATAGCAAAACTGGTGGCCCCGATTTTGGCGGGAGAAGCGGATCTCGTTATCGGAAACCGCGAGACCCATAATAGCGAGCATATCAATCGTGCCACGAAAAAGCTTCACAAAATAGGAAGTATGATTGTTCGGCTTCTTTCCAGCACGGACGTGCCGGATGCGGTTAGCGGATTTCGTGCCTTCAGCCGTCAAGCTGCGATGCAAACCAATATCGTTACCACTTATTCATACACCATTGAAACCATTATCCAGGCCGGTAAAAAAAGGCTTTGCATTGCCAGCACTCCCGTAGGGACAAATCCCAAGGCTCGAAAGTCAAGGCTTTTCAGGAGTGTTCCGAAATTCATCATGCACCAAATCGGCACCATGGTCCGGATGTATACCATGTATGAGCCCCTGAGAGTTTTCGTTTATATTGGTGGCTCTTGCATTTTGGTCGGACTGGTACCCTCGATTCGTTTTCTGATTTATTTTTTAATGGGCCAGGGAGGCGGTCATATTCAGTCGCTCATCTTTGCCGCAGTTTTATTCATCGTCGGGTTCCAGATTCTGGTGCTGGGGTTGGTTGCGGATGTGATTTCATTTAATCGCAGATTAATTGAGGAAACCCTTTTTCGGCTCAGACGAATCGAACTCGATCATATGTGTGAAAAAGAAAATAAGCGAAAAGAAGCCACGCAAATTATAAAAAATTAAAAAGCGAATCTATTAATTTCCGACCAAGGCCTGCGAACCTTTTTGAATAAAATGCTCGTTCTTTTCAACAGTGTCCCTCCTGCCCATGTGTATTTTCTACTTATTAGTATCCAGGGGCTACAAAAAAAGCCGGGCATCAAACACTTATCGTTGCTTGTGATAAGCATGACACGCCCGGCTTTAATTACTTGCGGAGTCGATTATGTCTCCGTAAGACATTCAGGCAAAAAAAACCCGTTATTCTCCGCAAAAGGACTTCTTGTACCGGAATTGGGCTGAATATAATAATGGCTTGTTATAGAATATGAAATTATTGTTTTTAACAGGTCGGGAACTTGCATACCCTCGGAATTCAATATTGGCGAAAGCACTTGAATCTCAAGATGTGGAGCTTGTTTATTGCACGAGTTCATATCTTTCATATCCTGAGAGATTTGCAGATGTTTTTTTTAAATTTTTAGTAAATGCCAGTAATGATTGTGATGCGATTTTTATCGGATTTTTAGGGCATCCATTTGTCCCCATAATTTCAAAATTGATTAAAAAACCGATTTTATTTGATGCCTTTATTTCAATCTATGATACGCTGTGTTTTGATAGAAAAGCATTTTCTCCTCATTCACTTATGGGCAAGCTATCATTTTATCTCGATAAAAAATCCTGTAATGCATCAAATATTGTTTTGCTTGATACCGATTCCCATATTGATTATTTTTCTGATACTTTTTCAATTAAAAAAGATAAATTTCGCAGAATTCTTGTAGGCGCAGATGATACGATCTTCTACCCTAGAAAATTTATCCCCGGTGATGGTTTTTTTAATGTCCTTTACTACGGGGAATTTAATCCTTTGCACGGGATTGAGTATATTGTAAAAGCAGCCGCAATTTTGGAAAAGGAAAAAGAGATAAGATTTACAATAATCGGAAAAGGCAGAGAACATGATCGTATCAAAAATATGGCCAAAAATTTAGGAACTAGCAACATTCATTTCATTGATTGGGTACCTTATAAATCTTTACCTGATATTATTGCCCGATCAGATCTATGTTTAGGTGGGCATTTCGGGGATTCGTCAAAATCCAAACGGGTTATCGCAGGCAAAACATATCAGATGATGGCGATGAAAAAGCCTCTGATTTTAGGTAAAAATGATGCAAATAAAGAATTGTTTTCTGATGGGGAAAATGCCTTAATGGTTAATCATTCAAATGAAGAAGAATTAGCTGATGCCATCTTGAAATTGAAAAATGACGATAATTTAAGAAATAAAATTGCATCAAATGCTTTTAATATTTTTAAAGATCAATGTTCGATAAGTGAAATCGGAAGGCAGATAAAATCTGTTCTAAATGAATTATTGTAATTTTATGAATTGTTGCCTAAATTTTATCTGCTATAATTTATTCGAAGCTTGTAGCAGTAGCGGTACCAAATGTCTTGAAAATTCTCACCTATCATAAATCTGATCCTATTCAATATACCGTTTTATGCATTTCAAATTATTCAGGGACAATTTAAAAATTTTAAAATTTTTTTAAAAATATCGGTGTTTGCATTACGCATAAAAAAATTTGGGTATTATGGTGACGCATGAAGCAAACTCTGTTGATATTGATAGCGATAATACCAGCGGTTATAACTGGGAAATTAATCTACGAGTATGGCGTGAATGTTCCTTACTGGGATGAATGGGACACGCCAGGCTATTTTCTGATTAAAGCTCATGAGGGATCATTGACAATTAAGGACTTAATGGCGCAACACAACGAAAGTAGAATGTTTTTTCCCAAAATAATATCCATTGGATTGGCTAAATTGAGCGGCTGGAACATAAAATATGAGATGTTTCTTTCATTCGTACTAGCCTGCCTTATATCTATGAACATATACACCCTCAGTGAGCGAACACTAAATATTAGTTTTCATAAACGCTTATTCTTAATATTGATGACCAATTTGTTGATATTCAGTCCGATGCAATATGACAACTGGCTCAGGGGTATTCAATTCGTTACCTTTCTCCCCATAACATTTATCACTCTCTGTTTATTAGTTATTTACTCAGAAACAAGACCAATAACTCAATATCTAATATTTGCAATACTGGCCACGATTAGCACGTATTCAATCGCCAACGGATTGCTATGCTGGATAATCGTTTTTCCGCTAATTATTTTTCGAACATGGAAAAATGGTAGCCATATCCAATGCCTATTTCTAACTGCGATCACATTTTCCATGTTTATCTTAAATGAGGTGGTTTATTTTTACAGCTATCAAAAGCCACCTTATCACCCGAGTTATTTAGAAGCTCTGCTCAACCCAGTTAAATCGATATTGTACTTTTTTACGTTTATAGGCGCACCGATAGCAAAAAGAGATCAGATTTTTAGCCCTATATTTGGATTAATTCTAATAGGAATATTCGCAATTGTTTGTGTTTATTCTTTTCAAGCTTTTCGTAAAGGTAAAACGATTGATTCGTTTCTACCGTGGTTGTCTATAGGAATGTATAGCATTTTTAGCGGGCTGATAACATCTACCGGCAGAGTAGGATTCGGCGTTGAACAATCTCTGGTATCGAGATATATTACATTTTCAACTTATTTGCCAGTTGCGCTTATTTACCTTGTTGTAGGTCTATCGGAGCAAAATAAAAAAGTTTTTAAATTTAGAAATAAAACTCTTTCAAAAATAATTCATTTAATCTTAGCCGGAATTGTGCTTATTGCTTTGGTTATCAACTTTAGTTATGGCTATCAAGGATTGATTCGTGAATCCAGCAGATGGCTTTACTCAAAAGCATGTTTATCTTTGATAAACGTCATAAGTGATAGTAAATGTATTGAAGAATCATTGCATCCTGTCCCAAAGCGTGTGATGTTTGTAGCAAATAAACTAAGTGAAGCAGGTATGCTTGGAGTAAAATTGATAAACAATCCAGATTTTATAAAAGATTCTACTATTATAGCACAGGATCAACCTAAAAATTGTGGTGTTTTTGAAGCATTGGTGGATGATAATCATGGTCATTATCTCGCGACCGGCTGGGCAATATTACCAAAACGCCAAAAAACTGCCGATGCTGTAATTCTAAGTTATAAAGATATTAACGGTAAGGATATTGCTTTTGACATAGCTGAAGTGAGAGAAAGACGAAAAGATATCAAAAGCATTTTAAATAATAAAACTTATAAAAGATCAGGTTGGAAGAAAATTATTCCAAAGGAAAAGCTTCCAAGTAATATCAAAAACATGAACGCATGGGCTTTCGACGTTACAACATATGAGGCATTCAAGCTGCACAAAACTCAACATATAAATTAGCAGTTCGACAACGGCGTATTGGTCTTCCTTTGAGAAAAAAAACGGTCCGACTTATATCTGAATTAATAGAATTGAAAAATATGATACGAATTAGATTCACATTATTATATCACAGCTGTTTTAAGATATTCCAGAGCCAAATATATTTACTGTACTTTTGACGGGTTCGAATTTTTATCGATTTCATTATTCACGATTAACAATAGTTCAGCATTGGCATCTATCCAAATTTGCAGCAATGGCTTATTTAAATTATCCTCGTTTTTTTCCAATTATGAGAAATTGTTTTCCAAAAAAAGGCCAGATTATTGGTAGCATTATGTAAAGCTTTACAAAAATAAGAAGAGGTGTTTTTCCCGAAGACATAGAATAAGGAAGAAAGCGCGGTAAGCATAATTCAATATTGAAAGCATGCTTTTTAAGTAGTTCTGAAAGAGAAAGTTCAGTAAGAGGAATACAATGATCCCAAAAATCCCAGTACGCTCCACGCACATATTTTATGTTAGGACCAAGACAAATGATTTTCCCATTTTCCTTTAAACATCTAGATGCTTCTGAAATAGTGAGTTCCAGACTATCTTTATTGGAAAGGTGCTCAAGAAAATTAGAGGTGAATATAACATCCAGCGACTCTGTTTCTATAGGCCATTTTTCAGAACAATCCTGTTGCAGGAAATTAATTCCTTTCGATAGTAATGCTTTAGTATCTGGATTCAAATCCATTGCATATTTATCTGATCCCTTTATGTTATTGATAAATTCGCCCCATCCTGCGCCAACATCGAGAATTATTGAATTTTCTGAAATGTAGTTTTGAAAATACATCGTACAAAGAATTTTCCACACATCATTACGATATTTTTGCTGGTTAGCGAATCTTGATTGATAACCATATTGTAGTGAAGAAGCTTTATCACTCATTTTTATGATCTAAATCTTGTATGTTTTATAGAAATCAAACAAGACACGATATGCTCAAATACTGATTACAATTAATATTAAGAACATAAAAAAATAAAATGGCTTTTATGATTTAGCGGCGTCGTTAAGACCCATCGAATATTTTTTAAACCATTTATAAATCTGATTATTGGTTACTTTCTTTTTTTCTATGATTTTTTTTCTTTTACGAATCATGTTGCCAATTCCAATCCACGCATGGGTTCTTCCTTTGATCATTGTCCAAAGAATTTTTTTTAATGGGTGTTTCCCTGAATATAATGTGCCTCTGCCCTGTCCTTGAAGATTATAATAAAATAATAATAAAAGTTTCAATAAATTATACGGAAATGCAATTACCAGTAATATAAACGGATAATTCTTGATAATAATCCATATTCGATTTCTTTCTCCCTGGTATACTTTAAATAATGAAGAGGGTCCACTGCTTTTTGAATATTTATGATAGACCACAGCAGTTGGCACATATTTACATTTCCAACCAGACAATTGCAATCTCCATGAAAGATCTACGTCCTCATAGTAAGCGAAGAAATCTTCATCTAAAATTCCAACATCATTCATTGCATCTATAGAATAGATAGCCCCGGCAGCACAAGCCCCGAATATATTTGTTTGATTGTCATATTGATTTTCATCAAACTTGTTTCTTCCCCGGTCGATACCGGTCCCATCTCGTATAATCATTATTCCAGTTGAATTAATTATCCTATTATTTTCGTACATCAGCAATTTAGAAGAACAAGAACCAATCTTTTTATCTGATGTAATTCCCTTTATCAACTGCATTAACCAATTTCGATCAACAATTGTATCATTGTTCAATAAACATACATAATCTGATTTTAAATATCTTTTAGCAAAACGTATCCCAATATTATTTCCTTTAGAAAAGCCATAGTTTCTTTTGTTTGAAAATATAATAATTTTTCGATTTGCTGGTATCTTAGAATATTTTATTTGATTGAATTTTAGAATATGCTTTTCTTCCTCATGAATGAAAATTTTTAATGGTTTGTTTTTGATTTCAGCTAATTGATATTTCGAATCAACTTTTATTTTCCCCTGGCAGTATTTATTAAACATCTCGATTGAATCGTCTTGCGAATGGTTATCGATTAATACAATGTCATAATTTAGATAATCGATCGCATAAAGAGATTCAAGACATTCTATCGTATCTTTCCATCCATTCCAATTTAAAATAATTATCGATACTCGAGGTTGTTTCATGACGGTATTACAGAATTTCAAAGGATTGTTTTTTAATTGTCTTTACAATCTGGTAAAATACACAGCCATCTTAAGACCCTTATTTCTGTTTTTTGATATAAAATATTTTAGAGAAAAAAAATGCTGTAAATACATATATTTTGATTAAAGTATTGAATTATAATAATTATGTAACAAACCTATTTTTTTTCTAAAAACGGTGAATTTATAGACAGGTATTTTTATTGGTATTGCGCAAGTATATTCAGAACTGGACAATCTAAAGGAAGTGTCAACCATGCGATCGTTTCCAAATACATCAGGTCAATATTTCAAAAATTAAGTTTCTAAGCTTGATTGAAATTGGTTAGTCTTTAATTTCAATGAATAATGCCACAAAAATCCGCCATTTTTATTTTTTTATTGACTCCTTAAGCTCACGATAATTTTGCTCAAGTATGGTTAGCCTCTTTTGGAGTTCATAGTAAAACATTTCCTCACTATGACTTTGGGATAATTTATCAGCAATAAGATCATCTGTAATTAAAACTTTTTCGGCAAAAGCCTTTAATAGAGTAGCGAGATACCTTCTGCCCATAACGTGCAATGAGAGATTAGAACTTCCCCAGGTTCGGCCATACCAATTGATGGGTATTTGAGCAATATTGTATTTTCTGATCAATGCACCTAGTGACATCTCAATGGTGATATTGAAATGACATCCACGATATGGACCGGATGTTTGGATGACCTTAGCTCTATATGCTTTAAAGGCATTAGTCAAATCATTAAAACGACACCAGAATATAAGCTGGATAAAACGGTTAACTATTCTATTTACTACCAGCTTAAATTTCGGATAATTTTCAACACGCGACCCTTTAATAAACCGAGAGCCAAAAACACAATCATAACCTTCCTCAAGTTTACGGTAATAGGTAATTAGATCCTGCGGGTCGTCTGAACTATCTGCCATGCAAATAACGACAGCGTCTCCCGAAACTACCTTTATGCCACTTCTAACAGCGCGTCCAAATCCGCTGGGAGGTTTTCTTTCGACAGAGATAATATTTCTATCTGCTAAAGCTAATTTTTCGATTATCCCTTGCGTGCCGTCTGAGCTATTATCGTTTACTAAAATAATTTCATATGGAATTTTCTCGCGATGCAAAACATGCTGAATATCTTCAACTGTTTTAGATAAATTTTCCTTCTCGTTGTATACCGGTATGAGGATACTATATTTCATTGCATTTTTCATTTTTTCCATCTTTCATCATACAAAAACACTCTCTAATAGAAAACGATTCGACTGTGCCCACGATGTAATGTCATTTATAATTTGATTTACATCCTTTTTAGGTTGCCAGGAAAAGTCATTCTGTACCTTTTTGGTATCGGTTATATAAATTCTTAGATCAACTGAAGAAGTTTCTTTAACGGCAGCAATTGGAATCTTATTACCTGTTGCCGCAATACAGAAATTGGTAAGTTCTAATAGTGAAACTGAAAGAGCATTACTGCCACCAACGTTGTAAACACGCCCATCCCAATTATCTGGCCTGTCGAGCTGTTTAATGACCAAATCAAACAAGTCTGATACATGCAGCATATCGCGCACCTGTTTTCCATTGCCGCCAAAGCCGATATAACTTAATCCTTTGCGAAATAGGTGGCTTATGACCCACAGGGTTACAACGCCTTGATCAACTTTACCCATCTGCCAGGGACCGGTGATAATTCCGCATCGGTTTATAAGCACCGGTATTCCATAGGCAAACGCATATTCCTGAAGCAGCAGTTCGCTGGCAAGTTTCGTAGCTCCGTATATTGACCGAGCTCCACTCAGTGGGAAATCCTCAGAGATACCCTGGGAGCTGAATCCAACCATCTTGTTATCCGTGCGCCACCTAAACCGGGAATCGGTTTCCTCCCAATCCAATGAGTTTAACTTCTCAATCGGATAAACGCGACTTGTGCTCAAATACAGTATGGCGGCATTATTGATCCTTGCTGCTTCAGCGCAGTTAATAGTTCCAACGAGGTTGGTTCTTATAATAGTTTGAGGAGAGTCTTTCATGCCGGCATGCACAGAAGGTTCAGCCGAACAATCAATAAGCAAATCAAAAGCTTTACAGGAATGAATATCTTCACTACAGCGAATATCACCATGAACAAATTCAACACCTTTAGCTTTTAAGCGTGAAATATTTAGCTCGCTGCCCCTGCGCTTAAGATTGTCAAAAGCAACGACTCGAATTTCCGGATAATAATCCTTTAAGTCGATGGCCAGATTACTGCCGGCAAATCCAGCACCTCCAGTTATTAATACGTTTTTGTAAATCATGTCGTTTTAAACACTCGCTGTGCTATCAATCTCAAATCGTTTTATCCATTCCTTATAAATCTCTTCAACTATATTATTCAAATCATAACGAAAACCCCATGCAGGGTAATCTCGACCGAATTTGCCAACGTCACTGACATACCATATGTGGTCTCCAATTCTATTAGATTCATTGTATTCATAGCTCAATTTTTTACCTGAAACATCTTCACAAAGCGAAATAGCCTCAAGCATTGAGCAGTGGCTATGTCGGCTGCCGCCAGCATTATAAACACTACCGCATTTAGGATTTTGATAGAAGTGCCAGAACATATTTACAAGATCCCATGAGTGGATGTTGTCTCTGACCTGCTTGCCCTTGTAGCCATAGATCGTGTATTTTCGACCCTCAATACAACACCTCATTAAATACGATAAAAAACCATGAAGTTCTGTTCCTGAATGTCCACCCCCTGTCAAGCACCCACCTCTAAAAACACCGGTTTTCATTCCAAAATAACGTCCGTATTCTTGAACAAGGATATCGGCAGCAACTTTTGAAGCACCAAAAAGAGAATGTTTGCACTGATCGATGCTCATGGATTCATCTATGCCATTCTCATAGTAGGGATGAGAAGAATCCAATTCCCAGCGCGTATCTTTCTCAACAAGCGGCAGGCTATTAGGTGCATCTCCGTATACCTTGTTTGTTGATGTAAATATGAATACAGCCTCAGGACAATAAGTACGAACTGCCTCAAGCAAGACAAGAGTGCCGGTAGCGTTTACGCTGAAATCTGTCATGGGTTCTCGAGCCGCCCAATCATGTGAAGGTTGTGATGCCGTGTGAATAATAACATTCACTTTTTTGCCTATTTCAGCAAAAATGCGATCAATTTCGGTGGTATTTCTTATGTCTGCAGAGATATGGATGTATTGCGGTATAGTTTCCTCTAAATGTTTTCTGCTCCAATCAGTAGAAGCCTCCTCTCCAAAGAAATATTTCCGCATATCGTTATCTATGCCAAATATTCTGAATCCTTTATCCGCAAAGAACCTTACACTTTCAGAGCCAATAAGACCTGCGGATCCAGTGACTATTGCAGCTCTCATCTTAAAAATCTCCTGCTAAAATATTTCCTAATATTGATAGCTTCTTTAAGGGCTCACCTATTCAAAGGCCGAAAATTGTCATTGGCTGAGGCCGATAGATCGGTACCATAATCTAAGTAATTTAAATTTGATTTGACAATTGCCAATTTTCTGAAGGTGTTTGTCAGTTCAAAATCAGCCTACAATTTTCTCTTGCCAGATTTTCTTGCTATTTTCAAGCAATTCCATTGGAGTCCTTCTGAAGCACGCCTTTCCCCTGATGGGTGCGCTCAATGTTATCCTGAGAGCCCTGATAGTCCGTATGAGCGATCTCAACCTGCATCATCGTGTTTTTTGAGTTCCAGCGCCAGTGCCTAGCCCTCAGTGAGAATGAAGTTTTTTTAGCCGATCTTTTCTCCAAGGCCTTTTTGCGGTCTTTAAAGCTGGACAGATTGTTTCGTAGCCATACCCAGCGAACGCCACTGGCTATGATAAAAATACCGCTTTTGCGTAGCCCGTTGCTGGCGCTGATCTGTCCATGGGCGGGTTGGTCAATGGCATAGGCTATTACAGCGGCCTCGGTTTACTCATCGACTCGGCTTTTAATATTAGGTTTACGACGTCGCTGGCTATCAGGGCTTCTATGCCGCCGTGGTCGAAAGGATTCTGGTAGTGATAAAGGGTGTTTCGGGAAAATACCATGATCCGGCAGGCTCTGAACTCCTTGCCCAGCTCAGTATGAGGGTTACCTCCTATAGTTTTGGTATTTTTGGTTTGCACCTTATTTATTAAGGTCTCGATCATTTGACGTGCCAATCTAAGTTTTGTAGTCCACAAGAGCCTGAAATATCAATAACTTCATATTATAACGCTTGACACTTCTTAGATGGTTCTTTATAATTACAAAAAAATTAGAAACTCAAATATTTTGTTTAATTCCGAATGGTTAGCAATTATTCGTCATGTAACCGAAGGAGCGGAGCTATATGTGAGTTAACAATTCATATTTGGTTTTTAATTAAATTTCTTAATGGTTTTGAATTCGTTCTATAGGTAAATAAATGTGAAACGTGCATTAATTACCGGTGTTACCGGACAGGATGGATCTTATCTGGCAGAATTTTTGCTGGATAAGGGTTATGAGGTTCATGGTATTGTCAGACGAGTTGCTCTTGAAGATCCTACGCACAGGATGCAGCGGATCAGGCATATTATGGACCGCATTCAATTACATGCAGGATCCCTCGATAGTTATGCCAGCATATTTAATGTAGTTGAAAAGGTTCGGCCAAATGAATGTTATCATTTAGCTTCACAAAGCTTCGTGAGCTATTCGTTTGAGGATGCTTTTTCTACACTTAACACCAATATAAATGGAACCCTTTTCGTTCTGTCAGCCCTAAAGGATAAAAGTCCCGATTGTAGATTTTATTTTGCGGGTTCCAGCGAGATGTTCGGGTTGGCAAAAGAGACACCCCAAAACGAAGAGACGCCTTTCCACCCCCGATCTCCATACGGGATTTCCAAAGTAGCGGGTTTTGACCTAACGCGAAATTTTCGTGAGTCTTACGAAATGTTTGCCTGTAATGGAATTCTCTTCAATCATGAATCACCCCGGCGAGGGTATGAATTTGTAACTCGCAAGATAACCAGTACTGCCGCCAAGATTAAGCTGGGTATTGAAAAGGAGCTGCGCCTGGGGAATCTGGAAGCCAAACGCGATTGGGGATTTGCCGGTGATTATGTCAGGGCCATGTGGTTGATGCTCCAACACTCTCAACCGGATGAGTATGTCATTGCAACCAATGAGACTCATTCAGTGAGGGAGTTCGTGAAAAAGGCGTTCGATTATGTAGACCTGAATTGGAGGGATTATGTAGTCGTAGATGAAATGTTTTACCGGCCTGCCGAAGTTCATCTGCTTAAGGGCGATTATCGTAAAGGAAAAGAAATTTTAAACTGGGAGCCTTCGGTAAGATTTGAAGATTTGATCTCACTGATGATGGAGGCGGAGCTTTCAAATTCAGAGGTTTATCTGGAAAGAAAAGATAAGTAATTCATGCAACAAACTATTCGATCCAAACTTTGGAAAACCTCAATAACAGGTATGGTGGCTGTATGGAAGTATAGAGGATTAATTTCAGGTATGGTATGGCGTGAATTCCAAGGCCGATATCTGAATTCATTGCTAGGTAGTTTGTGGGCCGTCCTGCATCCGATTGCGATGGTTTTTGTTTATACAGCTATTTTCTCTAAAATCATGCAAGCCCGCATAGGCGGATCAGAAGACCCCTTAGCTTATGGTTTGTTTATATGCGCTGGACTATTCACCTGGGCTTTCTTCGTCGAATTGATAGGGAGATGCCCAAATCTTTTTATCGATCAGGCTAATCTTCTAAAAAAAGTTAATTTTCCTCGATTAACTCTTCCCATCACGCTTCTTCTTTCCGCCACTATTAACTTCAGTATCATTTTTGGCATCTTTTTAACATTTTTAATCGTCACCGGGAGGTTCCCCGGTTTTGTTATCATATCATTTGTGCCTTTGCTGCTAATTCAGCAGGCTTTTGCCCTGGGGCTTGGAATGATTTTAGGAAGCATAAATGTTTTTTTCCGCGATGTCGGGCATTTCCTGAATATTGTTTTGCAGTTTTGGTTCTGGCTTACCCCAGTAGTATACCCGTCTACAATTGTTCCGGAAAATGTACGCAACTTATTGAATTTAAACCCTATGACTAAAATAATTATTGCTTACCAAGAAATAATTTTACATGGCGATTGGCCGCAATGGGAACAATTTGGTCTTCATTTTTTTATCGCTCTGGGTACTCTGGTTTTGGGCTATACAGTATTTAAGGCTCTATCGGATGATATATTGGATGAAATTTAATGGGAAATGTCATCGTTAATAACTTAGGCAAAAAATATAAACGATATAAAAATCGCTGGACACGGTTGGTCGAACTGGTAACGCAAGAACGCTATATTATGCATGAAGAGCGCTGGGCTTTACGAGGAGTATCGTTCAGCGTTAATTCAGGAGAGTCAATTGGAATTGTAGGTCAAAATGGCGCAGGAAAAAGCACGCTTCTTAAAATTCTGACCGGCACGACCAAACCCACTGAAGGCAAAATTCAAATTGAGGGACGGGTTGCTGCGATTTTGGAACTCGGCATGGGGTTTCATGCTGAATTCAGCGGGAGGCAAAATGCTGTTATGGCCTGCAAATTGACAGGCCTAAGCAGTGAACAAATTTGTTTAGCTCTGCCGAGGATTGAAGAGTTTTCAGAACTTGGTGATTTTATAGATCAACCTCTACGGGTTTATTCCAGCGGTATGCAGATGCGTCTTGCTTTCAGTGCTGCAACCGCAATGCGCCCAGATATCCTCATTGTCGACGAAGCCCTGGCAGTAGGGGATGCTTATTTTCAACACAAGTGTATTAATCAGATTCGCCGCTTCAAGAGCCAGGGCACAACCATTCTTTTTGTATCACATGACCCGAACGCGATAAAGACTCTTTGTGAAAGGAGCCTTCTCTTTGATGAGGGGATAATGATTCGAGAAGGTAGGTCGGAATCGGTGCTTGATTACTATAACGCCATAATTGCAAAAAGACGTCAAGATAAAGAAATTCGCCAAATAGAGACTGATTTTGGCCAGACGTCAACGCGATCCGGAACAGGCGAGGCTAATATTCTGAGCGTGGATATTATGGACAAACAAAATAATTCGTCGCGCGCCTTTCGGGTGGGGGATAAGGCGAAAATCAAAGTCTGTGTCTCATTCAGCGCACACATAGAAAATCCCACTATAGGAATTGCCATAAGAGATCGACTTGGCAACGATGTGTTTGGTACAAATACCTGCCATATGAACGCAAATAGCGAAAGTTTCGACCCTGGAGATACTGTTGAGGTATTTTTCAACCTTTCGCTTAATTTGGGCTGCGGAAATTATTCTTTATGCGCCGCGGTTCATTCCCGTGAAACCCACCTTGAAGATAATTATGACTGGTGGGATCAATGCCTGGTCTTCCAGGTAATTCCAAATAACTCTTTTCACTTTATAGGTACCTCTGCTTTGCCTGTGGACTTAGAAATTCGGAGAAAAACCGTAAATGGATAATTCTAATCGTTCATTTTCTGATAACACTGAAAATCAAGATAAAATAACTGTCAATGAAATAATGGCAAAAATTCGTAAAGAACTTGCCAGAAGACAGAACAGCGATGGAAATAGCTACAGAGAATACAGTTATCATTCATCACTATCATTTCATAACACTGAGAATATAGCTTTTTCACAACTCAAATTACCGATCATATCTTCTTATCCAAATTTTTTTCCGAATAACAATGGAGAATATAATATTCGGGATTTATTAATCTATCACCAGGAAGAATTCATTAAAAATGCGCATATAGCCGTGCTCGGAAGAGAAGCCGACCCTGTCGAATTGGAAATTTTTCTCAAACGGCTCAACAAGGGAATGTCAAAAATAGAAATACTCGGACGCATGCGTTACAGTCCCGAAGGAAGAAAAAAAAGTATAAAAATCCACGGACTTTTCGCACGACTGTCTGCGCATATGATTTATAAAATACCTGTTTTCGGATATCTATGCCGATTAGGCATATCGCTGCTGAGACTTCCCAGAACTTTGAGAGGTCTAATTGATTTTGAACATTCTTCAATGTACCAGGATAAGATACTTCAATTGCAGCTAAATCAAAATTTTGAAGCAATTGAGAGTGAACTGTTTAAATTAGGAGAAATCCTGGTAGAACAGGGGAAACACTTAAATAAACTCATCGGGAGATTAGATACTTCGGCAACAAATTTAAATGTTAAAATTGATGATTTAAATAATTATGTACATCAGACAATACACGTATACGATGACCGCATAGATAGCATAGAGGAATCAACGCACATCGGATTGAAAGAACGGGATGTTCAATCTGATAACAGATTTAATGAGCTAGGTGAGAAGCTAAATCAATGGATTGAAACGCTGAAAGCGATTGAATCAAAAAAGGCTGCGAAAGAAGATCTCCTGCAGCTAGCCGAGATAAAAACCGGAAAAGATGAAACCGAACAAATGCAGCAACAGATAAATGAAATTTTCGCGCAGATCCACGACCATAAAATAAGTATCCTGGATCAGCATAGAAGGCTCAAGTTGCTTTTGGAGGAAGCTCGAAAGAGATTACCGAAATCCATCACTAAAAAACAATTGAAAGAAATGGTAAAGGAAGAGGATCATCTTTTAGATGCCATGTATGTCTCACTGGAAGACAAATTCAGAGGCACCCGGGAAGATATCAAAATTTTATTGAAAGAGTATCTGCCATATATAAAAAAGTGCAAAGCAGGAACAGCCAAGGCTCCGATTCTTGATATCGGCTGTGGTCGGGGAGAATGGCTCGAGTTATGTAAAAACGAAGGGCTTAAAGCTCTCGGTGTAGATATAAATATGGTAATGACCGCACAATGCAGCGAGCTGGGTTTGGATGTTACACAAACTGATGCAATTCAATTCTTAAAAGAACAGGACTCCAATAAATTCGGGGCAATTACAGGCTTTCATTTCATTGAGCATATCGGACATTCAGAAAGGATCGCACTTTTTGACGAGTCACTAAGAACACTAAAACCAGGGGGGATCGCTATTTTTGAAACACCTAATCCTGAAAACCTTACCGTAGGGGCTTTCAGTTTTTATCTGGATCCAACTCATTTAAAACCGTTAGTTCCGGAAACTATGCAATTCATTTTAGAACAGAGGGGATTTGTTGATGTTACGATTAAACGTTTGCATAAAAACAAGGCCTATTATCATAAAAAAGTCGATAAAGCTTTTAAGAACAGGTGGTTTTACAGTGAAATGGATTATGCTGTAATAGGGTATAAAAAATGAAACATGTGGTTGTTCTTGGTGCTCAGGTGCCATTTGTTACAGGTGGAGCTGAGCTCTTAAATCGAAGCCTGGTTCGTGAAATTAACAAGTTGAATGGTGTAAAAGCTGAAGAGGTCAAACTGCCATTCAAATGGTATCCTGAAACGCAAATCTTAAATGATATAATGGCCTGGCGCTTGATGGATCTTTCTGAGGCGAACGGCCGAAAAATTGATCTGGCTATTTCCACGAAGTTTCCGACCTATGCACTACCCCACAATAATAAAGCACTCTGGTTGGTACACCAACATCGAACGCTTTATGATCTTGAAAACACTAAATACGATTGCTGGAACTTTGAGCCTGACTGCAGACTAGTTAGAGAAAAAATCAGAAAGCTTGATAACAAATTTTTTGGTGAATTTGAATGTCATTATACAATTTCCAGAACGGTTTCTAAAAGGCTTGAAAGATTTAATGGAATCAAAAGTAAACCATTGTTTCCACCACCATTTTTGTCTGAAAAGATAGCTCCGGGCAAATATGGAGACAAGATAATATACATCGGTAGACTTGAGCCAAACAAAAGACCGGATTTTCTGCTTGAGGCAGCTTGCTTTTCGAAAAAAGCTAAGGTCTCCATAATCGGAAGGGGAAGACAAGAAGACCATGAAAGGCTTTTAGCGTTGATAAAAAATTTAGGTATTTCAGACCGATGTGAATTGCTCGGGTTTTTGCCAGAAAATGAATTTCTTCATTATCTGTCAGTCGCAAGGGCCGTCTTTTATGCGCCCCTTGATGAAGATTACGGTTATGCCACAATAGAGTCTTTTTTAGCTCAAAAACCTGTTATTACGTGCAATGACAGTGGCGAAGTGAAATTGTTTGTTGAAGAAACAGAAGCTGGCTTTATTTCAGACTCGGATCCAAAGAAAATAGGTGATAACTTATCGGCTATTTATGATTTAACTGATAATGAACTGAAAGAAATGGTCATGCCGGGATATGAACTGGCTAAAACCATAACCTGGGAAAAAATATTAGAAAAGTTAGTTTTAGAAAACCTTAATGACAGATAAGAATTCTATACGGATTGCATTCATAACACCCTGGCCACCTCAAGAAACCGGGATCGGTGATTTTGCATTCGATTTAGTTACCGATCTCCTAAATTTTGAGATCGTAATTCATGTATTTACCGATTGTGAAAATCCTGTGAAGGTAAACGGTGTTGATTTCTTTAACCCCAACACAAGCGACCTAGCCCAACTGACAGACTATGACCTGAGAATTTATCAAATGGGCAATAATGTCCATTTTCATTTATACATGCTTGATTTAATCAAAGAGTACCCGGGAATAGTGCATCTACACGATATGGTTCTCCATCACCTGATGGGATGGATAACATGGATGCAGGGGGACTTACGTTCCTACCTCAGGCTGTTATCTAAATGGTATGGGAGCAAGGTTTCTTTTCTATGTCATGAAATGATGAAGCGCGATGCAATGACATGGGACACCGAAATAGTAACAGATATTCCGCTGTTTGAAGAATTCCTGCAATATGCGGATGGCTGTATTGTCAATTCGGAATTCGCAAAAAACAAAGTGCAGAAGGCCTTCCCGGAGCTGCCCGTATATCGGATTGTTCATGCATTAAAAGGTATGAATATCGTAGAAAAAAAATACCACGGCAATCATAAACCTTTAAATATTGGGGTGTTTGGAGGTATTGAGCCCAATAAAAATGTGGATGTCATTTTGGAGGTTTTCTCGAGGTTAACTCAAAGAAAATCCGACTGGATTCTTCACCTTGTTGGAGGCGTCGCTGAGAGTTGCAAACACATACCCGAGCTTCCGTTAAAACTGGGTATTGCTGATAATGTGGCATTTCATGGAAGACTCGATGATGAGAGCTTTAAAAAAAAAATGTCGAATATGGATTTGATCCTTTCGCTCAGATTTCCCACAATGGGAGAAACATCGGGCGTTGTCACAAGGGCCATGCAAATGGGAATTCCCGCGATCGTAAATGATATTGGCTGGTATGCTGAGTTACCTGATTTTGTTGACAAGGTTCCCACTAAAAACATGAGTGAACACTTATTAAAACTATTGTTCAAATATTTATCCGAAGAAGATTACCTGACAAAAAAGAGGCGAGAATTTATCAAATATTCTCAAAATAATTTAAATGTAAATGCTATCGTTAAAAGCTATTTCAAAATTTTGAAATATGAATGGGAAAAAAGAATTGATTTTTTTCCTGTAAAAAGCATTGCGAATTTGGTGGACGATCTTAAAATTATTGAGGACTCTTTGTTGCGTAATACAATTAAGCAATTACAAATAATTTTTTAGATTGACAGCAAAAAATCAGTAAATAATCAGAAATAAAACAATCTATCGAAGATATTCATTTCAAGTGAACGGTAACAAGCCAAATTTGGGATATTCCAAACCATATGAATTTGATTTCGAGCCAATTAAAACGTTTTTACCAATTTGTTTTAAATAGTTATGCAATTTTGACAAAATTTGGAATACTGTGACTAAAATTGGCCCGAAATCTAAATATCCACAAAAATGAATCGGCCATATAATCGTGGAGCCCAAAAATTTTGATATATAATTACAGTAAGTTCTGCCTTATTAGTGGATTTTAAAACTTTTGGTATGTTTTTTGCTATAGCATTCTTGGCGATTGAAAAAGCGACTATAACTTGAATAAGTTTTATTAAAAATTTAAAATTGGCTTGACATTTTTGAGATTTTTTTATTAAGATAAAATGAATATTTGAATTCTAACTATAATTATGTGATAAAGCTAACCTGCCGGATTGACTATTAATTTTTTCAAATCAAGGAGATTTAAAATGAAGAAAAAATTATTTATGATGGCAATCGTCGTAGCAATTGTTTCCATTTTCGCAGTAGGCACTTCGTTTGCTGACTGGCTCTACAACGTAAATCTCGCCAAATCAGATGCGAGTACTAACGGCACTATAATTTCAGTGACAAATGATAGCGGCACGGTCCTGGCGCAAAAGTACCTTGCCCCGGAAATTGAGAAGACCGGATTGGCCGTGGCGTTAAGTGCCCAAGCAATGGGGCAAAAAGTACATGTTTATGTGGATACAGGACTCAATAAAATAACAAGGATAGTACTGTCTACAGAACAATAGAACATTTTCGATCAACACTTTGAATTTCGGTGAAACATTTTTGCCTTATGCGCCCTCTTTTCTGATCGCTCAATCATATTTCATTTGATGGAGAAGGTTAGAGGGCGATGGCGAGCAAACGGATATTTCGTTTATATTCCTATCTGTTTGTGCTTGCACTCAGGGTGCATCCAAATTTAGCTACAACGGCGACATTCTCAGTTCTGGGAATGTCGCCATGTTTTTAGAAATGGACTACTGGACCCTTCTCCTCAAATACATTTCATATTTTTTCCAAATTCATCCATTTATCTAAAGGTAAACCAGACTTCTTGCCTTATTTTTCTGACCATTAAATATCCCAAGGGGTTGACGTTGGTAGCCGACGACCAACAAAGCCTATTAATTTCTCCGAATAGCAATTGGTTTATCCATGATAATTAACCATGACGATAGAACCATTAGAGAGCTAAACGAGATGCTCCAACAGAAATCTCACTATTTTATTTTTTGTATAGGCTATCAAAATATATATAAAACTGCAAAAATGGTTAAAAAGGAAAGTTTATGAGCACAAAATTCATATGTCTCAATTTTATACTATTCATCAGTTTTTTCCTTCTCGTACCTGATTTGGCAAATGCTTACATAGATCCGGCGAGCGGAAGCATGTTGATTCAAGCGTTGCTTGCAGTCCTGGCAGGTGTCAGCGTTTCTCTTGGCTTATTTTGGAAACGAATTCGATCGTTTTTTGCCCGAATCCTGAAGCGAGATAAATAAAAATAGGGAGATTTTCATCTTATGGGTGCAGATTCCGGTTCTTTCCGAGATCCCTGGGGTCTTGTTTTCTGTAAAAACGGTCATATCTATCGAAGCATTTTTGAGCCCGGGGTCAAGGATTTTGATCAGGCGCGTCATGCCGGTATTTACGATAAATTGATAGAAGCAGGCTATTTAATTGACCATGATCAGGTCGATAAAGTTGATTCTGCTCCTGAAGGAACTATTTACTGCCTGAAACATCCACGCTTGCCCATGATCAGCTATCCTTGGGAATGGTGCTTTTCAATGCTTAAGAAAGCGGCATTGATGCACCTGGAAATTATGGAAATGCTTTTGCCGAAAAACTTCTGGCTGCGTGATGCAAGCGCCTTTAACGTTCAATTCGACGGGAGTAAACTGCGATTGATAGATACCCTGTCTATTGGTTTGAGAATGCCTGATAGTCCCTGGGTTGCGTATGGTCAGTTTTGTTCACACTTTCTGGCTCCATTAGCAATGGCAGCTTATTGCGACATTCGGACTTTGTCGTTTTGGCGGAATTACATTGATGGGTACCCCCTCGATTTGGTGACAAAAATGTTGCCGTTTTGGAGAAAATACAGACCGGGTTTGATGATGCATCTTGTAATGCATGCCAGGGCGCAGATAATGGCTGATCGAAAGGAGAATGTCGGCAAGGATAGATCTTTAAAATCTGTAAAGGTCAGAGATCGAGGTCTTTTGGGCCTCATTCGGTCACTGCGCAGGACGATTGAAGGAATTACCTGGAAACGCTATTCCAGAATCTGGGAAGATTATGGGGATCTCAGAAATTATAGCGATAAGGATGTTTCTGAAAAAGCCGATTTTGTTAAGGAAGTTATCCACCGCATAAAGCCCGGTATTGTGTGGGACTTAGGGGCTAACACCGGTGAATTTTCAATTATTGCTGCCTCCCAGGGGGCATTTGTTGTCAGTATCGATAGCGACCCTGCATGCACTGAGCATTTGTACCGAAGAAGTCAGCAATTGGAAGGGCATCAGCGTATTTTGCCGTTGACTATGGATATTGCAAATCCTTCACCCGGACTGGGATGGAATAGCAAAGAACGGTTGAGTCTCATCGAACGTGGTCCTGCTGACCTGACTTTGGCGCTCGCACTAATCCATCACCTGGTTTTTTCAAGTTGTATTCCAATTATGCATGTAGCCCGTTGGCTGGCAGATCTCTCAACTTATCTGTTAGTTGAGTTCGTGCCTCCCTCCGACCCGATGGTAAGAAAACTTTCAGAAAATCGGAGAGGCGAGCACTTGCCATATAGTTTTGAAATGTTCCAGTCGACTTTCGAGCGTTTTTTCTTTTTCGAGGATAAAATTACTCTTCAAAATGGCCGCCTAATATATTTGTGCAAACGAAGATAAATTTGTACTGGCGATTTATTCTTCCGAGATCACGAGGTTTTTAAAGGCAATAGCTAATTGGCGTAGATCCTTGCTTATATTAAATTTTCGTGGTGAAGCAGCATTGGGTAATTCAAATGTTATTTTTATGGAATTATCAATAAGATAACTCTGTGGCACATCAATTTTATACTGACCAGTACGATCGACATTCCATTCACCAACACTTCTATCATTTACATGTATATTCACTTTCTGTTTATCGATTTTACCTGGTACCAAAAACGGGTAGAGGTCCACAGTTAAAATTAGTTTGGCTTTCGAATGATTAACCGGCAATAATAATTCAGATCTATTCCCAATTGACCAAGTAATTTCACCTTCTGGATAACTCCAACCTTTGACCTGGTATTGAACTGCATCACATAGAATTCCAAATGATATTGGAAAAACAT
>Ga0209536_100004761_pt1 | contig 21366 bp, 23 predicted proteins | sample DeeMarSeWOR28_12_FD_187461 | JGI IMG/M metagenome (GOLD analysis project Ga0209536, IMG submission 187461) | Marine sediment microbial communities from White Oak River estuary, North Carolina - WOR-2-8_12 (SPAdes) (version 2) | ecosystem: Environmental > Aquatic > Marine > Intertidal zone >... | reverse complement strand
CGGCCCCACGATGGCGTTTGGATCGCTGCGCGAAACGTACAATATTATCCACGGGACCCTGGCCACCGCCCTGAGAAGCCTCGGCATCCCGGCCGAACTTGCCGGCCGCCCAGATTCCCGCGCAGTAGGTCTCGGCGGAGGTGCTTGTTTCGCCTCCCCGATCGGTGGCGAGGTGGTGGTAGCGGGACGCAAGCTCGTTGGCAGTGCTCAAGTCAGAGATGGGGCAGCCTTCATGCAACACGGGTCGATCTTGCTGGAAGACGGGCAGGACGTAGTTGCCCAGGTAACAAAGGGCGAGCGGGTAGATCCGCTGGCCACCTCGATCAGCAGTCTGCTCGATCGCCCGGTGACACACGCAGAAGTAGCCCGCGCGATAGCCGAAGAAGCGAAGCGGGCATGGTCGGGTGTTTGGGTCATGGGTGAAGCGCCGTCAACGGACTTCTCCGCTGAACGGTTTGCCGACCCGGCTTGGACATGGCGCCGATAGGCTGACTGCTAATTCAACCGACTGAGGATCATGAAACGTATCACGTCGCTGGTCGCTCCCGCCGTGCTCGCAGCGGCCGCAGGTACCGGTGGCTGCACCCCTGATCTGAGCTGTGAGGGGGATTGGTGCGGCACCCTGGTCATGGTTTCCGCTGCAGAGCCACCCACTCTGTTACCTCCGTTCGCGCAATTCGACATCCACATCGCTCTGGCAGATCAGCTGTTCTGGCGCCTCGCGGACGTCGGCCCGGATGCGATTTCCTGGGGGCACGAGTCATTCGTGCCCAAGCTGGCGCAGGAATGGGAGTTCTCGGACGATTCCCTGACAATCGTCTTCCGACTCAACCGCGCCGCACGCTGGCATGACGGCACGCCGGTAACCGCACGAGACGTGACTTTCACGTTTGACGTCTACCGGGACACCGTCATCAACGCTCTCCCTCGGTCTCGGCTCGACAGGATTGCCAGTGTGACGGAGCGGGATTCCACCGCTGTTGCGTTCCGGTTCAGTGAACGCTACCCGGAACAGTTCTTCGACGCCGTGTACCACATGCGGATCCTCCCGCGGCATCTGTTGGACACGATCCCACGCGCGGCACTGCGCACTCACCCGGCAGCGCGAAACCCGGTGGGCAGTGGCCCATTTCGGTTGAGACGCTGGGACACCGGAGAGTCAATCGAGTTGATTGCAGACTCTGCATTCTTCGCGGGGAGTCCGGGTGTACGACGTTTGTTGTGGCGCTTCTCGAGCGACGTGCCCACCATGGTCACTCAGCTCGCTGCCGGCGAGGTCGACGTGTTGTATCCCGTGACCGGATTGGAGAACATAGACAGGATCAAGCGTGAGCCGGACCTGCGGACTCTCGACGTGGAATCGAATGCTTACGCATACGTCGGATTCAACTTCTGGGATCCCGCGGACCTCGATAGCCCACACCCCTTGTTTGCCGACCGGGAGCTCAGGCGGGCAATAACGATGGCGGTCGATCGGGCAGCGATCGTGGCCGACGTGATGGGAGATGCAGGCGTGGTGCCGGTCGGTCCAGTCACTGGCGGCCACTGGATATGGGATGACGATATTCGGCAGCTGCCGCACGATCCCGATCGTGCCAGGACCATGCTGGCGGAGTTGGGCTGGTCGGACAGCGACGCAGACGGCGTACTTGATCGCAACGGGCAACCGCTGTCCTTCGAGTTGTTGATGACGTCCACCAGTGTGTTGCGCGTGCGGTCGGCAGTGTTCCTTCAGGAGCAACTGAGGCAAGTGGGAGTCGACCTGGTGGTGCAGGCGCTCGAGCCAAATGCTATGGGAAGTCGAATGAGTAGCCGCCGTTTCGACTCTTATTTCGGATCGTGGCTGCAGGATCCCAGCCCGATTTCGATTGCGGAGAGCTGGACCACTTCTGGCCTGAATGCCGGCAACTATGGCGCATATACCAACACCGAGATCGACGAGCTCGTGCAGCGTGCACGATCCGAATTCGATCCGATGGCAGCCAAGGAACTGTGGAAGGAAATCGTTGGCTTGATCAACGAAGATGCGCCGGCCATTTGGATCTATGGCGGGTCCGTAACAGTTGGAATTCACAGTAGGTTTGAAAACCCCTCCTTTCCTTGGGATGAGTGGTGGAAGAACCTGTGGACGTTCCGCGCTACGCCTTCGCAACTGATTGAACGCGATTTGATCACGGCACGCTAGCGTGGCTCGGTTCATCGCCGGCCGGTTACTCCAGGGTATCGTCGTCGTTTTCGTTGTCGTGACCCTGACGTTCATTTTGTTTCGCCTGGCTCCGGGTGATCCTTTCACTCGAATGGGCCAGTCGTCATCCGCGTCGGAAGAGTTCAAAGCCCAGGCGCGCCGCAACCTCGGCCTCGATCAGCCTCTCCACACACAATACCTCAGGTACATCACAAACGTAGCTCGCGGTGATCTTGGCATGTCGTTCTCCGAGCAGCGTCCCGTGCTGGAGGCCATCGTAGCTCGCATGCCGGCGACGGTTGCGCTTGCTGCAACTGCACTGTTGATCGATTTCGTGTTGGGGATCCTCATAGGCGCAACTCAGGGTGCACGCGCCGGATCGAAGCTCGACGATCTTCTCTCGGTGATGATGCTCACCTTGTACTCAGTCCCGGTCTTCTGGCTTGGCCTCATGTTCGTTCTGGTATTCGCGTACAACGTCGGTCTACTGGATCTGCTGCCGGCCACTGGCTCAAAGACCACCGGTGTCTACGAATACCTGACCCCCCTGGGACAGCTCTCCGATCGAATCAGACATCTGATGTTGCCAGCCATTACGCTCGGGCTGGTGGGAGCCGCCGGCACCGCTCGGTATCAACGTGCAGCCATGCTGGATGTGATTCGACAGGACTTCATCCGGACGGCCCGAGCCAAGGGCTTGCGGGAGCCTACCGTGTTGCTCAGACACGCGTTGCGTAACTCGCTGTTGCCCATCATCACTCTTTTTGGCTTGTCTTTCCCGATCCTGCTCTCCGGTGCCGTGCTCGTGGAGACAGTCTTTGCATGGCCCGGCCTGGGCAAGTTCATGGTCGACGCGATCCTTGCACGGGATTACAACGTGGTCACCGGAGCGGTGATCATCTCTGCGTGTATGGTCGTGGTGGGCAACCTGCTCGCCGATATTCTCTATCGGGCCGTAGACCCACGAGTCCGAGGGCCGGCATGAGGGAAGCGCTGCACCGCTTGTCCAGCAACCGGCGCTGGAGATATGGCGCAATCCTCCTCGCTGTTCTGGGAGCACTCGCAGCGCTGGCCCCTCTGCTGGCGCCGTACGATCCTACAACGCAACTCGGGTCTGCAAGACAGCTGCTGCCGCCTTCAGCGACCCATCCGTTCGGCACCGATATGTTCGGGCGCGATGTCCTCAGCCGGGTGATCTACGGAGCCCGGATTTCATTTGTAATCGCGCTATTCTCGGTACTGTTGTCGGTAACGATCGGCACAGGTGTCGGTATCACCGCTGGCTATGGCACCCGGCTATTGGATGCGGTGGTCATGCGCGCCGTAGACGCTGCCCTCGCAATACCGCGTGTCTTCCTCCTCTTGCTGGTGCTGGCGCTGTGGGAGCGAGTCGACGTTTTGAGCCTGATCGTAATCCTCGGCGCTACGAGCTGGTTTGGAGTCAGCCGGATAGTACGATCGGAGGTGCTGAGTGTTCGCGAGCGATGTTACATGGAGGCAGCGAGGTCGCTGGGAGTCGGACATCGGAGGATCTTGCTATACCACCTCTTGCCCAACGTGACGACCCCAGTCATCGTGGCCGCAACACTGGGTATGGGACAGATCGTGTTGATCGAGGCAGGCTTGTCGTTTCTCGGCCTTGGTATCCAGGAACCCACGGCCTCACTAGGACGGATGATGCAGTCAGGTAGCACGTTACTCGTGAACGCCCCGTGGACCTCGATCTTCCCTGGTGCCGTCATCGTGCTCACCGTGATCGGCTTCAGCCTCGTGGGCGACGGATTCCGCGACACTCTCGACCCACGCACAACATGAGCGAGCTGCTCCGAGTCCGGCACCTCACAACCAGCTTCGTGACCGAAGCCGGCCTGGCCCGCGCCGTCGACGACGTTTCCATGACTCTCGTCGGAGGCGAGACGCTAGGGATAGTCGGTGAATCCGGCTGCGGCAAGACGGTCACCGGGTTATCGATCCTTAGACTCATAGATAGACCGGGACACATCGCGGACGAGAGTGTGATAGAGTACCAAGGCGAGAACCTCATGCGGCTGAGTCCCGCACAGCTGCGGCAGGTGCGCGGTGCCGAGATCGCCATGATCTTTCAGGAACCGACTACGAGCTTGAATCCCGTGCTCGCCGTGGGCAGTCAGGTTGCCGAAGCCGTGCGCGCCCATCGCTCCGTATCACGCGCAGACGCGCGCGCCCGTGCGATCGAACTATTCCAATTAGTGGGCATACCGGACCCTGCAACTCGGGTGGACGATTACCCACATCAATTGAGTGGTGGGATGCAGCAGCGGGTAATGATCGCGATGGCCTTGTCGTGCAACCCCAAGATCCTGATCGCGGATGAGCCCACCACAGCTCTCGACGTCACGATCCAGGCACAGATCCTGGAACTGCTGGTGGATCTGAAGCGACGCCTCGGGATGGCCATGATACTGATCACTCACGACCTCGGCATCGTGGCTGGCGTAGCCGATCGAGTCGCGGTCATGTACGGCGGCCAAATCGTAGAGGAGGCAGACACCGACAGGCTGTTCCGGCAGCCAGCACACCCCTACACCAGTGCCCTGCTGCGGGCTGTCCCGCGTCTCGACAAACCGGTGGTGCGGCTCGCGACGATCTCGGGCACCGTCCCGCCGGCCACAGCGTGGCCATCAGCCTGTCGCTTCCACCCGCGCTGCCCCCATGTGATGGACCGCTGCAGGGCGGAGATGCCCGGCTTGGCAGGCGTAGGGCGGGACCATCTCGCACGCTGCTGGCTCACCGAGGAGCCTATCAGGAGTGACACGTGACCCCCGATGCGTCGCCGCTCCTCAGCGTCCGACACCTGGTCAAAGAGTACCGGGGTACGGCCGGACTGTGGTCCCGACCTGCGCCACTTCTAGCCGTGAACGACGTGAGCTTCGACCTCGCGCTGGGTGAATCACTGGGGTTGGTCGGAGAGAGCGGTAGTGGCAAGACGACGGTGGCGCGCCTCATCCTGCGCCTGACAGAGGCGACAGCGGGCAGCATCAGATTTGATGGGGTCGAGGTCTTCGATCTCGACACCCGTTCACTTCGTGCCATGCGACGGCGGATTCAGATCGTGTTTCAAGATCCATTCGGCTCGTTGAACCCACGTATGACCGTGGGGGCCGCTGTCCGTGAACCGATAGAGGTCCACAACATAGCCAAAGGGACCGCCGCGGCCGGGAAGGTGACGCAGCTGTTTCAGGAAGTGGGACTAGATCCATCTTATGTCGACCGATACCCGCACGAACTTTCGGGCGGTCAGAGACAGCGGGTCGGCATCGCTCGCGCACTATCCGTAGAACCAGACCTGCTGGTGTTGGACGAGCCTGTGTCAGCCCTCGACGTGTCGGTTCAGGCACAGGTCTTGAACTTGCTGTTGGATCTACGCGAGCGTCGTGGCCTCACATATCTATTCATCGCTCACGATCTGGCAGTCGTCCGCCACATAGCTCATCGGATAATCGTGATGTATGCCGGTAGATTAGTGGAGACGGCACCGGCCATGTTGGCCTATGCCGAACCGATACACCCGTACACCACTTCGTTGCTCTCCGCGGTGCCCGTGCCCGATCCGCGAGAACAGCGCCGGCGGATTGTATTACGGGGCGACATGCCAAACCCGCGACAACCACCGACAGGATGCGTGTTTCATCCCCGCTGTCCTCATCCCCGGAAGGATGACAGATGCAGCGCCGAGGTTCCCATACTGCGCGAACTAGCGGAGAACCGAACGGTTGCGTGTCATTACGCCGAGGAGCCGATGACTGCTCCCCATAGCCAGGCAGCGCGTCCCGTCAACTAGCCACATGCCCTTGCAGACAGTATTAATGTGGCTGGCCTTCGCTGCCCAGGTGCCGCGGTACGGTCGCGACTCCGGGCAACTCAGAATCCCCCAGGAGGCAACTACATGAGCTTGCTCGTTTGGGTCGTTCTCATATATCCGCTGATCCTGATCGGCGTTAGCGTGTGGCGTTCGAAGGGAGTCCAGAGTCACGAAGACTTCGCGGTGGCCGGCCGCTCGGTTCCTGTGGCGTTGCTAGTTGGTACGCTCGTCTGTACGTGGATCGGGTCGGGCTCCTTGTTTGGCGGCGCGGGCTTGGCATACCGTTCCGGCATCTCGGAGCTGTGGTTCTCGTCCGGAGGATGGGTTGGGCTCATTGCTGCTTACTTCCTTGCCGGCCGCGTGCGACGGATCGCGCAGTATACGGTTCCCGACCTGCTGGAGCAGCGCTACAACGCAGCGGCTCGACTGCTCGGAACTCTGGCGATCATTCTCGCCTACGTCACGATTGCGGCGTACCAGTTCCGCGGTGGTGGCTGGATCCTCAGCATCGTGACAGACGGGAGGATCTCCCCCGAGGCAGGTGTCCTCATCACAGCCGCAGCAATCGTGACCTTCACGGCACTGGCAGGAATGGTGTCAATCGTGACCGTGGATGTGTTCAACGGCATCGTGATCACTGTGGCCGTTTTGCTTGCCCTGCCCTATATGGTGTTCGAACTGGGCGGAATCGGTGCCGTGCTGGATCGATTGCCTGCGGATCACACGACCCCTCTCGGTGGGCACAATGTGCTCTGGGTCATCGGAGTTGCGATGCCCACGTTCCTGCTCATACTGGGCGAGAGCGGGATGTACCAGAAGTTCTTTTCCGCCAAGAATGCCAAGGCGGCCAGACGGGCGGTGCTGGGAATGGTGGTCGGGATTGTAGTCATCGAAACCGCACTTGCGCTGCTGGCCATCGTCGGTCGGGCAGCGTTCCCAGACCTGCTAGAACAAACTTCAATCGTCGGAAGAGCGGCATCGGAGACGGTGATTCTGTACATGGCCCGTCACGGCCTACCGCTATTCGGAGGGGCTATACTGTTGGCGGCAGCGATCGCCATCGTGTTGTCAACCGGAAACACGTTCCTGCTGGTACCATCGACCAACATAAGCAGGGATATCTACGAACGGTTCATCAATCCGAGCGCGACTGAGAAGCAGAAGGTGAACCTGCAGCGGATCTCCATAGTGGTGTTCGGCGGGATCGGGTTGGTGCTCCTGACTCAGTTCCAAACGGTGCTGTCGATGGCGTTATACGCCTACTCATTGGTCGGGGCCAGCCTCACACCGGCGTTGCTGGCGTGCTTCCTTTGGAAGAGGGTTACACCTCAGGGAGGGGTGGCCTGCATAGCGGGGGGCTTGGGAAGCATCGTGGGAATCAAGTTGCTGAATCGACTCGGGGCGGACCTCACTGTCTCGCTGGGCGGAACCGGCTTCGATTTCGCCAGTAGCGACTACATCGTTATCCCTGGTGTGCTGATTTCGACTGGTCTGCTGCTAGTAGTGAGCCTCACCACCAGGCCGTCGCCACCCGAGAAATGGCAGCCGTTCTTCACATCCGAAACGGGTTGAGCTGCTCAGTCGAACAGGTCGCTCTGATCGACCCCAGCCTCGGCCAAGTCCGTCTTCAAGAACGTTTGCAGCCGGCGGCGCCATCCGGCCACCTCGAACCGCGCTTCTGAGGAGAGCATGCGACTCAACACGTCCGGTATGTCGTTGATTGCATCGAGCAGATCGGAGAGGATCTCGCGCGCCTCCTGAGCACGAAAGTGCTCGTCACTCGCGACGGCCATGTCACGCAGGATCGCTTGCTCACTGCGTGAGGCTACAATGGGTTCGTCCAGAGTGGCGGTGTAGACTTCGGTGCGGCGCCCGGGCCCGCGGTTCTCCTCGATGGGAGTGAGACCGACAATCGCGTCTGAGCGCCAGTACTTACCGTAGCCAAGTGACACCATGCGGTCGGGTTTGATCTCCATGTGGGTCTCCCCTATCTCCCCATCTTCTTCTTGAGAGCGTCGAGTCGGGCTTGGGCCTCCGCCTCGCGGGCAGCGCGGTCCAGCTTGGACCGCAGCAATTCATCCCCAACGTCTGTTTCGGGTCGCACGCCTCCGGCCGCCTCTATCTCCCGCCAAGCCGAATCCACATGGTCCCTACCAGCGGCCTGCTTGAGCTGCCCCTTCATTTCCTCCAATTCTCTCTCCGCCAACTCGAGCTCCGCGCGCTGAGCCTCCAGTTTGTCCTGCAACACCGTCACACGTCCGCGGTGTTTCGCTATGAACCGCTCGGCCACGGTTACTGTCTCGCGGTCGTCGATTTCGGCAGCCATCCGACCCCGGCGTTCCGCGTCCTCCAAGTGGCGCCGCTCGATCGCCAAGTGCTGCTCGGTTTTGACGACCCCCTGGCGCATGCCTTCGAGAGCCGCCCGGGCTTCGATCACGGCATCACGCATGCCTGACAGTATTTCGCGACTGTCAGGTGGACCCGTCGCCGCGTCCAGAGCTGCATTGATTGCCTCTTTCAGGCGTTCGAACATCAGCTCTTCTTGACTGTCTTGGCGTAGAACGGTGTGAGGATCTGCGTCACCTTGCGCGACTTACACTTGGGACACGTTGGCTGCCTGCGTTCGTGCTCAGAAATCGACTTGATCACCGAGAATCGCTTGTGACAGTTGCCGCACTCGTATTCGTAAGTAGGCATGTTTGCAACCCCTGCAGGGCATCTCGGAACGTACCAGGTGGACAAAAAACGATACGCCCCACTACCCACCGGGTCAAGCGAACCAGACAGGCGTCTGGGCTCGTACAGTCTCGGAGCCGCTCCGCGTCTCGCCGCGCACTCCCGCGGACAACAGACCGATCTGGTATCCTCACCCCCACAGGGGTAGAATTACGATTGTGAAATACTCTACGTTGATGCTCCCCCTGGCGTTGATCGCCTGTGGCTCAGGCGAACGCGGAAGCAGCTTTGCCTGTGGGATCCAGGCGATTGCAGGACCGGCCATGGTGCTGGAACAACTACCGGTGGCAGGGCGGATTCTCACGGCGGTGCCCGACGGAATCGAGGGCACCGTACCGGCACGGGTCGTAGGTTACCCGTCGGCACATGCGCTGGCCGCACCCGGCCCCGAGGGCGTCGTGCTCGGCTACGAAGGAGAGGGATTCCCCAGTCGCCCGGGATTCGGGCTGCTCCTGGTCGAAGACTCACTAGAAACCTTCAAGGGAATACTGGTCTACGAGACTGAAGCGCCTCGCGGGCTGCCGATGCTGGGCAGCATCTCCAGCGCGACCATGACCCTGCCCGTCTACGGGTTACGCGTGACTTGGAGCGCGGTCAGCGACCCGCGCTGTCCGTTGCTCAGCCCGGTTGACACAGCACTGAGATGAGCCAAACGGTGGGTTCGATCCCACGGATCCAATCCGGCCGGTGTCATTGACCCAGCGCGAATTCGTCTCGAACCTGGCGCATCAGCCGGTCTACGCTGCCAGGGTTGGGAAACAGAAGGTTGTCCGATAGCCGGTTCAAGGCAACGCGCAGCGCGGAGAACCAGTCGGCGGCACGAGCATAGATGTCGGCTACTGCGAGATCGCGCGCCAAGCGGTTGTTGGCAGCCTGCCGGAAACCGCGGGTCCCCATCGCCTCGTAGTATTCTATGTCCGGGCCACCGCTTCGGTGCTGGCGTTCCGAGATTCGGTCCGGGAAAATGCCGGAGAGCCACAGCGTGAAGTTCCCCAGATGCGCCTGCAGCAGGAATCGGCGCCTGCCCGATTCCTGGTCTATGTCTGCCACTATATCCGCTACATAACGATAGACTTGATCATCATGCGGTGCGATGCGGAACGCACGATCCCTTGCGCCGAACTCATACAGCAAAGCCCCGACGTAGTTGCTCAACCGCGAGTCTGAGATTCCGACCCTTCGTAGAGTCTGTCTCACGGCGACGCAGACGAATAGCTCCAGGGAAGGAGATCCGAGATCAGGAGATTCTCGCAGCAGGTCGAATAGCTCCGGGCGATCCAGCAAACCGTCGATACCGGCTTCGTGCAGGAGCCGCTCGCATTCGGCCCGCCGCTCATCGTCTCCCTGCGACAGCACCTGGACCGCGAACTCCAGATCTGCAGTGGTGAGCCGTTCCTGTAAATTGGCGAGGATCATAGGACATGCTCCTGCGCGGTGCCACCAATCGGACCCGGGCTTTCGGCCGGTTCCCCCGGACGACCGTGCCAACCCACATCCCCAGTATCAGCAACAACCACCGCGTGCTAAAGGATCCAGGTCACAAACCTCGGTCCATCCTCCATGTGGTCTAAACCCACCATTTTCAGACACGTTCCATCAGATCCCTCTATATTGCTACCTCGCGCCGTCTGTGGGGTATCAAAGCAGAGTACCAAGGAGCGTTCGGAAGTCGAGACTCGAGAATGATTTACGTTTGTCTACCAAGCTTCAACACTGCGTCTACCGTCGGATTGGTCCTGTGGAAAATCCGCCAGGTGCTTGAGGAATTCCGGAGGGAGTACCAAATCTTGGTGGTCGACGATGCCTCAACCGACGACACCGCGACTGTGCTGGAGCTCTACGAGCGGACTCTGCCAATGACCCTCATCGGGATGGCCCAGCACGTGGGCCACGGCGCCAGTCTCGAGATTCTGGTGCGGGAAGCCCTGAGCCGTACGGACAGGCCGCGGCGTGATTGCCTGATCACCGTGCCGAGCGATTTTTCGGTAACGCCAGCGGTACTGCCGGACCTGATCAAGCGCATCGAGTCAGGCGCCGATGTCGTAGTCGGAGAGGCCTTGAGCACGCCCGATTCGCGCGCCATGAGGGGTGTTCGCCGCCTCGCGACCTGGCTGCTGCGACCGGGTGTGCAGCTGAGGGGCCTGCGAGACATAGCTTCAGGAGTCTATGCGTTCCGACTCATCACACTCAGGGGCTGCTTGAAGGAGCGTCAGGGTCCGTTGCTGCAAACCGATGGGCGTTGTGCCGACGCGGAATTGGTCGCGCGGGCCGCGACCGTAGCACGGCAAATAGCGGTCGTGCCACTCACCGCCAGCGCTCCGACTGGAGCCGCGAAATCAGGCGAGGGGGCACTTTCACTCGCCCTCAAACTCATTCGGGCCGGCAGGAGCCTCAGCATCCCCGCGCCCCAGACTCCAATCCAACGAACGTCCTGATGCGTACTGCTGCTATTATACTCGTCGGCTCGCTTGGCGCAGCCCCGTTGACGGCTCAATCCGACTCCATCGCTGCCGGGCATTGGGCCAGCCTGTTTGCCAAAGAGACTCTCGTATACGAGGCCAAGTTTGGCTTCATAACGCTCGGCAGCGGCATGATGCATACGGCCGGAGTCGACACGGTTCACGGCACTCCTGCACTGCACGTCATCTTCGTCCTGAGAGGCGGCGGTGTCATATACAGTCTGCACGACCGGATGGACTCATGGATCGGACTGGACGATTTCGCCTCACGGCGGTTCGTACAAGATCTGCACGAGGGGGGCAACGAATACTACAGAGTCTTCGACATCTTCCCGGACTCGGGTTATTATGTGCAGCAAGGGGTAGATTCCGTTCTTCCTACTGTTGCTGACCCGCTCGACGACTACGCGTTCTTCTACTTTGTCCGCACACTGGAGCTGGTACCAGGAGACACTCTCGAGTTCAACAACTACTTCCGACCTGATCGAAACCCTGTGATTCTAGAAGTTCTCGAACGGGACACGCTGGATCTACCGGCGGGCCGTTTTCCTACGATCGTCACACATCCGGTCATCCAGGGCCGTGGGATCCTGGCAGAGGGCAAGGAAGCACGGATGTGGATCAGTGATGACGAACGTAGGCTGATGGTGCAACTGAAGGTCAAGTTCTCGTTCGCCACCATTACGCTGAGGCTGAAGAGCATCGTGGATGAGCCGCCGCCTGACATGCTGATCAGGCCGGGCGTGGACCCCGATTCCTGACAAAAAAAAAGGGAGCCCACCACGGGCCCCCAAGAACACCGGTGGCTCCCCGGTCAGTCACTCGCCTTCTCTTTGCCGCGAACTGTCTCCTTGATCCGGCTTGCCGTCTCGGGACTGATGACCTTCAGCACCACGTATATGACGAACCCGATTGCCGCCAGCCAGAACAGCGATGACAGCAGCGAGAACACGAATCCCAGCAAACCGAAGACGAGTTTCAGCGCTACCACCCCGACTACGGCCATGATGGAATAGCTGACTATTGTGCGAACCATGATTGCTCCGTCACTTGCTCTTGTGGGTCTCTACGAGCAGCGGTTACACTTGGTTTCACAGCAAGGTGAGTGCCATGTCCAATCCCGACATCATCGTGGCCGGAGGTGGGATCGTAGGAGCGTCCTGCGCCCGGGCCTTAGCGCAACGCGGGCAGCGAGTGGCCCTGATAGAGGCAGGCCCCTACAGTGGCGCAGCATCGTGGGTGGCCGCCGGCATGCTAGCTCCCCAGGCGGAAGCGGCAGCCCAAGACCCGATGCTCGAACTCGCCGTGCGCGCACGTGACCTCTACTTGGAGCTGGCACCGGCCCTGCTCGAGGAGACCGGTATCGACATCGGGTTGTGCACCGATGGCATCGTGCAGGTGGCATTCACGGAGGAGGAAGTCGCACTGGGCCGAGCCGAGGTCGCGTGGCAGCGGCAAAGTGGGTTCACGGCGGAGTGGCTCTCACCCGAAGAGGTAAGGGACCGGGTGCCAGGTATTTCGCCGGAGGTTCTGGGGGCCGCGTTTGCCCCTGAAGACGGCTCAGTCAACCCGCTCGCGCTCTTGGAAGCGATGACCACGAGCGCCGTGTCCAGTGGCACCACGTTGATCAGGGGTGAGAGCGTGGAAGCGCTGGTACAGTCGGACGACCGGGTCGACGGCGTACGCACGGCAGGCCGGACGGTCTGGGCCGGATCCGTCGTTGTGGCTGCCGGGGCCTGGTCCGGCCAGATCGGTGCGCTCCCGCGCCCCCTCTCCGTCGAACCGATCAGAGGCCAGATCGCAGCCCTAGACTGGCCTGCCGATGAGCCGCCGGCGATCATCTACGGAGCCGGCGGCTACGTTGTCAAGCGCGGACCAGAGGCGATCGCCGGCTCCACCATGGAGAACGCCGGTTTCGACGCGTCGGTCACGCCGGACGGCCTCGACCGGCTGCGCCAGGTAGCTGCTCGGATATACCCTTCCCTGGCAGACGGTGAAATACGCCGCAGTTGGGCCGGGCTGCGGCCACAGACACCCGACGGTCGCCCCATCATCGGTCCCGACCCCCACGCCTCTCGCCTATGGTACGCCACCGGCCACGGCAGAAACGGCATCCTGCTGGCCGGCTACACCGGCGAACTAGTCGCCCGACTCCATTCTGGCGAAACCATAGAACACGACCTCAGCTGTGTCATGCCAGGCCGGTTTTGGAACTGGTAGTCCCAGGTCAGGATATCCCCGAGAGGATTATTCAACCAACTGGTTGAATAATTAGCGCAGCCCGCTGGTATGGGGGCACCGTCCTGACTATGTTTAGCGCTTCCATGGAACTGATTCAGCTCAATTCCGGTGACGGTCCTCGCGTAGTGGCGGGGCACCGCAAGCCCCCGTGGCTCAAAGTGAAGGCGCCCGGGGGGAAGAACTATGCCGATCTGAGGCGGCTGATGCGTGATCTTAGGCTGCACACCGTCTGTGAGGAGGCACATTGCCCCAATGTGGGTGAATGTTGGAACCATCGGACCGCCACGTTCCTGATTCTCGGTGACGTGTGCACCCGAAACTGCGCCTACTGCGCTGTGGCACACGGAACGCCGCCCCAGTACGACCCTGCGGAACCCACTCGACTGGCTGAGGCCGTCGCCACCATGGAGCTGGAACACGTCGTGATCACGAGCGTGGACCGCGACGACTTGCCGGACGGCGGAGCCGAGATCTTCGCCAGCTGTGTAACGGAGATCCGCCGACGCCTTCCCAACACTTCGGTGGAGGTCCTGATCCCTGACTTTCAGGGATCAGAACGAGCGCTGCGGATCGTCCTTGACGCACAGCCCGACATCCTCAATCACAACCTCGAGACCGTCGAGCGGTTGTATCCTCTGGTGCGGCCGGGTGGCCGTTACGGCAGGGCCCTGCAATTGCTGAAACAGGCAAAGCTGTACAGGCCCGATCAGCTGACCAAGTCAGGGATCATCTGCGGTATGGGGGAGGAGTGGGACGAGCTGCTGGGAGCGATGGGCGGGTTGCGCGCCGCCGATGTGGACATCCTGACAATAGGCCAATACCTGCGCCCATCGGGTGCTCACCTCGCCGTTGCCCGGTTCTACACACCCGAGGAGTTTGCCACACTGGCGAAGGTTGGGCGCAAAATGGGATTTCGACACGTCGAGGCTGGTCCCCTGGTTCGTTCCTCATACCATGCCTGGGACCAAGCCAAACGAGCGGCCGCAACATTGTAGGATCTCTGGAGACAAGCTAATGGCTCAAACAGCCACGGCATCGGTACTCGATACCGAGCGGGCGGATTTCCACCGCCGATTGCTGCGTCAGATGTGCCTGATTCGCCGCTTCGAGGAGCGTGCCGGCGAAGCATACGCCCTGGGAAAGATCGGTGGGTTCTGCCACTTGTACATCGGACAGGAGGCGGTGGCCGTGGGCGTGCTCGCCGCTCTCAGGGACGACGACTACGTCATGGGCAGCTACCGCGACCACGGCCATGCTCTGGCGCGCGGGATGTCGGCCCGCGAGGTAATGGCTGAACTGTATGGCAAGGTGACGGGATGCTCGCGTGGCAAGGGTGGATCGATGCATCTGTTCAGCGTTGAGCGCCAATATCTCGGCGGACACGCCATCGTGGGCGCTCATATTCCTCTGGTCGCCGGTGCCGCGTTCGCCATCAAGTACCGAGGAGAAGACCGGGTGGCACTGGGGTTCTTTGGAGAGGCCGCGGTCAACAACGGCGCGTTTCACGAGGCACTGAACATGGCCGCAGTATGGAAGCTCCCGGCCATCTTCGTCACCGAGAACAACCGTTATGGGATGGGAACCGCGACGGAGCGGGCCTCCGCCGTATACGACGTAGCCACCCGGGCCTGTTCCTACGACATGGATCGGGATACGGTGGACGGAATGGACGTGCTGGCAGTTTACGAGGCAACCGCACGCGCGGTCGAGCGTGCGCGCGAGCAACGGCTCCCGACCCTGTTGGAGGCGCGCACCTACCGCTTCATGGGTCACTCGATGTCGGACCCGATCCACGGACACTACCGCATGCGGGAAGAGATCGAGGAGCAGAAGAAGCGGGATCCGCTCCACTCGTTCAGTGATCGGCTTGTCGAGGCAGGGATCATGTCGCCCGAGGATTACGAGGAGATGGAGCGTCAGATCAGAGAGGAGTTGGACGACGCCGCAGCCTTCGCCGATGAGAGTGCCGAACCTGATCCCTACGAACTCTACACCGACGTGTACGTCGATTGACATGCCGACCATAACCTACCGTGACGCCTTGAATCAGGCGTTGAAGGAAGAGATGGAACGTGACCCCAACGTATTCCTGATGGGTGAGGAAGTTGGCGTCTACCAAGGAGCTTACAAGGTCAGCCGCGGACTATTGGATGCGTTCGGAGAACAGCGCGTAATAGACACCCCTATCACCGAGTTGGGATTCGCTGGTGTAGGCATCGGGGCCGCCATGGTGGGGTTGCGCCCGGTCATCGAGTTCATGACTTGGAATTTCGCTCTACTCGCCGTCGACCAGATAGTGAATTCGGCTGCCAAGATGCTGTACATGTCGGGTGGGCAGATCCGGATACCGATCGTGTTCCGCGGCCCGGGGGGCGCCGCCCTTCAGCTTGCGGCACAACACTCTCAGGCTTTCGACAGCTGGTACGCACACATACCGGGCCTCAAGGTCGTTGCACCTGCGACCCCCTACGACGCTAAGGGCTTGCTGAAGTCCGCGATCCGCGATGACAATCCCGTCGTGTTCCTGGAAGGCGAGATGATGTATAACGCCAAGGGCGATGTGCCGGAGGGAGATTACACCGTTCCACTCGGTAAAGCGGAGGTCAAACTGGAGGGCTCCGACGTAACGCTGGTCTGCCATGCCAAGACTGTGGCCGTTGCGCAGCGAGCCGCGCGGCAGCTAGCGGAGGAATGCGGCATCGCGGCGGAAATCGTGGATCTACGCACGATCCGGCCGTTGGACACCGAGACCATCATCCGCAGCGTGGTCAAGACCAACCGGTGTGTGGTCGTGGAAGAGGGTTGGCCGTTCTGTGGCATCGGTGCGCAGGTCGTGGACTACATTCAGCTTCACGCCTTCGATCACATGGACGCGCCCGTGTTACGAGTCACCCAGGCAGACGTTCCCATCCCGTACAACAAGCGGTTGGAGAAGGCGGCGAAGCCGAGCCCCGACAGGGTGGTCGACGCGGTCAAACAGATCACATATCTCGACTAATTGGCAAACCGGATCTGAAATGGCGACAAAAGTCTACATGGAAGCGCTCTCTCCCACGATGGAAGAGGGTCGCATCGTCAAGTGGCTGAAGCAAGAAGAAGAATCCGTTATGGACGGCGATGTACTTGCCGAAGTCGAGACTGACAAAGCCATCATGGAATTGCAGGCCCGCGGCGAGGGAATGCTGCGCAAAGTCCTCGCCTCCGAGGGCGATACCGTCGAAGTGGGGACTGTGATCGGCGTGATAGCCGCAGCTGACGAGGATATCGGGGAGATACTTGCAACCGTTGGAGCGACAGGCAGGGAGCGGGCAGCCGACACCGCCGACGCTACGGACAGGGCGCCCGCTGGACCGGAGACCACCGAGCCGGCAGTCACCGCTCCTTCCGGACCCGCTCCCGCCTCTCCGCTGCCGTCGGGCCGCTTGAAGTCCTCTCCGCTGGCCCGAAGACTTGCCAAGGAACGCCAGATAGACCTCCGCGCCATCCAGGGCACCGGCCCCGGGGGCAGGGTCGTCAAGCGGGACGTGGAATCAGCGGTACCCGGGCCCAGGCATGTCCCCCCGATGGCCGTAGCTGCCCATGAAGACGTGCCCCTCTCGCAGATCCGCAAGACCATCGCGAACCGGCTGAGTCAGTCGATCGGACCCGTGCCGCATTTCTTCCTCACCTCCGAAATCGACATGGAGCGGACCGCGGAAGCCCGGGAGGCACTCAACAGTGTCCCAGATGCTCCTCGGGTCTCTTACAACGACATCATCATCAAGGTCGTAGCACAGGCGTTGCGCCAGCACCCGGAGTGTAACGCGTGGTGGCAGGACGATTACATACGGTACTTCAACGACGTACACATATCGGTGGCCGTATCGGTCCCGGAGGGCCTGATCACGCCAGTCCTGCGCAACGCGCACCTCAAATCGTTGCGTGAGATCGCAGCAGAGGGGCGCGAATTGGCCCAACGCGCGCGCGAGCGTAAGTTGAGACCCGAAGAGTATACTGGAGGCACATTCTCCATATCGAATCTCGGCATGTTCGATATCGATCAGTTCACGGCCGTCATCAATCCACCGGAGGCTGGGATTCTAGCAGTGGGATCGATCGCCGATCGACCAGTCGTGGCCGACGGTGCAATGACGGTGCGCAAACGACTGCGCGTCACGATGAGTTGTGATCATCGCGTGATCGACGGAGCTACAGGAGCGCGGTTCCTGCAGACCGTCAAACGAATGCTGGAAAACCCCCTGGCAATCGTTTGGTGAGTACAACGCTGACAGGAATGCAAAGGAACAACTGACCCCTGGGAACTGAACCGTGGCAAACAATTTCGACGTAATAGTCCTAGGCGGTGGCCCGGCCGGCTACGTCTGCGCCATCAGAAGCGCGCAGCTCGGCCTGAAGACCGCCGTCGTGGAACGCGACAAACTCGGCGGCGTGTGCGTCAATGTCGGATGCATTCCCAGCAAGGCACTGCTGCACAGCGCGTACGTGGCCAACCTCGTGAAGCACGATGCCAGGACACTGGGAATCAACGTTGCCGACGTCTCACTCGATTTCGGAGCAGCGATCAAACACTCCCGCGTGGTCAGTGACCAGAACTCCAAGGGTGTTGCGTTCCTGATGAAGAAGCACGACGTCACGGTTGTGGCTGGCGTGGGTCAGCTGTTGCCCGATAAGAAAGTGCGAGTTGGCAGCGACACCTATACTGCGAAGAAAGCGGTAGTCGTCGCAACCGGAAGCCGAGTGAAGGGACTGCCGGAGATCGGACTCGAGATCAACAAGACTACGGTGATCTCGACCGATGAGGCACTGTTCCTCGGGCGGGCACCTGAGTCAGTAGCCATCGTGGGTGCAGGGGCGGTTGGAATGGAGTTCGCCGATATCTTCAATGCATTCGGTTCGAGGGTGACCCTGATCGAAGTACTGCCCCGGATTCTGCCGCTCGAAGATGAGGAGTGCTCTGCAGCACTCGCCCGGGTTTATAAGAAACGCAAGATCGATATCCTAGCCGGTGCCATCATCAAGCATGTAACGGTAACGGACAGCAAAGTCGTGTTGGACGTCGCGCTCGGCGGTAAGGACCAGACGCTGGAGGTCGAGCAAGTGCTCATGGCCGCGGGCCGCGGTCTCAATGTCCAGAACATCGGGCTCGAGGACGTTGGTGTTGAGTTGGCCGAGACTGGATTCGTCGCGGTGGACGCGAATCTGCAGACCACTGCCTCGGGGTACTATTGTATTGGTGACATTGCCGGTCCTCCCATGTTGGCCCACAAGGGCAGTCGTGAGGGGATCTTCGTGGCCGAGCACATCGCCGGGATGAAGCCCCACCCCATCAAGTACGACAACATACCGAGCGTGACGTACTGCCATCCCGAAGTAGCCAGCATCGGTTTGTCCGAGGAGCAGTGCAAGGAGAAGAAGCTGGACTATGTCGTGGGGAAGTTCCCGTTGATGGCCAACGGCCGCGCTCGCGCATCGCGCGAAACTGACGGATTCGTCAAGATCCTGCGCGACGCGAAATACAGTGAGATCCTCGGGGCACACATCGTCGCCTCACACGCAAGCGAGCTGATCCATGAACTCGCAGTTGCACGCGAGAACGAGAATACGGTCGAGGAGGTCGACTTGACTGTGCACGCCCATCCGACGCTTTCGGAAGCCGTTGCCGAGGCCGCGCTCGACTCGCTGGGACGCGTCATCCATTCCTGACGCTTGACCGCCACCAACGACCCTGTCGGCCTCACGCTCGCCAGTCTCGGCGCTGGCTCTTCGACCGGTGCCGCGGTCATCACAGCGGGCATGATCGTGTTTCGCTCCCTGCCGGAGGCCGAAGATCCTGCACGAGCGGCTGACCTGGGCTTTCTCATAATCACGGTCTCCCTGGTCACCGGCATCACGGCGGCGGTTGCGGCAGGGTGGCTTCTCACCAAGGCGCTTGCTGACACATGGCGACGCGGAGTTGTCGGGGCTCTTTCGGTTTTCGGCACGGCGCTGCTCGCAGCGCTGACAATGCCCGCTGACATGGTTGGCGGACGTCCGGCACTTGCAGTCTACCTTGTTGTCCTGATCGCCGGCGTCACATACACGCGTCAGGCGGCCCTGCGCTCAGCCAGCCAATGACCCAGCACCTCGACGTAATAGGGCTGGGCCGCAAACGTTATGGTGAAGCCCTCCAACTGCAGCGCCGGCTCGCCAACGATCGCATAGCCGGCAAGATAGAGCACGACCTGCTCATCCTGGTCGAGCACCATCCGGTAGTCACTGTGGGACGGAGCTTCCGCGCAGAGAACCTCACCGGCTCCCGCGCGGCTTTGGAATCCCGCGGCATTGAGCTGTTCGACACAGAGCGTGGCGGAGACATCACCTTTCACGGACCGGGCCAGTTGGTTGGCTATCCGATATTCGACCTAAAGCGACATCGACAGGACGTACACTGGTTTCTCCGCCAGTTGGAAGAAAGCCTGATTCGCGCACTGATGAACCTCGGCATCAAAGGTGAGCGGCGCGACGGTTACACCGGAGTCTGGATTGACGACCGCAAGATCGCCAGCATCGGCGTTCACCTGAAACAGTGGGTCAGCTGGCATGGCTTCGCCCTCAATGTCACCACGGATCTGTCCTACTTCGACCTCATCGTCCCCTGCGGCATCCCCGACGTCGTGATGACCAGCATCCATAAGGAGTTGGCCGAACGCACGCCACGGGACGTGTGGGCTAGAACGCTGGAGCAGGTAGTGTTCAGTGTGGCGGAGGTGTTCGATATGACTCCGCAGATGGTCAGACAGGATGCGGTGATAGCGGGGAGGGCGGTGGACGACGCGGTGGGGACTTGAGTGAAGGGCGGCGACCTCGACCCGAGGCCGTCCGCCCCTCAAGCACGGCACGGTGGTTATTGCCCTACCTGCTCCAGGAACCTGCCAAACACCCTGACACCCTTGAAGAACTGCTCCACCGCGATTTTCTCGTTCGGAGCATGCAGGCCGTCATCGGGCAAGCCCACACCGCTGAGAACCACGGGAGCTCCTTTCTTGCCCAACGCCGGCACGATTGGGATCGAACCACCTGAACGGATGGGGACGACGCCGCGTCCCTCGATCTCACGAAACGCCTCGCTCATCACCCGGATGTAAGGTCCGGTGGCATCGACGATAACCGGGTCCGCCCCGTGAATGAAATCGATGGTGACATCGGCGTACTTGGGAGCGACCGCCTTGACAGCGCGAGTCAACTGTCGCTGAACCGTCTTCTCTTTCTGATTGGGCACCAGGCGCAGGCTGACCTTGGCGCTGGCAACCGCCGGTATCACCGTCTTGGCACCTTCGCCGGTGAAGCCTCCGGAGATTCCATGAATGTCCAGCGTGGGCAGTGCCCACAGGCGCTCGAACACCGAGTATCGTGTCAACCCGGTGAGCTCCCGTGAGCCGACTTCCTGGCGCATGAACTTGCTCGGCTTGAACGGAAGCGAATCCCACGCCGCGCGTTCCTGCTTGGTCGGCCGCGCAACAGCCTCGTACAGACCTGGGATCTTGATACGGCCCTTAGGTGACTTGAGCTGCCCTAGTATATGCACCAGAGCCTCGTGGGCATTGGGTGCTACGCCACCGTACAGGCCCGAATGGAGATCACCCTTGAGCGTACGGACGGTGATCTCCGCGTAACACAGCCCCCGCAATCCTGTCTCGACTGCTGGCCAGCCCGGAGCATAGTACGGCGTGTCCGCCACCAGGACCGCGTCCACATCCACGAGATCCGGTTCTCGTTCCAGCAAGTCGAACAGTACTCCACTGCCTGATTCCTCTTGTCCCTCAATCAGGAATCGCACGTTGACTGGTGGTCCGTTTCTGCTGACCGCCTCATACGCCTTGACAACGGAGAACACCTGGCCTTTGTCGTCGGTGGCACCGCGGGCA
>Ga0209536_100004760_pt1 | contig 21369 bp, 20 predicted proteins | sample DeeMarSeWOR28_12_FD_187461 | JGI IMG/M metagenome (GOLD analysis project Ga0209536, IMG submission 187461) | Marine sediment microbial communities from White Oak River estuary, North Carolina - WOR-2-8_12 (SPAdes) (version 2) | ecosystem: Environmental > Aquatic > Marine > Intertidal zone >... | reverse complement strand
GTATGGATTTAACTATGTTGTTCAGGTCAAAATTGAAAATGGACAGCTGATCGGGGTAGAAGTTAAAAATAACCGCGATAGTTTTTATGCAAATTTAGCGGAAGGTGTAACGCAAAAGATAATTCGTGAGCAGCGGATCGATAATAATGCCGTCACCGGTGCAACTACGACAAGCAGGATTTTGCAAAAAGCTGTCGAGTCCGCACTTATTAAACAACAAAATCACTGATCCAAAACCGGTAGGTGATATCTGAAATGCCGATTTGATGTTTCTATAGTTACTGAATATTTCGATTTGATTCATACCTGAATTGTTTTTGCACGCACTTAAAGCATTTAGTATCTGGTATATTTGACTACTTATCAGCCAGGGAGGCAGAGATGATCTATTTTGCTTTCATCGTGATAATTATTCTGCTGATCATTTTTATCATACGGACGAATGAGATCTCCAAAAAAGTAGCCCAATTGACCCGGGATATCCAAGGTCTGAAAAGTGGTGTCGCGTCCACTGATTCAAAAGCGGTCTCTCCTTCTCCTCAACCAGCAGAACTGAGAAAAAGATCCGCCACGGTTCCGGAAAAGGTAATTAGAAAAGGAACTTATCCTGCTCAAACAACCAGAACGATCAAAGCGACAAAACCATCCAGGACGAGGGCGGAATGGGAGGCTCTGATCGGCGGAAAACTGCTGAACAGAATTGGGGCCGTTGCGCTGATTATCGCGGTCGGCTATTTCCTCAAATATGCTATCGATAACGATTGGATCAATGAGACCATACGTGTTCTCATAGGAGGAGCTATCGGCGCCGGCCTGATCCTGCTTGCCTATCGCTTCAGTCTCAAAGGGTTGGAAATATTTGCCCAGGGATTGGTCGGGGCAGGAATTGCCATCCTATATCTTTCCGTGTATGCTTCATACAATTTCTATTATCTTTTACCACAGGAGATCGCTTTTATTTTGATGTCAGTGGTTACTGTCACCACTTTTCTGCTGGCAATGAGATACAATGCTCAGGCGGTCTCCCTGCTGGGGCTCTTGGGGGGATTCCTGACACCAATACTCCTGAGTTCGGCCCGGCCCAATGAAATTGGATTGTTTGCTTACCTGATATTATTAAATGCCGGGATCCTCGCGGTGGCCCTGAAACGGGATCGATGGTGGTTTCTGGAGCCGCTGTCCATAATTTCAACGTATGTTCTGTTCTCCCAGTGGTACGGAGCATATTTTGATGTTACCAAATTAATTCCGTCTATAATCTTTCTCACCATATTCTGGGGGATGTTTTTTGTACTTGATATCTATCGTATCCTCAGACGTTTCCGTTACTATTTTGATATAAGAAGAAGTTTTGCCGCCGCCAATGGTCTGATTTACTTCTCCCTGATCTATGTTGCGGTGGATCAATACTATCCCCAATGGATGGGTCTGGTATCTATGCTGATCGGAATTGTGTATGCCGGGGCCTTCCTTTTGATCAAAAGATCAGTCCCGGATAATACCAGGGCACATATACAATATGTTTTATCGGCCATTGGTTTAATGATCGCTGCAACCACAATCCAGTTTACCGGTTTTATGATTATCATTATATGGCTGGGTGAGGTCGTTGGCCTGATTTGGCTGGGCAAACACTACAAATTGTCCTATTTATGGCTGACCGGTCTGGGATTGTTTGTTCTGGCTTTACTTCGGTTATTGCTTTTCGAAAATGCATATCGGTTTACACCCATCGAGGCATTCGAACCCATCCTGAATCTGCGTGCTCTGAGTCTTCTCACGTTATCGCTGACGGCAGGGATCGGCTTTCTTCTTACGCGGAATATTGTAGTAAAATATACCAAGGCAGTCAGGAATATATTTTTGTATAGCATTCCTATCGCTGTTTTATGGTTGCTCAACGTAGAAACACTTGATCTGTTCCGGATGCGTATGATCGGTCTTTCCAAGGATATGCAGGCATATTACATGGCAATGGAATTCATGATCCTTGCCTCGGTCTGGATGGCTCATGCAGTTGTATTTATCGGAACCGGATTGCGGAAAAATATCCTGCCGTTTATCTTTACAGGATTGTTCACTTTGCTGATATCGATTCTGGAGGCCACCCTCCGCAGTGTAATACAGTTTACCCCGATAGCCGATTTTACTCTCCTGTTCAATTTTCGGGCGGTGATAATTTTGGGCCTTATCCTGTGCGCCTTTCTAAATGTCTATTGGTTGAGAAAACATTTTGATTTATATGATTGGGTCCCGCAGATCTCCCTTATCCTTCAGATTGGTATTGTAATCCTGTGTTTTACATTTATTACCGGAGAAACAAAGGATTATTTTGATAAGGTGATCTTTTCTCTGGAAGGACGTGGCCAGGATATGATATATATGACCGAAAATTTAAAACAGCTGGCACTTTCGGGGATCTGGCTGATATATTCGATCATACTGATGACGTTCGGGCTCTGGAAGAGACAATATGCCATCAGAATATCGGCCATGGTCCTGTTTGGTATTACAATTCTGAAAATTTTTATTTATGATCTCTCTTTTCTGGATACATTTTACAGGATATTCTCGTTCTTTGGTCTTGGACTGATCCTGCTGCTGGTTTCATATCTCTATAACAAATATCGCACAATAATTCTGGATCAGTAACCCCCAGACCGGGGAATAAGCGTTACCCGTCTGATGATTGTAAGAGTGAAAAGGGATTATTATGGATGACCGGCTCATTCAACTAAAAAATGGAAAATCGCTGAGTATACGTGAGGCTGAAATAGCAGATGCCGAATCTCTGATTGCATATGCGGAAAAAGTGAGCGGTGAAACGGAGTATCTCACCTTTGGACCCGGTGAATTTGTTCTCAGCCCTGATGAGGAAAAGGAGTTTATCCGGATAAGCCGGGCGACGAACAACCGGTTGTTTATTGTCGGGCTTATTGATCATGACATAGTTTCCATGCTGAATTTCACAGCCGGTAAAAGACCGCGAACGCAGCATAGCGGTGAATTCAGCATGTCCGTTATCAGATCCTGCTGGGGACAACGTATTGGTGGTGCCATGGTGGATACGCTGCTTGCGTGGGCCGGGTCTAATGGGATAATACGAAAAATAAATCTGTGTGTCAGGACCGATAACCAGCGTGCGATCCGTTTATATGAAGCTAAGAAATTTATTATAGAAGGGACACAGAAGAACGAACTGTACGTTAATGGCAGATATTACGATGTTTACCGGATGGGGAGAGCAATTTAATATTAATCCGATCTGCCTGATCATTCCTGTTGAATATGGACTATGAAAATGCAATTGATGTAAATAATTTGAGCGTGTGGTTCGGAATATACAGGAGAATATGTTTATTTTGATCCTGTCTGCTCAAAAGGAGAAAAAAATATGACAGAAATTGAACGCATCACCGATCAGCTGGAACGTACCTTCAGGGGGGAAGCATGGCACGGACCTTCAATCCGCCAGATCCTCACGGGTATCAACCATACTTCCGCTCAGACTTTACCCATGAAAGGTGTACACACGATCTGGAAGATCGTTTTGCATATTATCGTGTGGATGCGTATAACTATTATGGCGCTTGATGGCAAATCCATGCCCGTCGATCCACCACCTGAGCAGGATTGGCCTGAGTTTGAGGATGCCAGCGAAGACGCATGGGCCGGGACGCTGGATGAATTAAATGAAACACATGCCACGCTCCTCGATAAATTGTCAAATTTTTCCGATGAGGATCTGCTTAAAATTGTTCCCGGCCGTGATTTTACCTGGTATATACTGCTTCATGGTCTGATTCAGCATAATTTGTATCATGCGGGTCAGATCGCGATGATCAAATCCTCTCTGGCAAAGCGAATTTAAATTTTTTTTCCGGAAAAAATGTGTTTAACGAACATTCGATTGAACTTATCAGATGAAAGGGGGTACCTGTGGCTTATGATGAGGGTGTTGCCCAGAGACTGCGCGAAGGGATGCAGGAAATTCCCGGTATATCGGAAAAAAAGATGTTTGGCGGGATCGCCTTTATGGTGCATGGTAACATGTGTGTCGGTGTGGTCAAAGATACCCTGATGCTGCGGGTAGGTGCCGACCGGTACAATGAGGTCCTTAAACATCGACATGTACGAAAGATGGATTTTACCGGTAAACCGATGACCGGGTTTGTCTATGTGGATCCGGAAGGATTTGAATCTGATGCGGATCTGGAACATTGGATCAATATTGCCTATACATATGTACGCGAACTACCTTCAAAATAGAAAATCTTAAAGATAATCTCCATCCCGGCAACTGTTTTCGCTTGGAACCGGCAGCCGAAGGATGCAGGTTCATCGCGGAAGCGGAATATCGGGTGGGCAAGCTCGCCAGAATACTGGCCGGCCGTAAATTAGAGGAAGGCCTCGCATCGGCAAAAAGACATATGAAAGAAGAAGGTGAGAATCTTAAAAAGATCCTTGAAAATACTGAAACACTGCGATAATTGTTTTCACTGATCTGTTCAGGGATTGAGTGACTGCTTCAATTTAATGGAGGTGGGCGTGATGGATAGTCCGCCCAGGGCGGTACACCGTAATTCCCGGGGCAGGCTTTTTCCAACCCGGTCCATGGTCTCAATGACCTCATCCAGCGGTATCACAGGATCATAACCGGCTAATGCCATGTTTGCACAGCTCAGAGCATTTGCTGCTGCCATGATATTTTTACCCAGGCAGGGTACTTCCACCCGATTAGCAACCGGATCACAGATCATTCCGAGACTGTTCTGCAGCGCAATGGATGCTGCTCTTACCGCCTGTTCCGCCGCACCGCCGGCCAGATCGGTCAGGGCTGCCGCGGCCATTCCTGCTGCTGCCCCGGTTTCTGCCTGACATCCGCCGACTTCAGCGGAAAAAGTAGCACCGGAGGCAATAAATATTCCGATCATACCGCCGGCCAGGAGGGCTTTGGCAGCCTTCAGATCGTCATACCCAGAAAACTCAGCCGCACCAATTACAGCACCGGGCAGGGCCGCACATGCTCCCGCCGTCGGCGCAGCGACAATCACACCCATCGCACTTTTAACTTCCATCAGGGCCGTAACAAAGGCGATGATCTTATTGAGCATCCCGGCATCCAGAAGCGTTTCTTTTTGCATCGCCTGAATAAATTTGTCCGATTGAGGGCCCAGGATACGGTCATCATATTTGGTACCGGCCAAGCCTTCCCCGATGGATTTTTTCAGGATATGCAGTATTTCAGTGATCATTGATAATATTTGGGATGAGGAGAGGTCACCGCGTTCACTTTCATACGCAAGGGCCAGTTCCCATAGCGGTCTCACCCGGTTAGCACCTGATGCAAACATCGAGGCCGCAGTAATGTAGGGTATCTTCATCTCCTTATGCGACATGACCGGAAGGACCGGTGCAAGATGTCTTATTTTGACCGCAGGATACTGTTCCGTCAGGTATTGGAGTGTTTTTTCCTCGGGTATCTGGCGGGTTCTCAACCTGACCAGACCTTCCGGATGGACAGTGAGGAGATCATTGGGGTGTTGAGATTGCAGACAGGTACCGATCTCCGCTGCCGGTTGTCCGAAAACCAGGGTTTCAAAATAATCCCCGGCGATGTCAACGCCAATGCCATCGATTTCAACCAGATCGATCATGCCGCCACCAACCGATACGGCAGTTATTTGATGCTGCTCATAGGCGCTTTTCAATACCAGATGATAGGTATTGGGATGATCATGCTTTAAAGGCTCGATCATGATCTGAATACCAATGCCGGCCTTCTGGACGGCGGATGCTGAATCCGGCAAACGCGGATCGGAAGCATCCCAGCCGAGTAATCCGCCAAAAAGACCCATATCCGAACCCTGTGTTTCGTGGGTGGTTGCGAGGGATCCGTTTGGATCAAAGGTAACTTTTACGCCGGTAATTTTTCCGTCCATCAGGTCTCTGGCAAGACGTCCGATCCGCAGCGCGGCCGCACAATGTGAACTTGAGGGTCCGCGCATCACCGGACCGAGAACGTCATTGAAAATACTGGGATAGGTATAAGTGCCGGTCATATTCATTCGCGATAGGCGGCGGGTTTGGGATCGAGTAATTCTAACAGTTTATCCTTCAGTGCAAATGCGCAGAAAAAATTTCCGCGTGGATTATAGTGTCCGATAAAATACTGACTGAGATAGTCTTTTATCCCAAGATCAAATTTTTTAGCATCTTCGATATGTGCAGCCATGAGATCGATATAGGGAAAACCATGGGATATCAGTGACTCGATAAAGGGTTGGTCAGATCGTATACCCGTCTCATAAAATTGCGCAATGGTTTTGGGTGAATAGGACAGAACAAATAATATTTTCTTATTGTTTGAAGTGATATAGTCTGCAATTTTTTTTAGAATTTTTTGGCTGGAAAAAAGTGCAGCCTGCGAATGCAGTTTTTCAGCTTCGGCTGCAACAGTCCTGCTTTCATCGATACGGGTGTCAATACCATGTGTCCGAGAAAGTGTCATCAGGTCGTCGTAAGCTGCATCCGGATTTTCAGACTCGGCATTGCGGTGGGCGAGCATAATTCTGAGCGCAAAGTCATTTCCGAATAGGTAGAAGGCCTTATCGGGATCGCAAAGGTCATACAGGGATTCTCTGGTAGGGCATGGATTCTTTTGTTCGCTGAATGTGCCATCCTTCAGGTTTACTTTGATGTAGGGAAGCGGAGCTTCGATGTGCTGGGGATGTTTCCTGACCCTGATGTTCCGCCAGGCATCCAGATTGCGTTTGTGATCGTCTTCGTATACATTAAAAACGATATATTCTGCCGGTGTTCGCTCTTCTTCATCGCGCATGCGCAGGTATGCCTGGTAAACGGACCAGCCGCCAACGCCGAAGTTGCGAACGGGTTCCTGCAGGTGTGCAGCGAGGATCTCCTGCCAGGTCTCATGGTCGCTCACCTGGTGGCACTGGGTAAAACTGTTACCGTAGGTATTAATGCGGCAGGGCACATCATGATAATTGCCGATCAGGCGGGGACCGTTTTCGCCCATATAGGTGTAGATCGACCAGGAGTTATCAATTCCGTCCCTGAACCGGGCATTGTTGAGCAGCCACCCGTAACCCGAATGGTATTTCGAAAAGGGAAAGGCACTTCCGGCCAGCCATTCATCGACCTCCTGCCTGGTATACAGAATTTCTGATAAATATTGACGGGCGTCGACCGGTTTATTATGATCATCCTTCATGGAAATGACCGGCAGATGTAAACCCGCACTCAAACCCAGTAAAATTCCGGAACTGTTCCGGAGAAAGTCCCGTCGGTTGGTTGACATCATACATGGCCTCCAATTGTCATCCGGGTTTTACCAGCCATTGGTAAACGGTAACAAATGGACGGATCGCTGCCAGTACCCAGATGACCAAATACCAGTACCATTCCAGTCCGAGAATGGAAGGCCAGATTTTTGCGAGCCATAACGTAGCGAAAAAAACGGAAATTTTTATCAAGCCGACATCCAGACCATCGGCTTTAAATGCGGCAATTTTATCGATTAAACGCATCAAAACCTCCTGTACATTACTCTGACAGCGGTCTATTTTAACTGCATGCGTGCTTTGGATCAGGGAATTACCGTTTTGGCGGCGCTGCCGACCAAACCAGTGGCAAAACCGGCCACATCGATCATGGGCGGAACCGGAATGCCCGATCCCAGATTACGGTGTGACTGTGCCCAGACTGACATGGCGGAGCGGGCTATCTTGATCTTTTCATCAACCTGAATCCGCCAGGCGACCAGTTCATCCTGTTTGGCAATATATTCCATTTTATCATCCTCAAGCTGTTTAAACATGATATCAATTTGCTGCAACCTGCCGGCGAGATGTGCTTCAGCAGCAGCCAGCTGTGTCTGAGAAGCCGTTGAACCCGAGGTGAAAAATTTCTTCAGAGAAGCATCCAGTTGCAATAAGGTATCCAGTTCTGCTGTATTGCCCATCTGGCCCCGGTACAATCTCGTCATTAACCTCATGGTTTCATTCTGGAGTACCTTCATCTCTATAAAAGTCCTGCGTATAGTGCCGTAATCCTTTTCAATCTCACGATCGATTGCAACCAGAATCAAAGGGATATCGTCTTCGATATTGTCAATACGATCCTGAATAGAGACCACCGCGGTGTTTATTATCGGAGTGGCTGCGGCAAGTCCATCGAGATACTTTTTGGCATTCCGGATATCCTCGAGTACCCTCTGAACACCGGATTCATCGAGACGCAAACTGTCAACCCTTAGCTCTTCTTTTGCTTTTTGCAGGGCTTCATATAAATATAGGGCCAGTTGCCGGTTCTTTTCTTTGTCGGATATCTGGGCATTATTGATCGCAACGACCTGGTTTGAGTAATAGACGATGCCGCGCAAAGCTTCCAGGAGTGGAATTGATTCTAAATACATCTTTTTGAATTCGGGAATTGACGTATAGGTTTTAAGATGTTTCCACTGAAACGGCCGGCTGATTTTAACCGCCTCCCCGAACATCGTCTCGGCATTATCGGAAAAAGGGGACATGTTGATCTTACGGGAACCTTGAAAAACCGAGCAACCCGTTATCAAAAACATCAGGGAAATTAAAAATATAATTCGAGTCATAATACCTCCGATAACCAACTTATATTGCTGTTAATGCGGTGATTTATTATTGAATTGGTAAACAATATTAACGGATATTTTATTTCGAAAAGCAAATGTAAAAAATTACATGAATACACTGGCATAAGCAATAAGATCAGCCCGATTTCTTTTATTTACCGACTTGTCATTTGATGTTATCCTTCAGGTGTGATCTGATCCAAGATGAAATGTCCTCATGCTCTGCCGGGCGCCATAGCCTTAACGGTTGGCTGTGATACAAAATCAAAATATCTTGTGATGGATCAATTGAACTAATCATGACCAGTTCCTATATTCTGCTTTATCCAGCTAAATATACAATACAATTCATTTCAGGTTTGCGTTAAAGGTGCAGATCTGACTTAAAACCGGAGATCCCGTATGAAATCAATCAGATCAATCCTGATCATCGTATTATTGTCAGTACTGAGTTTTGCCCAAAACCGATTGCCGGAAAATTTGAACACCTACGTGGCCAGAGTTATGGAGACCTTTGAGGTACCGGGAATCAGTCTTGCCATTGTCAAGGATGGTCAGGTGTTGCTTGCAAAAGGTTACGGGTTAAAGGAAACTGGGAAGAAAGAGCCGGTAAACGGGGAGACATTATTCGGTATTGCCTCCAATACAAAAGCCTTTACCGCAACCGCTCTGGCGATCCTCGTGGAGGAAGGCAGACTGGATTGGGATGGACCGGTGATCGATTATTTACCGGAATTCCGCCTCTCAGATCCATATGTTACGGAGGAACTGACCATTAAAGATCTGCTGGTTCACCGGAGCGGCCTGGGGCTGGGCGCCGGGGATCTGCTCTGGTGGCCCAGTTCGACCTACGACCGCAAGGAAATTGTCCACCGGCTGCGCTACATCCCCTTAAAAACGAGCTTCCGGAATGCCTATGCCTATGATAATGTCCTCTATACCGTGGCCGGTGAAGTAATCGAACGTGTATCAGGGCTAACCTGGGAAGAATTTCTAAAACAACGAATCCTGGAACCGGTCGGCATGACCACCAGTGATGTGCGCCATTCTGCCGGCAGTGCTGGACTGCCCAACATTGCTGCACCGCATGCGATCGTAGAGGGAAAACTGGTACCGGTAAAGCCATTTACCAGTGACAACGTCAATCCTGCGGGTGGTATCCATTCCAATGCCCAAGACATGGCCCGCTGGATGATCGTCCAGCTGGATTCTGGGAGGTTTGGTGAGGATGGACAATTATTTTCTGAAAAATCGACAGAAATAATTTGGAGTCCTGTAACCCCCAAACCAATATCGGAATACGCCCCGGAACCGTCCCTTCTGAAGACGGAATTCTACTTTTATGCCCTTGGATTCAATGTTCAGGATTACCGGAGCCGAAAAATGCTGACGCACACCGGTGGGCTGCCAGGCTATGTATCCCGGCTGGCAATGATCCCTTCATTGAAACTCGGGGTCACTGTGCTGACCAATCAGGAGTCTGGTGAAGCGTTCAATGCGATTACCTGGTATATCCTGGATTATTATCTGGGTGCGGAGAGCTTTGACTGGCTCGAGGTCTACCGGGTAAAAGCTGAACTTAAATCGGAAAAACTGGCGGCAACCATGGATAGAGCGGAATCACAGAGGGATAAAACATCCCGGCCTTCACTCCCGCTGCAAAAATATACCGGAACCTATCGCGATACCTGGTATGGAGATATCGTTATCCGGCTGGATCAGGGAAAACTGGTAATGGAATTTCAGCATACCCCCGATCTTACAGGAGAACTGGAACACTGGCAGTATGATACCTTTGTTGCCCGCTGGTACGACCGCAGTTTGCGCGGAGATGCCTTCGTTTCATTTATGCTTAAACCGAATGGATCGGTTGAATGGGTAAAAATGAGGCCCTTTTCTTCAGCAGTGGATTTCAGCTTTGATTTTCAGGATTTGAATCTGATACCGGTAGCAGATGTGCGTTGAATTAAAGTGACAAAGCAACAGAGGAACAAAGCGACAAAGAATAAAAACGTTATGATCCTATTCTAACGCTCTGCAGGTTTACTACTTCGTTACACCTCCCTCAAAAAATTAGCAGCCTGCTGTCCACCTATTTTTCGCCCGAACGGTCGTGAAGCACGACGAATGCGGCGAGTTGTAAATTTACAATCTATTGTAATTTATAGAGTTACGTAATTGGCATGGAAGTTGATGTATCTGGTGTGAACTAAAAAAGGAGAACCGCCATGAAGTACTTAACATTTATCTTAACACTTATCTTCGGATTATCTCTGACTGTTTTGGCCCAGGACCAGGTACAGGATAAAACCCAGACCCAGGAAAAGAAACAAGCAAAGGTCCAGGTGCAGGAGAACAAGGAACTGAAGGAGCAGACCAAGAGCAAAGAGCAGGAGCAGGTCCGGGAAAAACTGCAGAGCAAGGAAATGAAGCAGGTGAGTGCACAGGAAAATAAGGAGCTAAAGGAACAGGCCCGGGAAAAGGTCCAGGTGCAGGAAAACAAGGAACTGAAAGAGCACACCAAATCACAAACCCGCACCAGGGAACAGGAGGAAACGTATCAGGATGCAGATGGCGACGGTATTGCCGATGGCACGATGGAAAAAGTAAAGAATTCAGAGATGCAAAACTCGGGCAAACAGCTTCGTCAGGGTGAAGGTGAGGGTGCCATGCAACGCCCACGCGACCGCGATCAGGCGGGAAAAATGGAACCTGGCAGCGGTGAAGGTCCGCAGGGAGATGCCCCGCAAAGTCGAAAAGGCAGCCGGAAAGGGCAAAATTAAAATCAAATATCGCAATAAAAAACCCGGAGAACATCCGGGTTTTTTTGTTTGAGGTTATTTCAATCGAACATCATTCTTAAGACTGACCACCAACAAGGCCTTTTCGGTGATTTGGATTTGCTTACCTGTTGAGGCCTTATCTGTGCTTTCGATCACCGGAACACTGGCGGGGGGGCCGATACTCGCCGTCATGATGGCACCGGATCCGATTGTTTTAATACTGCCATCTTCAGTCTGTTCCACGCCAACGTCATCTGTTTTTATATCAACCGGACGATCATTGAGGACCAGTTGATCGAAGACAATCAATATGCGTTTCACACCTGCACGGCGTGTACCGGAAGATTCAAGAACCCTGCCGTATAAGATGCTGCCTTTCGGAACAGCGATTTGTTTATCAACTTCGATATTTTTTTCGAGTACGGCGGTGATCCGTTCCCCTTTTTCGTGTGTACTGGTGCTGATCACTTCCTGTGAACGGATCATCATTTTTGTACCGGCCGGAATAACTTTGATATCTCCGGATTTAGCAGTCCCGGCGACACCAACCGCTGTTGTCGGTAAGTTTACACTGCCGGGTACATTTACGGTTTGCTGATCTCCGAAGGAAATAGACTTTACTTCGGAAATTGCCACTTCCTGCACTTTTCCATTGGTTTCGAATTTAATAATCCGGTCGGTTGCACCTTTAAATGTTCCCTGCAATGTCAGACCGTTTTTCAGGACCAGTGTATCCGCCAGGCTTACCATGGTCATGATCATAAAAATCAGAATTATTTTTATTGTTGTCATTATGCTGCTCCGGAATTTTTGATTTCCTTAATCAAATATAAGCCTAAATGCGATCACATTACAAGTAAGACATCTGTTTTTTGAACGCCCGGGTACATTTGTCGGGCATTATGCGAATGATCGTGGGGCCGAAATTGATTATTAAGCGAAAAGTCTGACTTTAACTATTGAAGATAAGTTCGCAGCCGGGTATAGAACTCCGTTTCGAACTCTTCCATATTCAGTTCAAACCTGTCTTCAAACGATGATTCAAAGGCAATATTATTACGTATATCGTACATAAGGTCCAGAACATTGTCGAGTGAACCCATCCCCCCACGTTCGTCCAGGAGATATCGGATAGCCAGTTCAAACATCAGATAATAGTAAGTCCGATCAGCATTTGGGGGGAAATCACTCTGGCGGTGGATGGCTATCGGATTGCCCTGATCGGGATGATCCTGATTCCTGGCGATCCAGGCATCCAGTTCGGCCACGGTATCAACCGGGTTGAACCCGGCCGTTTCAGGATCAGCCAGATAGACGGCCAGGCCCTCTTTGAACCAGACATCTGCAAACAGATCGATTTTTCCTTCGATCAAAAATTCGAACACATGAACTAATTCATGCTTCGCAGTATAGTTAAGATATCTTTGCCATCTGGTATCAAGTGGTTCCACCCGTATGGTGATCAAAAAGCCGCCCCAGTAAGCCCAGGCAATATTCTCCGTATGAAAACGGTTAATATAAATATCAATTCTATTATATCCGGGAGGGAAAATAAAGTCTGCAGTATTTTCAAACTGAAATTCCAGCATAATGTCTGAAAACTGCTGCTCAGCCAGCTCACACACCTGCTGTTTAAGATCAGCACCAGCACCGTCACTATACACAGTTATAAAGTTGCCGTATACCGGGTTACCATCGTGGGCCCAGTCGAAAGGTGTGTAGATGGTCCATGATCCTTTATCCGGTGGATTGGATGAACCGGCTTCGGAGGGCAACTTGCCTCGGCAAAAAAGATTCAAACAGCTCAGCAAAGAGGCCAAAAGCAATAACCCCCTGAACCGGAGGCTATCTGGTACACACATATTCATGCCGAATTCAGGTATTTGTATGTATTAACGGCCCGGTCGTAGAAATGTTTCAGGGTGGATTTAGGAGATGCTTTGGAGTATATTAAAAAAACAATAAATTTTGATCAATTTGCTTTTTTACCGCCGATTAAAAATCAGAATCCAGCACGATAACGCACGGAAGAATGATCAATCATGTGGCGCTTAATTAAAGTTTTATGAAAAATAAAAAAACACTGACTCCCGTCGAAGTGGCCGAACTTCTGGATCTGCCGCTGGTGACGATCCAGCGCTGGGAACATCAGGGGAAAATACCCTACAAACTGGTCAGGAACGAGAAGTGGTATAAAAAGCAGGAGATCCTGGATTGGGCCCGGTTGCACGATATAATGATCCGTGAAGAAGTTGCCCGGAGATCGGTACAGTCCGGAAATCTTCTGAGCCAGGCAATCGAGCGCGGGGGGATCTATTACCATGTTGGCGGCAAGGATATTATCACGGTCTTTCAAAATTCTCTCGAATGCCTGCCTTACCTGAAAAATTCAGACCGGGAACTGATCCTGAATGCCCTGTTGAATCGTGAAGAACTGGCCTCAACTGCTATCGGCAGCGGTATCGCCATTCCACACACCCGTGAGCGGCTGGATCTGGGATTAAACGGGATTTGTATACCGGTTTTGTTCCTGGAAAATCCGGTAGAATTCAATGCCATCGACGGCATGCCGGTGTTTGTACTGTTTATGATATTCACAGCCAGTACGGGGGATCACCTGAAGATATTATCCAGGATTGCCTATACGTTGAAAAATCAGGAAATATTATCGATCTTATCCGGGCGAAATCAGCAGGACAATTTACTATCACAGATCTTGAAAATTGAACAGGAAATTAAAAAATAAATATTCTCGGGTAAGAACCGCTGTTCAGGAATTTCTGATCAATCTGGATTCCCGGTTTAAACTCGGTATCATCGGCTTTATTGTTGGGATCACCAGTGGCCTGGCGGCGGTCGCGCTGAATTTTGGATTACATTATTTTTCCCGCATATTTCATCAAGATAACAATGTGTTCTTTCAGTTTGCCCTGCCTGTATTCGGCTTGTTGGCCACGGTGGTACTACTGAAATATGTAATAAAGGATTTTGGCGGCCACGGTCTGCCGGAGGTGATTCACAGTATCAGTCTGAAAGGGGGCAGGATAAAATTCCGCTCCTCCTTCTCAAAGCTCCTTGGAAGTCTGATCACCATTTCAACCGGTGGCTCCGCCGGTCCGGAAGCTCCGGTAGTTGTGAGCGGCGCCGCCATCGGTTCCAATTTCGCCAAATTGTTCAAAACCGATGAACGCATCCGGATTGCTGTGTCGGGATCAGGTGCGGCCGCAGCGATCGCTGCCATATTTAACGCACCCCTGGCCGGTATCATCTTCACCATGGAAGTGATCATCGGGGAGTGGACACCGGTATATCTTCTGCCGGTGGTAATTGCTTCGGTAACGGGAACCGAGATCAGCCGGATCCTGAACGGAAACCAGATCCCCTTTTCGCACCGCGGTTTTGATGTAAGTATCGTTGATATCAACGCAGCGCTGGGCCTGGTGATTTTGTGTACGATCTTTTCCTTATTCTTTATAAAATTTCTGCGAAGCACCTCGTATAAACTGGAACAGTATCTGCCAAATGCGCTATGGCGGACGGTCGCCGGCGGTATTCCGCTGGCGGTAATTATCTATTTTCTTCCTCAGGTCAGAGGGGAAGGATATGAGTTCGTGGAAAAACTGATCACAGGTCAATTCCATGAGGGGGTGGTTCTGATCGCATTGGTGGTGGTCTTTAAGGTTGTCGCAACATCCTTAACACTTGGTTCCGGTGGTGCGGGTGGTGTTTTTGCGCCTGCGCTGTTTATCGGAAGTGCTACCGGCTTTCTTTTTTTCTCACTGGTGAAGCTTATTGCCCCGCAAATACCGTTGAATGATTCGGGTTTATATGCCCTGATGGGTATGTCAGGCATGATCAGTGGTATTTTAAATGCACCGTTAACGGGCATCTTTCTGATCGTGGAAATCACCAACGGGTATGATGCTATTCTGCCGTTGCTGCTGGTTTCCTTCCTGACGCCTACCCTGGTTGGTTTTTTTGAACAGCACTCCATCTATCATTATGAACTGGTTAAAAAGGGATTTCTCCAGCGTCCAAGGACCGATGGGCGCATACTTGCCGATATAAGACCGATTGAGCTTTTGGAAAAGGACCAGATCAGCATTCATCCCGATATTCTCCTGAAGGATCTCATCCCTGTGATCAAGCGATCAAAACGTAATTATTATCCGGTGCTCGATAGATCCGAGGACCGGTTTCTGGGTATGGTCTACTTTAATGACATCAAGGAGTTTATCTTTGATGAGACACTTAGTAATACCATTCTGGTGGAGGAGGTCATGCATACCGACCTGATCACAGTCTCACTTTCAGACAGCCTGCCGGATATCCAGCGTAAATTCGATGATACGAACCTCTGGAGTCTGCCGGTTGTCGAGGATGATAAATTCCAGGGTCTGATATCCAAAGCAACCATGCTGGATCTTTACCGGAAAGAACTGAAGGTCCAGACGGACAGTTGATCATCTCCGGTCTCCGGTGGATGACATTTTATATTTTGACTGTGAAGGGGGAACGGTGTTTGCCATTTCCGGCAAGCAGGATGGTAAAAGTGAACAGGCAGCAATGAGCAGGGAGTGATTGCCAATTACAAATTATTAATTAGTATTACACAATTGGAGGTATTGCAGAGACATGCATTAATTCTCAAAATCCATACTTTGAAACTTGTCTTCGCAGGTCATTTTGATCCGGTTCAGAACATTGGTGGTTACACGGTTGTGAATTGCTTCCCAGATCCGCTGGACAAAATGCGTATAGAGCCACCCTTTCTGGCCATAAAAATCGAATGCCACCATAAAAAACAACTGGCTGGTCTCCTGCTCCCCCAGCTCGGCGATCGAGGAGCGGACATAGAGCGAAAAAATGCCGATCGGATAGCCCCCGCTGCAGGTGTATAAAAGTGTCCGGGCATTATCCATGTCCGATGTCCGGGGTGCATAGCGCGGATCAATTTTTTTGAGTTGGAATAAAGGCGCAATATGAATACCCGAATCAGCCCGAGATTTGAATCCGAACAGGCTCTCCAAACCCAGAAAATAAATATCAACCTGATCCAGATTTTTTTTCACTCGTTTCACCCGGGCCAGCCGGTTCGGCCAGAACGGTGAATCGTGATCCCAGGTCATCAGCTCATCAAAGACAAAACGGCCGGGTACGTTGATACCTATTTTATGCAGATTTAATACCGAATAATCCTCTACACCGATACCAAGACGCTGCAGGACCCGTTGACTTAGATCATTTCGTTCATCTGCTGAGTCAAAATGAATCAGCGTGTCATGAATTGGCCTGCGAAGGAGAAAAAAATATGTCTCTTTCAGGGTGGATCTCAGAGGAAACATGGGCTTTACCGATATGGATTATTCGGCGGAGAAAAGGTCGCAAAAATATGGAATCAGCCGGTTCCTGATCAAACATGGCTGACGTAAAATCCTGCTGTCTCAGAAACCGGCTGATACTGTCTTCAGTTTTTTTTCGATAATTTCACTTTGTTAACACCGGCAAACTTTTTATGAATCGCCTCCAGATCGGGGGATACGCTCTGAACTAATGGTTTTTTTAGCATCGGTGGCCCGGAGGTGCCGGCAGATCCCATTGCCGGTCGTTTGCTGGTCTTTGCCGTCTGACGGGGTACAGGGACGACCGGAATTTTTGATTCCCGTGGCGATATGGTGTTTTCCTTCTGGGCAGGTCTAATTACCTGTTCCGTTTCCCCGTTATTGCTCTTAAGATCAACCGATGCACCGGCTGAAGCGTTTTGATCCTGCCCTGCACCGGTTCCGACCAGCAGCGCTATTGAAAGAACGATCATGATATATTTCATGGCTTTCTCCTTGTTGACGACTTATTTTACCGTTGGCTTTGCCGAAAGATATCCGGCAGACTGGAGTGCATCATTGCCGATATGAATGATGGCCGTTGGCGTTGTCTTACCGTTTTTAAAAGGATTAATGAGTGTCACGGATTGATTCTGGGTAAACGGAAGTGTAAAGTGCACGCCCTGCTGCCAATAAGTATATGATGCGGGCTCACCTGAGTAATATGCCCTTACTTCTGTATTGGTAAAGGCCTTGTAATAACCGATGTCATATTTGATGTTGTCCGGTGGTATATGAAAATCGCTTTCTATTATCTGATCTGCCAGCCCGTAATTGACATAAATCGGGGTGAGATCTTTCGTTCCGGTATTCTGCATGTACATGTAGAACATGCTTGATGACAAGGTAAGGTTGTAGGTAAGTTCGGTCTGTCCGGTCACATTGAGCGTATATTGCCAGGAAACCAGTTCGCCGATCTGGGTTCCGGCGTCAGTCTTTCCTGAAGTGGAGGCGGTAACGCGGATCGAACCGGGATTGGTATCGAAAACATAGTCCACAGATCCTCCAACAGGAATGGTTCTGGAGCCATAATTTAGGATCAAAATATTGATCGGTGTAAAGATCTGATTGGTAAAACTAACGGTCAGCGAAGCTTTTTCATCCTCACTGGCCAGCTCCAGCGGAACATTACCCAATTCTTCACCGATAAAACCGGAAGTTGACTTATCTACCATATCTTCAATCACATCACCATTATACACCATGGAAGTGATCCTGAAATCATATTCATTGTGACCAAAGGTATCGTCGAAATTAATGCCAACAGCATCATTTTCACTGTCACCGGTGATCGCAAAAAAATCCGTCGATCCAAAGTAGGTATAGTTTGAACTGGCAGCTGTTTTGACGAACAGATCCAGATAGACGTCGGTGGTGAGGCCATTGGGCACATCCACATCCACTCCCAATGAAGCTTTTGAATTATATCCGTCGTTATCGATATCTTCGTTATTGAACCACCAGGCATCATAAATAATAATACCGCCATCGGTTACTTCTTCTTCGATCGCCACCGCACTAAATGCCGAAACCGCAGAATAGTCGAACCCTAACACCGGTTCTTCGGGATCACCGGCATTATAAACCAGGATTCCGAAATCCCATTCGGCCTGGGGCAGCTGAATATTCGGATCTCCGATGCTGATATAGACCGCATCATCCGTACCGTCGCTGCCAATAGCAAATGCCCCTGACTGAAAGTATGGATAATATCCGGCGGTATCAGCAGGATCATGGAGCCGCACATAAACCTCCACCACTACTTCGAGGCTGCTTCGGTTTACATCGAGATCCAGGTTCAATTTCATGTAAGATACATAACCATCATCGTCCAGATCTTCAGCATCCGAGAACCAGATATCTTTTGCGGTAATTTCTAACGCCGGAGTGCTGGAACTGGAGTTCTTGGTACAAGCTGATCCGTTCAAGATCATGAGCAATGCAATGAGGCCAAAAAGAATCGTGTTCTTCATGGGAACCTCCTTTTGGTAGTTTCAAAGGTTCGCGTAATTTATGACGGGTACCAGGTGCATCAAGTCTAAATTATACATTGTTCCCTATTATCGGTGGAAAATATACAATCATTATGATAAGGGCAAGGTTTTTTAGGCTGAACCGGGATTGATAGCCGGTTCCGGTGGGAGGTAAAATATTAATGCCGGTTAATTTTTCATGGGATCGGTAACCATTATCCCCCATGATACACAGACAGGCTGTTTAATAAGGATCGACCTCAATCTGAATCGGTGTTCCTCCGTGAATCAATTTTAGTGTAAATCCTTTTTTCACGGTATATCGGATAAATACGATACCGGAAAATTCCTTTCCCGGCATGAGGGTGATCGATTTCGCTTCGATGCCATGAAAGAAATCTGCACGCTCATTGTTGGCCTTATTGGCATTACCCATATCGATCACACCGATAATAGGCCAAAGAATTCCGTAATAGACCGGATAGCCAAAAGCGATATTGATCAGCCAGGGAAGGGACCAGGTAACCAGCCGAATGCCCGGATTAAAATCTGTTGCTTCCAGGACCTGCTCAACAGGGACAAACCGTGGGATTGAATCCGGTGTAAATACAATATCCAGTTTGCTCTGATTGGAAATGCTGACCGAGAGCGGTTGATAGCCATGTTCATGAATATTGCAATCAAAAAGCCGTTTTGATTCCTGTGGGGAAAGCGCCTTCACGGTAATGTGAATACTGTCCTCCTCAATGGCAGCAGGATCAGACTTGGCCGATGTGGCATTGAAGGCACCGGCAGTAAAAGAAGCACAATTTGCCAGAAATAAAATAGAAGCCACAGTAAGCAGTAAAAAAATGCTATGTTTCATCTTAAAATCCTCCATTTAGTATTGTTCATGATAAACCATACAGGTTATTGCATATGTCGGGAATCATAGAATCTTCAAATTCTTATTTGCATGTCGGCTGAACATGTTCAACTGGTCATAGATTAAGAAATATAGAGTAGGAGAATGTCAGTGAAAGATCAAAATTTGGTCAGTAATCTATCAATAGCAGAGTATGTGGAGGTACAAACCGATATAAAAAAACGCCCTTCCTGGCAGGAAAACCTGTACAGAAAGGGCAGATCTTAATATCGATGGATGAAATGATTACATGATAAAAAGCATTTCCGAATATTTTGGAAGCGGCCAGAGGTCATCCGGAAGGATGGATTCGATCTGGTCGGCCGGTATGCGGGCGCTCTCCAGAAGATCAAAAATGTTGTCGGAAAAGAATTTACCTTTCTTTACCAGATCTTCGATCTCGGCACCTTTTGCAACTTTGGATTTTATCTCATCGACGCTGGTATGCAACTGATTTATCGATCTGGTAATTTTATCGAGTATATCACGCTGACACTTGTAAGAAGAGGCCGGTATATCTTTCCCAAGGGATTTTAATCCGCTGATCGTGTCCGCTAACTGCTTTTGATACCTGATCGCGGCCGGCAGAACATGGGTCAGGGCGATGATGCAGAAAGTTTCGGCTTCGATCTCAAGGGCCAGGATATATTGCTCCATCCGGGTCTTGAAACGGGACTCGATTTCTATCCTGCTGTAGACCTTCTGCCGGGTTAAGAGATCGACATTCTTCTTAAGCATAAGGGCATTAAGCGCATAGCCGGTGCGCTTAATATTCGGCAGATTGCGTCTCGCTGCCTCTTCTTCCCATTCCTTGCTGTAGTTATTGCCTTCGAAACGGATAGGTTCGGTTTCGATAATATACTTTTGCAATACTTTTAAGATCGTATGATGTATATCTTTGCCACCGGATTTTGCTTCCTCAATATCTTTCACCATAATATCAATGGAATCGGCAACCGCGGCACTGAGCACGGTATTGGAAAATGAGACCGAGGCCGATGAGCCGATGGCGCGGAACTCAAATTTTGCGCCGGTAAAGGCAAACGGGGAGGTCCGGTTGCGATCGGTATTATCGCGCATGATCGACGGCAACTGTCCAAGGCCCAGGTCGATAATAAAATCATCGACCGCACTGGTTGGCTTCTCATCTTTGATATTATTCAGGATCTCGGTCAAACGTTTTCCAAGAAATACCGAGATGATCGCCGGCGGCGCTTCATTGGCTCCCAGGCGATGGTCGTTCCCGGCAGCGGCGATCGACATCCGGAGCAGATCACCATACTGATGAACCGCACGCAGGGTCGCTACCAGAAATACCAGGAACTGCAGATTCTGTTCAGGGGTATCACCCGGATCGAGCAGATTGTTACCTTCGGAATCTTCCATCGACCAGTTGTTGTGCTTCCCGCTGCCGTTGATGCCGGCAAACGGTTTTTCATGAAGCAGTAAGGCCAGATTATGACGGTTGGCCACTTTTTTCAGGACTTCCATGATCAGCTGGTTGCGGTCGGCACCGAGATTTGCCTCGGCATAGATCGGTGCGATCTCAAACTGGTGGGGCGCCACCTCATTGTGCCGGGTTTTGGCAGGAACACCCAGTTTATAGAGTTCCCACTCCGCATCCTGCATGAAAGCCAGCACCCGCTCTTTGATCGATCCGAAATAATGATCTTCCAGCTGCTGACCTTTTGGCGGT
>Ga0209536_100004759_pt1 | contig 21377 bp, 22 predicted proteins | sample DeeMarSeWOR28_12_FD_187461 | JGI IMG/M metagenome (GOLD analysis project Ga0209536, IMG submission 187461) | Marine sediment microbial communities from White Oak River estuary, North Carolina - WOR-2-8_12 (SPAdes) (version 2) | ecosystem: Environmental > Aquatic > Marine > Intertidal zone >... | reverse complement strand
CATTCTTCTGATTCCTCATAGGTCTCAGCAATTTTACCCTTAAAAACCTGACCATATTTTTCGAAACTTTCATGGTCTTCTGCTGAATGTTCGGAATTCTGGGTAGTGCAACTCCCCAGAAGTAACAAGGATATAAGGATAACTATATAAGAACTTGTTCTCATGATTTATAGTTTTGGTTATTAATCAATTACTAAATGATAAAGTTAGCAAAATTACAGGAATATTCTTGTCAACATCTGCTTCACGTAGCATTTGTCAGAGAAATTGGAAAAATGAAACTTGAGTGTAAAACTGGATAGGATACGATTACTCTGTTTAATCGTTTTCGGCATGGGTTTCGGTTTGGTTGCCGGTTTTGCTTGACCGTATTTTGCTTAGTTTTACCAGAATAGGCCAAAAACCTCCTTATTTGAACTCTTCAAGAGTTAATATAGATTAAACTAAGTAAAACCTGATAAAAAAGGTTGCGGTTTCGTCGTCACCACAGCAAGTTCAAACCGCCTCAACTCAGATTGAGGTGGTTTTGTTCTTACAGGAAGCTAAGCAGATTGATTCCAGTAAGAATTTTTCGAAACATATGTGTTTTCTTAATGTGGACTTCTAAAGGACGCGTCTCCTGGCTATACTCCAAATGAAAAAAAGGATCCGGCAGGTGACTATTGATGCCATTTCCGTACCGTCCTTAACTGTACGGATGACAGGTACAATGTGGAAGCCCCTTTGCCAATAACATATGCCAGGGTCGCAGCGATGACGCCAATGAAATTAAAACCAGCGATGCCAATAAACAAGACAAGGATGATCATACCCAGTTCAATCGCCGTGGCATAGGAAATCGGCCGAACACGGTTTGCCACCACAAGGGTAGATCTCTGGAATGAAAGAAGTACCGAAAGTGCAGGTAAAAGTATGAGGATCTTCAGCGGCAGGTAGGCCAGATCTGCCAGCTCTGTTGTCAAACCTGAAACCTTCACAAACCAGACATTTGCCAGTGGAGTGAAAGCGATGATTCCAAGCAAGAAAGTCACAGCACATCCAAGCAAGAATGCAAATTTTCGGAGCATGCGGTAGTTCTGCTTCCGGTTTCCAATTAATGCGATATTCACCTCCTGGAATGAAAGTCCCATGCTTCGGAAGATAAATACCAGGGAATTGACCACAGGAAGCACGGCCAGTGATTCAATGGCCATGTGACTTCGACCGAGGAAAAACGTAACAAAGGGATGCACCCCCAGGGATAGTAAAGAGGTCAGAGCCAATGGTGTATAGAACCTTGTGATGAATCTGTAACTGATCCTTTCATTACTGTTTCCGGTAGTGTGGTGTTCATCCACCATATCACCATCTTTAAGGATCCTCTTCACCGTTTTTCTTGCCATCAACCAGGAAGCAATGGCTTCGCAAAAAACAGCCATCGATAATGTGGCCGCTCCGACATAAGCCCCTTCAATTCCCGTATAATACAGAATGAATCCGGCCAGGGCAATGATGCTCAGCCTGACCATCGTACCATAAGTGACCCGGCGGGTCAGGTTATTTCGTATCAATATCCCCTGGTAAAACCTCCTGTAACCGATGGCTGGTGGCCAGGGTATCAATAGGAAAAGTGCGATGTAAGTGAGCCGGGCCACATGATCCGGCACACCCATCAGATCCTGCACTATAAAATTAAAAATGGGCGGTAGAAGGAGGATCAACTGCAGCAGAACAATCCCGGCATTCAACCCATCGGTGAACCGCTTGAGTTTCCTGAAGGAGTTCCGGTCTTTCACCAGGGCCGTGGATGCACTCATCAGCATGATGACCGGGGCTTCAATGATGAGTGCAAAAGAGAAGGCAATACCGAAGGCGGCCAGATTGAATTTTGGATCATCCAGTCTGGCAATGACCGATACCAGAAATGGCTGTTCAAATGCCATCATCAGCCATGTAAGAGCCAGGGGACTCCAGAAAAGAAATATTTTCCGGTTCGTTAAGTTCTCAGCTATATTCACCTGAATTCAGTAATAAGTCGCAAAGATAAGTAAACTATAGCTGATTTGTCATCCTGATTGTGGCCCCTTTAATCAGACATACAGCGGGTGACACGATGGATGCGAGAATGGGCATGGGCATATCAACAGGACAGATAATAATACACATACCAGGATTTCCGCCATCGGTGTGCTGACATGGGGTTCTTTGGCCCATTCTGCACTTCATAAGGGCATTGCACCAGGAAGGTCAAAGATCAGGCAAAAGTGTGATAAGGTGGATAAAAACCTGTATTTTCAGGCCTCTCTCACCCTATTTCTTTCGGATCAAGAGCCATGTATCACTGTAATCAGAATAGGTGGTCCGAATACGCAGGATCTCCTTTCGTGCATCTGTGATCGCATTGGTGCCCATGACGGATACCCTGTATAACCCCTCATCATTCCTGAGAAGCTCGGAGGCAAATCCCATTTCCTGAAGAACTGCCTGCCGCTTATGGGCGTTCTCAAGGATTCTGAAACTTCCCATGATCACAAAATAATCATAAACCTCAGGGGTGGGGCCTGTCTCCTCCACAATGACTTCTTCTTTTTCTACAATGGGCTCTGGCTCAGGTTCTGGATCTTCTTCAGGTGGCGGAGGTGGTGCGGTCTCTTCCTGCACAACCGGTTGGCTGGTGGTAGCAGGTTTCTGAGTTTTACATGAAAATAAAACAAAGACTGCAACGATCATAATAAGAAGATATGACTTCATTTTTATTGAATTTTGGGCGAAGATATTATTTTCGATCCATCAGACCTACCCCGAAATTTCTTGGTTTTCAGAAGATATTAACAATGTCAGCTATTTTTCAGCTAAAACTGAAAATAAAATGTGATTATAGGGTAATCGCTGGGTGGGATCTCGTTTCAAAGTAATGATGCCTTTCCCTGGATCATACAACCAATCGTTCCAATCCAGGACATCTCTGCGAACCTGCGCTGCAATATATGTGCCGGTCCTAAGTTTCGCCACCGGATCACGGCCTTTACGCGTACTCAGTCCGATGGTAAATTCCTGGACAATTTTATTCCGGTTCCGGGTGAGTATCAGGTTGAGTAAACTTTCTCCCAGGCTGGTCACCACGGAAAGAGATTCTGTAGTGGAATTTAATAAATTCAGCCCCTGGCGTACCACATCCCCTTCAAGAACCTTAATTGCGGCCTCATCCAGGTCATTGCTGATGTTGATCGTTTTCACCTCAAATTCCAATCCATGCTGAGGTACTGTCAGGCCAACAAAAATGAAATTCCCCATATCCCCGGCACTTTCATTTTCTTTCGACTTGAACTTCTGTTGAAACTGGATCGATTGATACTCTTCCGAATCTTCAGAAAGAGCATGGTTAATATTAAAATGCATCAATACATTATGACGGCCCCATCCGGGATAATTCATGGTGAACAGCCCTCCCAGTAACAGGTTGACTTTTTTACCGATGAGATTGCGATCGGGTTCCAGACTCCCGGCATAGGTGATATTGTCTGATCCGTTCTGACTGGTATCAAGGAAACCAAACGTGTGTTCGGTACCCCGCCAGCGTGCCCGTTTAAGTCTGGGGCTGTCATCCAGATCACCAATTCGTTTGTTGGCCAATGCCGGACTTTCCTGTATCAAATGGGAGATTTCACTGGCGTTGTCCGAATCTCCGATCTCATTCAAGTAATCAACGGTTTCGCGTACCGTTAAATCTGATATTCTGGTCTTCATCCCTGTGCATTAAGTAGTTTATGATCATTTAAAGTAGTGAAAAAAATTAAAATGAAATCAATTTTTAATATATTGTCCACCTTTTCAGACATTCCTTTGCCATGCACGATCCGGATACCCTAATAGAGATTGGCGATCTTTGTCCGTCCATCGAGGACACAGCAACCAATGGTACCATTGTAAATAATGAATCCTTTGAAGGGCATCATGTGCTCCTGCTTCTTTTCATGAGAAGCTGTAATTTCTGCCACAAAGCCCTGGCGTACATCAACAAATTTGTGGTGCCAAAATATGCGGGTAAAAAATTACTGGTATATGGCATTGGCCGGGATCATCCGGTAGAGGAATTGCAGGATTTTGTCGATCTGAAAAAAATTGGATTCCCACTCATTCAGGACCCCGATCGTGTCATTTACAGCCACTTCGCTAATAAAACCGTTCCACGGGTATTTATCCTGGATCCAGAAGGATCGGTCATCTATTTCAATAAAGGGTACGACCGCATTCAATATGAACAGATGGAAGAATTTCTGGAAGCTAAATTTTTTTAATCTCCGGAGGTGTTCTTCTATTGAAACTTTCAATTCAATTTACATGGATATGGATCTGTGAATCCAGCCCGTTCAATGAGATCCAGGCTGAAATCCCACAGCGCCTTTTGCAACCCTGTATCGTTTGAAGCCGCACTGGATCTGGTGCGCTTTTGACCATTAAAGTACGCACCTGTGATTCCGGCTACTGCAGACGAAACGGCCAGGTAACATACATTGTCTGCACCATTCTTAAGGGGTGCTCCAACCGCACCCCATATTCCTTTTAACATTTTTGTATTGATGACACCGGGATGTTGGGCATTAACGGTTATGGATGCATCCGATATCAACTCCGAAAGGCGATATGTGAATAACAGGTTGCACAATTTCGAATTGGCGTATGCTTTCATGGACTCAAATCGGACCGGATTCACCAGATCATCCAGGTCGAGATGTTGGGAATGCACTTCTGACGAAATATTGATAATCCGTGATGGCCTGGCCTTTTGCAATAATGGCAGGATCAATCCTGTAAGGTAAAAATGGCCCAGATGATTGATGGCAAAGGTCCGTTCGTATCCATCCTCGGAACATTGATAGTCCTTCATGATGACGCCTGCATTGTTAATCAGCACATCCAGGTAATTGAACCTGGATATTAATTGCTCGGCCATCAATCCAACCTGTTGCAAAGAAGATAAATCACCGGTGACGCCGGTTGTAAGATTGGTATTACTTGCAGAATGAATTTGATTCAGTGCGCTCTCAAGGCGTTCAGGAGTGCGTCCATGAATGATCAACTGATGCCCTTCTGAAGCGAGCCACCGGGCTGTCTCAAACCCAATTCCATCTGTTGATCCGGTAATGAGAATGATTTTGGGAGCTTGTGCCATTGGATTATTTTTTTGGTCAGGGTAAAGTTATCATATCCTGTTCTAACATTCTATATAATCATTATTCCCTATCTTTATCCGAAATACCATGCCTCCATGAAAACACCATGTATACGGGCATTTATCCTGTTTTTTGTTGTGATCCAGATACCGGGTGCATGCCGGCACTCAGATCGAATCACGAAAATGGATGAACCGGAATACATGATTCTATATCAGGAATGGATGAATAGTCGCCTCAGATACATCAAAGGGCCAGATGGGTGGTTGAATCTGGCCGGGCTATACTGGCTGGATGAGGGAGAAAATACTCTGGGCAGTGATTCCTCAAGTGATATAGTGCTACCCAACCCACTCCCGGATCATCTGGGAAGAATATACCTCGAAACCGATACCATCATTTTTTATACAACAGCACCCTCCAGAGTCACCCATAATGGTGAAATTGTGGTTCACATCGGAATGATCCCGGACATTGAAGGCTCACCTACAATTTTGGAATATGGTCCTTACCAATGGCATATCATAAAACGCGGTGACCTTACCGGGATTCGATTGAGGGACCTCCAGCATCCTGCCATTCGCATGTTGGATTCCATCCCTGTCTTTCAGCCGCAATTGAAGTGGCGGGTTGAAGCTGCATACGTACCCTTTGAAACACCCTATAAACTTACCATACGTAATGTTCTCGGACAGGTGGAGGTCCATTCTCTTTCAGGCAGGTTGAGTTTTTCTATCGACGGTAAAACGCATACATTGTATCCCATGGGAACACCCCCGGATCTATGGCTCATTTTTGCGGATGGGACATCTGCTTATGAAACTTATGGTGGAGGGCGTTTCCTGGAGTTGGAAAATAACGGAAAGAAAGACGAATATATCATTGATTTTAATAAAGCCTATAATCCGCCCTGTGCTTTTACTCCGTTTGCAACGTGTCCATTGCCTCCAAAAGAAAATATTCTTGATATAAAAATACAAGCCGGGGAAAAATCACCCGGCCTCAAATTTCACTAAGAATCTAATAAGGATCAAATAACCTGGTTTTTTATTACCGCAAGTCTTTAAATTCCTGAAGTTTTGACTCGAACAGATCCTGGCTCATATCCCCGTACGCACCTAACAAAACCCGGGATGTTTCACTAAAAAAAAGAGTGCCATTATACCGGTCCTCAATACGGTGGTTCCCAGGCGACCATTCCTCGGCTGAAACAGCTCTCGATGATAATTTCTCAAGAATGGCATCGGCCTGGTCCCTGGTCTCAGTATCGATGATAAAAAGGTGATATTCTCTTCCATTATCGTTATACTTAGCAATAAAAACATTACTCATAAAGCTGTATCCCAGAAAATTGTGGGCAATAAATCCTTCGGCATTTTCAATTTTCCCGGATGGCGGTAAGGCCCGCAATAATTCTGGAAAAGAATCTGGTCCTTCGAGCATATTCTCAATTTTATGGGCGATCCTCATCAGGATTTCAGCACTTTGATCGGACTCGGTATAGGTGGTTATTTTCACATAATACGGACCCTTAACAAAATGTACCAGTGTTTCTTCGCTGTAACCCTGGGCACCCAAATCTATAAACTGGTAATCGGTCGATCTTTCCTGGGCATAAATCCCAAATCCGTTTGTGGGATCTTTATGCCGGTATATTTCAGCTTTGTATTTTATGTCGTCTGAAACATATTCTGCAATGTGCAGATCAACAAATCCAAATTCCAGGTAGGCATCGGCAGCACCATTTATGTAATCCCATAAATTATCAGGATAATAAACCGGATAATCAAGAACCAGCTCGAACCCTTCAACCTTTGGAAATACGATCTCGTTTTCATCAATGGCAGCATTAAATCCATTCAGGACAAAAAAAATGCTGCCCGATATAAACAGGGTAATGGTTTTCATTTTAATTGAATGTTCAGTTCATGAATCAAAGATAATGAATCTATGACACAAAATCAGATGGAACATCCAGTATCCGGGACACATCCTTAATCCTTTCAGAAATAGCAAATCCCTTGTTGCACAAAATATTACATGTACCACAATCCTCACATGCAGAGGCGTCATACCCCAGTGAAGCAACCAATTCCTGTGCTTTGGCCAGATTCCGGTAGCCATAGGTATACATATAGGCCCTCATATAATCCGGAATGGGAAGTCCTTTCTTGCATTTTGGAATACATTCCTTGCAGCCACTGCAATATAATCCCTGCTGGCTTTGCGCAAAGGCTATATCCTTTTTTTCCTGGTCGGTCAAATCCAGATCTGCCATAATACTCAGATCATCCTCCATCTGGTCAAACGTTGTAAAACCGGGTATACTGGTATGGATATGTTCATTTTGCAGGGCCCATTTCAAGGCGGCTTTTGCATTCACCGGTTGGGTTCGTTCACGGTCAAGCCATCCCCCGGCCATGGTCTTCATGGCCACGATTCCAATCCCGGCATTTGCAGCTTTCTTAATAGCTGCATCCAATTTGTCCTTTTCACTGTACTTGAAATTGTATACCGTTAGTATAACATCGTAAAACTGGCTCTCAATAGCAGCTTCGATCACCTCAGGTTCGTTACTGTGGGTGGTGATTCCGACAAACCTGGCCCGTCCAGAATTTTTAATGCGCTTCATGGCCTCCAATACATTGGGATGCAAGGCTGCTTCTTTGGTAGAGACACTATGATGATAGAGGATATCCACATAATCCAGGCCCAAACGTTCCATGCTAAGATCAAACTTTTCCAGGAAGTTCTCCACTGTAGCAGCTTCACTGTAGCTGCCTGTACTCCTGTCCCTGCCATCTGGTCGCACTTTGGTAGCCAGGATGAAGGAGTCGCGTGGGTAATCTTTCAATACCTCTCCCAGCATCACCTCGTTATTGCCCCTTTGATACACATGGGCCGTATCAAGATGGATAATCCCATTATCCAGGGCGGCCCGCACGAGGTTTGGATTATCTGAATTCATCACCCCCATGCTGACAATTGGAAGTTTGATGCCCGTTTTCCCGAGGGTTCGGTACATCATTGCAGGTTTTACCGTGGTGTTCGCCGCACCCTGAGATAAACCGGCATGTGCTGCAGTGGTTCCAACCACCAGGCCTGAAGCACCAATGACTGTGGATTTCAAAAATGTTCTGCGTCCAACCGATGATTCTTGCTTTTTCATATGACTGATTTGTTACTTAATAATCAAATATTTGCCTTACTATAAGCAAGAAAAATAGTTACGTTAAAAATAAGAATCAATATAAATTATTGCCAGGACAGATCTTCCTGGAAGTTTTAGGAGGAAAGAGTTCCAGATTCCGAGGTTTGAAAATGAGGATTTTTGGTTATGATGCAGCGGTGGGCGTACTAAGCTTCGGTTTTTTCTATTTTCCTGACTTTCTGGAACTTTGTCGTGGCATCAACCATTTTTATCCAGCTGACCTGCTTGTTTGTTTCAAGGGACTCATAGAGAAATCCCTTTTCATCTTCCAATATCCTGCAAACACCCAATTCGTATCTCAAAGCGTTCACCATATCGCCCTTTGTCAGGTCATTACCATCCAGATCCTTCATTTCAAGCCGGCTTCGGCCACCGTGATTCCGTTTCTTAAATAACTGGAACATGATACATACATTAATTCATGTAAAGTTACAAAAAAGATGGGTGCCGCCATGGAGAACCCATCAATAAAAGTGCTGCTGCAGCTTTTTGAAGTTAAACGCAGCTACATCCTTCAAAATTAGAGCTTCAACGATTCAAGAAGATCGGTCTTGGCCGCCATGATAAAATCATTCTCAGAAAGTCCCAGGATGGCATGGGTCCAAAATTCCACATCCACATGGCCATAATATATGTGGATGACCGGATGGTGACCTTCCTCCTCCGATACGGCAGCCAGGTCCTGGACAAATTCGATACCGTCCATATACGAATCAAACGTGTAGGTTTTCTTTATTTTCAAGTTATCGATCACGTCCCATCCCGGTTTCAGTTGGTTTAAAAAAGCCGGGATATCTTCAGGTCGCATGCGTTCTACACCACCTTCACACGGGACACATTTTTTTTTATCGAGGTTTGTCATGATATTTTGAGTTGACAAGGGTTGCTCATAACCAGAAGACCAAGGATTCCATTTGTAAAGAAATTCAACGAACAGTCTTTGTTGAATGCCCTTCAATCCGGAACCTCTCTACTATGGTTCAACAAATTTATAAAATCGCTTTTTCAAACAGAGTCTATTGACCGGATATCGATTGTCATTCTATGGACTTAGAGAATCAGGCACATCCTTGTTCATCAAACAGCCAGCATTAAATGCCTGACGAACAGCCCGTTATTTCAAATACATATCGCCATGACCGCCACTTTCCAATGTGGCATTCCATTGGGTCTAAAATTTTAAAACCGATTTGAGCTTTTTATAACCACTCTTACTCACGGGCACATGGATACCATTTTCAAGATATAACCGGTATGCTTCTTTCTCATATTGTTCCAATCGTACAATTTTACCGATGGCTGCAATATGGGAGCGGTGGACCCGGGCGAATTCTGACGGATCCAGGTGGTCTTCATAAAATTTCATTGTTTGTTGCTTAAGAAAGCGTTTTTCTGCGGTATAGATCATCACATAGTCGTCCTGAGCTTCGATATACACGATATCGTTTGTGGGAATAATATGGATCTGGGATCCGGATTTTACGACCACCCGGTGAATGATCTCTCCCGGATCGAGCATAACTGGAATCCTTGTACCTGAGGGATCTGAGTCACTTTCGATCCTTGTCCTGGCCTTCTGCATGGCCATGGAAAAACGATTGCGCGAGAACGGTTTTAAAAGATAATCCAGGGCATTGACTTCAAATGCTTTGATGGCATATTCATCAAATGCCGTGGTGAATATGATCACGGGCTGATAATCAAGTAACTCCAGCATTTCGATTCCTGAGATCTTTGGAATTTTTATATCCAGGAAGACCAGGTCCGGTCGATTCCTATTGATGGCCTGAATGGCGGAAAATCCATCGGCATATTCCCCGGCAAGCTCTACCCATTGATGATCAGCCAGGTAGTTCTTCAAAAGATCGCGGGCCAGTTGTTCGTCCTCAACAATAACGGCATTGACTCTTTTCTCCATTTTTAATTCAATGTTAGGCAGATTCCTGCGGGAATGTGATCGGAATATACAGGATCACTTCAAATATACCCTCTTTTCTATTGATCTCTACCAGATCCTGACGATTATAAATAACGGCCAGGCGTTTCTTAACGCTGGTCAATCCCGTTCCGGTACCGGATTTCTTATGTTGGGTGGAATCAAATTGATTTGACACGGATATCTTCATCGTACTTCCCAAAACCTGGCATTCTAACTGAATCGTTACAGGTTGGGTGCTTTCGTGCACACCATGCTTGATGGCATTCTCTATCAGGGGTTGCAAAATCATACCCGGTACTTTTTGAGACAGGCATGATTTTGAAATATGAGACTCAAATAAAAGCCGTTCTCCAAACCGAATTTTCTCAATGTCAAGATACAACTGAATATGGTCCATTTCTGCATTTAGGTCTTTAACTGGTATTTGTTCCGTTTCGAGTGAATATCTGAGATAATCAGAAAGCTTGATCACCATTTCCTGGGCCTTATCCGGTTCGGATATGGTCAGGGCGCTGATGGAGTTCAGGCTGTTGAATAAGAAATGAGGATTCAGCTTGTATTTTAAAACGTTCAATTCAGATTCCCTGACCAGGGTTTGTAATTGAGCTTCAGTCACTTTTTGTTCCTCCAGGTTGGTCAAATAAATGATCAGGAAATATACCAAGATAAGGATCAAGTATAATAAGATCCCGATACTGATATTTAAAGGAAGGGCATTGCGAATAAACCCAAGGAATACCGTGTCATTAACGAGTATCCATCGCACCATGGCACTGGCCAGGCCATACCACACAAGGATGGTAATCGTTCCCAGACCCAGGATATTCAGGATTCTTGTACCCTGACTGCCTTCCATCTGATAAATATACTGTAAGGGGTACCACAAACCCAGACCAAGAACCATGTAGATGATATAAAAAACCACACTTTGAACCGTCGCATCTATGGGATCAATATTATAAAAGAAATGCAAAATAGATACCTGGATCGCAGCCAGTACGATCCAGGGAAGAAGGTATAATAAAATACCGCGGTTATTATATAATACGGGATGTTGCATACTGATGATCAATGGATATATGTTAACTCCCCGCCACCAAATATAGCCACACCTTTTACGATCAATTTCTTTGATGGATCATTTATGATGTGGGGATCCGCCCTTCGTTTATCGGAATAGCCTCCGAAAATCGCTGTGACCTCCAGGTGGATGTCCCAGTCACGCGGCACGATCAATTTCGATCCTCCAAAAATGGATACAATATCGATGACATTCATCCCCTTTGAGAGCTGGGCCTGGCTGAGGTCGATTGTTGATCCACCAAAAATAGAGGTGATCTTTCCCCCCTGAAAATTCTGGGATGTGATGACTTTTTGTCCACCGCCAAATATGGTCGTATCATCGATGAGGTCCTGGTCAGAAAACTCCTCTTGTTCGCCATCAAAAAAATGAGTGCGCCGCCCCCTGAACAGGAACATGATCCCAACAAGGATGATGAGTGATGGCCAAAAAATCCGGTGCAGATAATAAGAACTATCAACAAAATCAAGTGCCAGGAAAAAACCGCCAATCAATACGAGTACGATCCCAGGCCCCTTATTTTGTTTTGATGCCAGAAGCACAACGCCGATAACGATCAGTAACATTTTCCACGAGACAAGCCATGCAAGTGAAAACGGTATCCAATCCAGATTGATGGCTATGAGGGCCGCACCAATCAATATTAAAATGATACCTAAAACGGCTCTGCTGTTTCTTTTTGAATGTTCCATGATATAAGATTTTATGTTTGAAAAAGAAAAATGAAATTCGATATAAAACTAAGCCAGATGGATAAAATGCAGAAGTGAAAATCGGTGAATGGCCGAAAAAAATCGGTAAAGATAATTTTTGATCCCCCGGTCCACTTTTTAAAGCGGATGAGTTTGATTAAATTAGAATTCCGATATGAAACACCATGGATACCTATCTTAAAGACCTCATCCGTGCCGGAGAACACCAGCAATTGGACTTTAAATATGAAATTTCAGATTCCAGGAAGATATCGTGGACCATGTCCGCATTTTCCAATACGGACGGGGGACGGCTTCTCATTGGTATTAAAGATAACGGTAATGTGGTGGGTGTAAAAACGGAGGAGGAGGTCCATATGATCATCGGGGCAGGTGAGATATTCTGTAAACCGGCACTGAAACCAGAAATTACAAGGTGGGATGTGATGGGAAAAACAGTTCTCGAAGTGTATGTTCCAAAAGCCATCCGGCGACCTGTGTATGCACGGGATGAAACCAATCAGTGGAAGGTATGGGTACGGGTAAAAGATCAAAATTTTAAAGCCAATCGGGTCCTGGTTCGCAGCTGGTCGCATCAGAAACGAAAACGGGGGACCTATATTGAAATGACAGATAAAGAAAATCTGTTTCTAAAATACCTGGATCAGAACCAAAAAATCACGTTTACGAAAACGCGGAAGTTGCTTCAGTGGTCACATTGGAAAGTGGAAAATATGCTGGTGAATTTCCTGGTTCTGGATATCATTCAGATCCATTTTGACCATGATGGGATCCACTATTCGTTAAAAAATCCCATATTGAATAACCCCCTCACAGTGAACCGGTAAGTAATGATGTGCCTTGATTCTATTGGCTTTTAGGAATCGTATATCTTGCATAGAAGGTAAATTTTTCGTAACTTTATTATTCTGCCCCTATTCCTTTTTTGGAAGGAAAACCAAGAAAATCAGTTTGGAGAGCACGTTATGTTTAGGACAGAAGAACAATTGAGTTTGACACTGGATACCAGGAATCTATTGAGAAAGATTCTGAATGAGAATGAAGAGATTGGCAAGATCCTTCTTGGAGCCGCAAGTGAGCAACAATTATTGCGGAAATTCAAAGAACTGGCCCTATCCATTCTGAATGAAAACCCACCCGCTCTAAAATATTTTCAAAGATCGCTGAAAGGCCCCGAAGTGTATCAACAATTGAGGTGGAAAGATTTTGCCGCCATCAGGATACTGGACTACATCGATCATACGGGAGAAGGATATCAGGATTCCAACATGAGAGGACAGTTGATCATAAACAATCCACTGCGCACCTTATGGATCGCTACCCGCAATGGTTCCGGTCCAGGCACCATTGAATTTTACATGGACATGCTCCATTTGTTCCGTCAATTATCCGGGCAAACCACACGATTGAAACCCAATCATCCAAAACTCGAGGAATGGATGATACGTTTTGAATCGGGCCTCGATCCGGAAATCATTCAGATGAGGATACGAAATCGGGAACGCATCCTGAAGAAAATCATACTTAAAATTGAACGTGGCGAGGTAACCACTGAAAAGTTTAGATTTCCGGAAGGAATATCACAGGAAAAGAAAATCAAAATGGCTCATGGCTGGTGGAAAGATAAGGACTTTCATCTCAAGATGGCCATTCGCTCAACCGATGAACTAAACGACTACCTGGATTACACCCTCGATAGGGAAACCCTCTCCACCATTCGGAAAGCTGAAGATAAAGGTATTCCTATTTTTGTCAATCCTTACTACCTGTCACTACTGAATATCGAAGATATAAGATCAGGACATGACTCCGATAAAACCTTGAGAGATTATATATTTCCCAGTCGGGACCTGCTTCACGAGTTTGGGCATATCCATGCATGGGAAAAAGAAGATGAGGTCAAACCCAATAAACCCAATGCAGCCGGCTGGTTGCTGCCGGAAGGCTATGATCTCCACCGAAGATACCCTGAGGTGGCCATATTCATACCACGATCCACTGGTCGGTCATGCGGAGGACTGTGTGTCAGCTGTCAGCGGATGTACGATTTCCAATCCGGCCACTTTAATTTCGACCTGGAAAAACTAAAACCGCGCGCAAACTGGACAGTTCTTTTAAAAGGAAAAATGGAATACTTCAGGAATGATTCTCAATTAAGGGATATTCTTATTACCGGAGGAGATGCATTGATGAGCTCAGACCGGACACTCAGAATTATTCTTGACCATGTGTACGACATGGCGCGTCAAAAAATTGAGGATAATGAATCCCGACCGGAGGGCAAAAAATATGCAGAAATGGTGCGCATCCGTCTGGGTACTCGACTGCCTGTATACCTCCCGCATAGAATCACACACGACCTGGTGCATATCCTGAAAGAATTTCGTGAAAAAGCTGTAAAAATCGGGATCCAGCAGTTTGTCGTCCAGACCCATTTTGTTTCTGCACTTGAAATTACTCCAGAGGCCAGGGAAGCTGTGAAACGATTGCTGTCATCAGGCTGGATGGTTACCAATCAGGAAGTGTTTACCACTGCTGCCTCCCGCCGGGGGCATTCTGCCAAACTCAGGAAAGTCCTGAATGATATCGGCATTCTAACCTACTATACCTTTCAAGTAAAGGGCCATAGTGAAAACAAACATAATTTCGCACCAATTGCCCGATCAGTGCAGGAACAACATGAAGAAAAATCACTGGGAAAAGTACCCGGTGCCCTCTTGCCGGAAATCAAAAAACTGACCAGCCATCCCGATTACATGGTTGAGCAAATAAATCATTTACGACACCGTCACGGGTTACCATTTCTGGCCACCGACCGCAATGTAATGAATATCCCGGGTGTTGGTAAAAGCCTCACATTCAGAGTCGTGGGTCTCACCAACGACGGGCGTAGAATACTTGAATTTGAGCATGACCATACCCGTAACCACAGTCCCATCATTGAAAATATGGAAAAGGTTACCATTATTGAATCCAAATCCATTGCCCGATATCTTAAACAACTTGAGAAGCTGGGAGAGAATCCGGCTGAATACCATGCTATATACGGTTATACAATCGGAGAGACCGAAGGACGCATGCCGATTTACGAATATCCTGAATATACTTATAGCGTGACCGATGAGCTGACCAATCTGCAACTCTAATCCCGAGTTTTCCGAAATGCACATTGAAGACAGGTGTGATCGTCATTATATTCAGTCGAACCTGATCCCGATAACGAAGATATTATTGACCTGGATCGCTACCATCTGTAATAATACCAGAGAGTTGGTATGAGCTGGTTCATTCCGGCTTCCGGCTTTTCCCGAATCCTTTTGTTGACCAAATTTCTATGGTATGTGATGAAGCAGAAAATGTTGATGTACAGGTTGTGGATCTCACCGGTCGAAACCGGATGACACACCACTATAGTCACCTCCAGGAAGGCCAGGAGATGGAAATAGAAATGGACCCCCTGTGTTCTGCTATGTATATATTTAATATCAAAACGGTACCATTTGCACAATGCTTTGTACAGATGAAGGAGTCAACCTACTGAGAATTTTGTATGCACATTCTTATAACATTATAGCTATGAAAACTATTGGGATTTTAGGTGGAATGGGTTGGTCGTCCACCCGGGATTATTATGAGATCCTGAATGAACTGGCCCACCAGAGATTTGGAGGAAGCCATTCCTGCCCCTGTATCATTTACTCATTTGATTTTGCAATCATTGAAAAACTGCAACACGAAGACCAGTGGGATCTGCTTTCCAAGCTGCTGTCTGAAGCAGCCCGGAGTCTTGAAACGGCTGGCGCAGAATTGCTGATGATAGGAACCAATACCATGCACAAACTGGCCCTTAATATAAAGAACAGCATCGGTATTCCCCTTATACATATTGCAGATGCTGTCGCCCAGGCTATTAAAGATGATGGCATTGAGAAGGTCGGTTTATTGGGCACGAAATTTACCATGGAACAAGATTTTTATAAGGAAAGATTGGCGAGTCACGCCATCCAGACCTTGATCCCAGGAGCGAATGAAAGGGATACAATCCATGGAATTTTATACAATGAACTGGTGAATGGTATCATTCAGGATACCTCGAAACAAATTTTCGCACAAATCACTGACGGCCTGATTCGATCGGGAGCCAAAGGAATCATTTTAGGGTGCACCGAGATACCCATGTTGGTGACGCAGGACGCCTTTTCCGTACCCGTATACAATTCCACCCTCTTGCATGCCAGGGCTGCATTTGAAGCCGCAACATCATACTCGCCATGACCATGTTTTTATTCAAGTCAGTGTTGTATTTATCCATGCGCAGATGGGATTACAAGAGCAGGTACGATGAATGAATGTCATTGCAGAGACAGGATGTGTTTCATGATCTGTCCGACCCAGGTTCACTGAACACCTTGAAGCTATATTTTATATTTAATGTAACGGGTTATCGGGTATGCATCTGAATGACGACGTAAATGCAATTCCAGGAGGTTAGTCTGTCAGTATCCCCTCATATTTATTAACTTTAGGCTTGCAAATAATAACATTATGGAATACGTACCCACCAGAGAAGAGGCCTGGACATTATTCAAAACCTATAACACATCGGAAAGTCTAACCAAACATGCCCTGGCCGTTGAAGGTGTTATGAGATATATGGCCAGGAAATATGGAGAGGATGAAGAAGAATGGGGGATCATAGGCCTCATCCATGACCTCGACTACGAAAAATACCCCGATCAGCACTGTAAGAAAACCGAAGAGATATTGCGTGAAAACAATTGGCCTGAAACCTATATACATGCGGTAATGAGCCATGGATGGGGGATTGTAACAGATGTAAAACCGGAATCTTTAATGGAGAAAGTATTGTTTACCATCGACGAGCTCACCGGTCTCGTTGTGACCAGTGCTTTGGTCAGGCCATCTAAAAGTGTTCTGGATATGAATGCTAAATCTGTGAAAAAGAAATGGAAAGATAAGCGATTTGCTGCCGGAGTGGATCGCAGTATTATCGAGCAGGGTGCTGGTATGCTTGGTGTGGAACTTTCTGATATCATTATGGATACCATTATGGGCATGCGCGAAGTGGCTGATTCTATTGGTTTGAGAGGAAATCCTGACATACCTGACTAAATATTGCACAGATGCACTCCCAATCCCCATCTGATCCCATTGCGACAATCAGGTTTTATGGTGCATTGAACGATTTCTTATCACCGCAATGGAGGCATAAGAATATGACATTCAAATACCAGGACCACCAATCGGTTAAGGATGTTATCGAATCGCTGGGGGTACCCCATCCCGAAATCCAGCTCATCCTGGTCAATGGTCAGCCGGCAGGTTTTGATCATAAACTGAAGCCCGGAATAAAAATTTCCGCATATCCGTTTTTCCACACCATTGATGTCGACTCCCTGAATCTGGCCAATCCGAAGCCCTACATATATTTAAAATTCATACTGGATGTACACCTTGGCAAACTGGCAAGATACCTCAGATTTGCAGGGTTTGACGCCATTCTTTTACCCTTCCTGGAAGACCATGAAATTGTTACAGAAGCCAATCGTCAGGACCGCATCATATTAACCAGGGACTTGGGCTTATTGAAAATAAAAAGTGTCACTTTTGGCTACTGGCTGAGATCTCAAAACCCGGAGAAACAATTCCTTGAAGTCGTCCGTCATTTCAATATCAGAAAATCGGACTTTTCTCCCTGGAAACGATGCAGCCTTTGCAATAGCATCATTCATCCAATAGAGAAACAAGACATTGAAAGTACATTGAGGCCGGGAACCAGAGAACATTTCCATGAATTTTATCAATGTGAAAATTGTGGAAAAGTGTATTGGAAAGGAAGCCATTTTGAACGATTGGATTCATGGCTCCACAAGATAATGAATAGACTCCAGGATACATGATGAAAGCCCAGCACCATGAAGACTTTTGTAATCGGCGATATACATGGAGCATACAAGGCATTAATACAATGTTTTGAAAGGTCGGGATTTGATCTTAAAAGGGACCGGTTAATCAGCCTTGGAGATGTGTGTGATCGTGGGCCGGAGGTATCTCTGGTATTTGATGCACTTCTTGATTTGGAACATTTAGTCTACATTCTTGGAAACCATGACATGTGGGCAAAAGAATGGTTCACCACCGGGCACACTCCGGATATGTGGTACTACCAGGGCGGACGGCATACTGTCAATAGTTATACCCAGGGCATTCCTGAATCCCACAAGGATCTGATCCGTAACGCCAGGAACTACTTTGTCGAAACCAACAGGCTCTTTGTACATGGCGGCATCTTCTCAGGCGCAGCCATTGAAAACCAGGATCAGCACACGTTCATATGGGACCGAAGCCTGGTATCTGAGGCTCTAATGAGGAGGTCAAAAGGGCGGGATGATGCCATCACAGATTACACGGAAATATTTGTCGGTCATACACCTACCATCCAGTTCGGATCCGATCATCCGATACACGCCTGTGAGGTATGGCTCATGGATACAGGTGCTGGCTGGGGATATCCTTTGAGTATGATGAATATCGATTCGAAAGAAATATTTTGCAGCGATCCCGTCGCCCAGTTATATGAACAACATAATTACGATTATTATTAAATTTGGATTGTATGATGCTCTCGAATGTATTAAAACATTGGATCATTGACATCGGTAAGATCTTGTTACTTACCGTGACCCTATTTGCCGGACTTATTCTTAGCAGGCTGATATTGTACAGGCTTGATTTCATGCCACCAAGAATTCCAAACCAGGCATCTGAATCCATTGCAGTATATTATTTATTATCAGGTAGTTTTTTATTATCCCTGGGCTTATTCCCATTGGTGCGGCGCATACATGGCTCCATACTGAACCGGGCCGGAATAATATTTTTGTTTTTCTTCACCTGCTTTAGTGTAAGCGTGACCATTGAAAGCTCAATCTATTCCAGCGTTCAGGGCTATCATCTCATGATCGTTACGCTGATCTTCCCCATACTCCTATTCTCAGTGATTTCCGCAGTCGTCTCCCAAACAGTTAAATATCATAAGAAGAAACCTGACATACCCTCATTTTTTAAAAGTCGGCCCCTGATCCAATGGATCTGGAGATCGCTCCTCGCGATCATCTCCTTTCCCATAGTATATTTCTTATTAGGGATTATCGTTTCACCTTTTGTTGCAGACTACTATAAAGATACCATACCGGGGCTGGTCCTCCCTGAACCGGGCCTGATCATATTGGTGCAACTGGTTCGCAGTACGCTTTTTTTAATCGTAACACTGCCCGTGATCATTTTCTGGGGAGGTAACATGAAAGAATGTATTATATTTCTTGGATTGGCCCATTTTGTAATGGTGTTTTTATATGATATCCTCATGGCTTTAGAAATGCCTGTTCAGTTAATCATCATTCATGGTTTTGAAATTCTATTCGACTCCTTTATTTACGCCTGGATATTTGTGACACTGATGTTCCCGAAGCACTTTTTGAAGCGTCATCCTAATAATACCGGACGAATGAACTGAGGTCACTCCTTTTTGACTGAAAAAACTCAAAGCAACCATTCAAAATATGAAGCCATGCAGTATAATTTCCTCTCTAAATTGGGTCTTGGAACACTATTGGTCGGATCCGGCATTTCCCTGCCAGCCCCTGAGCTGATCGAAATTTATGGTGATTTGGGCTACGATTGGGTATTCATCGATACAGAACATACCCCCATGGAAGCCCAGTCCGTGCAACATTTACTTCAGTCGCTGCCTCTGGGTTGTTCCGGCCTGATTCGGATTTCGGATCAACACGAAACGACGATAAAAAAAGCCTTGGATATGGGCCCGGATGGGATTATCGTACCGCAGGTGAATACAGCTGAACAGGCCCAACAAGTAGTGGCCTACGCACGTTATGAACCGCTCGGTCAAAGGGGCGTTGGTGTTTCCCGAGCGAATGATTATGGCCAATCACTGGCGTCGTATCTGGAGCGTGCAAACACCAATCAGGCCCTCATTCTTCAAGCGGAACATTACATAGCTGTACAAAACATTGAACAGATTCTCCAGGTTCAGGGTTTTGATGCCATTCTGGTTGGGCCATTTGATTTATCCGCCAGCATGGGGAAACCCGGTCAGGTAAATGATCCTGATGTTAAAGCAGCCATTGAAAACGTGGGAAGAGCGTGCCGGGAAAAAGGTTTTCCATGTGGCCTATTCGGTGCATCTGCCGCATTTCTGAAACACTATGTTGACATGGGATTTAGTTTTGTTGTCGCAGGTATGGATGTGCTCCATCTGGCCCAAACCGCTAAAAAAGAACTCCAGTTGTTAAAGACCTTGAAAAGACATGTCTGAAAAACTGAAAGACCGGTTCTTTACTCAGCATTCATTGAATGCTATGGCGGATGCCATAATGCAGGTGTATCCTCAATTTGATAAAATTCGGTTTCTCCACCTGGTGGTCGGTCCGGAATGGTCAGACCTGGAGTTAAAAGCCAGGATGAGGCACACCACCCAATGCCTGTCTCAGACACTGCCGGATTCGTATTTGGATGCCCTCCATGTATTAAAGGAGGTGGCCTCTGTTGTGACAGGTTTTGAGGCCATGTGCCTGCCTGACTTTGTGGAAGTATTTGGGCTCGGGTACTGGGATGCATCTTTGGAAGCGTTGCGCAAATTCACGCGGTATTCTTCTTCTGAATTTGCCATACGGCCATTCCTAGACCGATCCCCGGAAAAAGGGATGGCTTTTATGCGATCCTGCGCTCGGGATCCCCATGAAAATGTGCGCCGATTTGCTAGTGAAGGATGCCGACCTCGACTGCCATGGGCCATGAATCTGCCCGGCTTTATAAAAGATCCGGAACCCATCCGACCCATTCTGGAAACATTAATAAATGATCCTTCGGAATTTGTCCGCAGAAGTGTGGCCAATAATCTGAATGATATATCAAAAGACCATCCGGAGATCATGCTGGACTGGTGTGAGACCTGGATGGGGATGTCCCCACATGCTGACAAAATCATCAAACATGCATGCCGTACGCTGCTGAAATCAGGACACAACCGGGCCTTAAAACTATTTGGATACGGTGATGGGACACAAGTAAAAATCCTGGAAGCAAAAATTCATCCTGTTGTTCTAAAGATCGGTGAATCGACCACATTCTCATACAAGCTCGAAATAAAATCCCCGGAACCCATGCGGATTCGCCTGGAATATGTCATGGAATATCCGAAATTATCGGGAAAAATCTCCAGGAAAGTTTTCAAACT
>Ga0209536_100004758_pt1 | contig 21381 bp, 23 predicted proteins | sample DeeMarSeWOR28_12_FD_187461 | JGI IMG/M metagenome (GOLD analysis project Ga0209536, IMG submission 187461) | Marine sediment microbial communities from White Oak River estuary, North Carolina - WOR-2-8_12 (SPAdes) (version 2) | ecosystem: Environmental > Aquatic > Marine > Intertidal zone >... | reverse complement strand
TTCGGGGTCGGACTTGGGATCTTCATCTTCCGGGAACGACTGGGCAGCCTGCGCCTGGCCGCGGCAGGGATCATGGTGGCGGGGATCATCATTATAAAGGCCTTCGGTTAGTGTAGAGTGTTGGGAAGGACCCGGTTTCCTTAAAACCTTGGTCTTAACCGCAGAGGACGCGGAGGGACGCAGGGAAAGGCTGGATCAGGGGGGAAGGAACGATGACTTTAAAGGCAGTGCAAACTGAATTACCACCTTGGCTCAAGCCATGGCGGATAAGCATGCTCTATTGGACCAGAAGCAAAAAGCTTACTCTGCGTCTCCGCGTCCTCTGCGTGAGAAAGACCGCTGTTTCAGGGACCATGCCCTCCTCCATCTTCCCATTTGTACCCTGCGCACCCTGCGGTAAACCAGCTTTTGATTGTTGCTTCCTCTGAACTCTACACTCTGCACTCTACACTCAAAAAGGTGTGGCATCGAGCCACACCTTTTTGATGGAGGCGCCTTTAAGGAATTTATCCCTCCCATTATTTTGATTCACTTTTAGTGCTAGAAGCGTGCAATTTTTCTTCAGATCAAGGAAGACGAGGGGCGACGCGGAGGCGTACTGATGGTACGTCGCACAAGGAGACCCGAAGTCTGACGCTGGGAGATGGAGAAAAAGAGCCGCTTATAGCGCTGAAAGGAGGCGCCCCCGCTGCACCTATTGCAGCGGGGGCTTTAAGAAGGAGGTTCCCGCCTCGGGATTTCCCCGGAGGTCCTGGGGAGGGGGGACCGATGTTTATAAAGCGTGATTTGACCTGTTCGTCCCCGTCCAGAAAGCGTTAACTGATTAAAATGCAAATATTGTTCCCCTGAGGTCCTGACAACGGGCGTATATAAGCTCTTTATTAATCAAGGAGTTACATTCTCCCTCCATACCCGGGTTTTTTCTGAAAGTTTAATTTTGGGGCATTTCCCCCATTTCCTGGGTTCGGGGCGTCATTTTCCTCCCATCAGGACTGACAGACCCTTTCAAGGAAATTGACCGGCATAGAGGTATCTGCTATCAAATTTAGATTTCCCGCAGATAAGCATGGGATACATGGAGGATCGATGACGAGGGAAGAAAGCATTTTCCGTCCCGAGGACACGGCCTTCGTCATCTACCTGGTGACGGTGGCCGTCCTCGTGACTCTTTTTCACCAGGGAGTCCAAAGATGGTGGTACTATGTTCTGACTCACTCCCTGGCAGCTAGCCTCATCATACCCTGGCTTCGTTTCTCGACCGGACACACCCACCCGGTGGTCAGATTTTTCCGGTACTGGTACATACCCATCGTACTGGGTTTCTTCTACGAACAGATCGACGGATACATCCTGGGCATCCACGGGATGTATCTGGACCACTTGATCACCGGATTTGAAAAAAATCTCCTGGGATTTCATCCCTCCGTCTGGCTGGAACGTTTCGCAAGCCCGCCCATGACGGAGATCATGAAATTCTTCTACAACTCCTACTACTGGCTCGGTCCTGCGCTGGGTCTGTCACTCTACTTCAAAGGACAGCTCCGCGCCTTCAGGAGAGCCGTTTTTTCCATCATCACGGCCTTTTTTATCTCCTACCTGGGTTTTTTCCTCTTCCCGGTGGTAGGTCCCCGGTACGTGCTGTCTGACCTTTACAAAGGGCCCCTCGAGGGTTATGTTGTCACCGCTCTTCAGGATTACATCATGGAGGTCGGCGACATTTATGGGGGCTGCATGCCCAGTTCCCATGTGGCCGTCGCACTGGTGGTTCTCCTTCTGGCCTGGGTTTACCGTAAAAGAATGGCTGTCTGGATGACCCCTTTCGTCACCATGCTTTGTATATCCACCGTTTATAACCGCTATCACTATTTAAGCGACGTCGTGGCCGGGTTGGCGGTGGGACTTTTTTCCTTCTGGCTGGGGGGGAGGGTGTACGGCCCGATGGAAAAAGCGTCAGGGCCGAACAATTGAGGATTGAGAATTGAGAATTCTGTACCCGGAACCCAAAACTCAAAACCCAAAACTGGTTATTCCATGCCCACAATAAAAATTAACGAAGATCGATGCAAAGGGTGCGTGCTGTGTGTCGAGGTGTGTCCTCACCAGCTGGTGCGCCAGGAAAAAGCGATCAACGACCAGGGCTATCAGTACGTGGTCCTGGATGACCCGGAAGGGAAGTGCACAGGCTGCACCGTTTGCGCCATAGTGTGTCCGGATGTGTGTATTGAAGTCTATAAATGATATTCAAGAGTCAAGGTTCAAAATTCAAGATTAGAGCAATGGAGCTTTTGTCGTGAGCGAGCAGAAGCGGATCCTTACAAAAGGGAACGAAGCCCTTTCCATGGGGGCCATCAAGGCCGGATGTCTTTATTATTTCGGCTACCCCATCACCCCCCAGAACGAGGTTCCCGAATACATGTCCCGTGTCCTGCCCGGACTCGGCGGCGAATATGTTCAGGCGGAGAGCGAACTTGCCGCTATCAACATGGTCATGGGTGCTTCAGCTCTGGGAGTGAGGTCCATGACTTCGTCCTCGAGCCCGGGGATCTCCTTGATGCAGGAGAGTCTTTCCTACATGGCCGGGCAGGAGCTGCCGGCGGTGATCGTCAACGTGGTGAGGTGCGGCCCCGGTCTCGGTGGGATTGCTGCATCCCAGGGCGACTATTTCCAGGCTGTCAAGGGAGGCGGGCACGGCGATTACAAACTCATCGTTCTTGCCCCTGCCAGCGTTCAGGAGATGTACGACCACACGATGCTCGCCTTCCACCTTGCGGACCGGTACAGGAATCCTGTCCTGGTGCTGGCCGATGCCGTTCTTGGCCAGATGCAGGAGCCGATCGTGGAGCGGCAGGAAGTCCCCGCTGAACCCCGCAAGCCCTGGGCCCTTGACGGTGCGAAGGATCGCCCCATGCGTTATCTCAAGTCCCTTTATCTCAAGGAGGGGGAACTGGAAGCGCACAACAGGCTGCTTCAGGAAAAGTACCGTGAGATCGAAAAGCATGAGGTCCGTTTTGAGGAATTTAATACCGACGATGCCGATCTGGTTGTGGCAGCCTTCGGCACTTCGGCGCGTATCGCGAAAACGGCCGTCATCATGGCGCGGGAAAAAGGCCTGAAAGCGGGGCTTTTCAGGCCCGTAACCGTCTATCCTTTCCCCAGGACTCAATTGAGGACTCTTTCAGACAGGGTGACGAATTTTCTGGTAGTGGAGATGAACACCGGTCAGATGGTGGACGATGTCAGGCTCAGCGTTTCCGGAGATTGCAGCGTCCAATTCTACGGACGGCCGGGGGGAGGGATCCCCACACCGGGAGAAGTTTTGCAGGAGATTGAGAAGGCATATAACAATGGCTAGGATGCAGTACGCAGCACGCGGCACTCAGAAGAAGATCCAGGGTTTGTGTGTTTTTACGTTTACTGCGTACGGCGTTCCGTATCCTGCGTCCTGAAAATACGAGGTCATTAATGGAGAGAGTTTTTTCAAAGCCCGCTGCACTCAACGACGCCGTCATGCACTACTGCCCGGGCTGCAGTCACGGTGTGGCTCACAGGCTGGTGGCGGAAGCCCTTGACCACTTCGGGATCACCGAACGGACTGTGGGGGTGGCTCCCGTGGGCTGCGCCGTGCTCATGTACGATTATTTCAACTGTGACGTCCTCGAGGCTCCCCACGGCAGGGCCCCGGCCATTGCTACAGGTATGAAACGGTCCCGTCCCGACATGATCATTTTCACCTACCAGGGCGACGGCGACCTGGCCTCCATCGGACTTTCCGAGATCGTGCACTGTGCCAACCGGGGCGAGAATGTGACCGTCATCTTCGTCAACAACACAGTATACGGCATGACCGGGGGGCAGATGGCCCCGACAACACTCCTTGGCCAGCAGACGACCACTTCACCCTACGGGCGCAACTTCAACGCGGACGGCTATCCCATCAAAATGGCGGAGATGCTGGCGACCCTGGAAGGAACCTCCTACGTGAGCAGAATGGCTCTGGATACCCCGGGGAACACGCTCAAAGCCAGGAAAATGATCTTCAAGGCCTTTGAAATGCAGGTCAAGGAGATGGGTTTTTCTTTCGTAGAGCTCCTGTCGACTTGTCCCACCAACTGGGGAATGTCCCCGATTCAGTCCATCAAGAGGCTTCAGGACGAGTTGATCCCCTATTTCCCCCTTGGGGTGCTGAAGGAAAAAGTGACGGCGGATTATATTTAATAGCTAAAGACAGAAGTCAGAAGCCGGAATAGAGAATAATCTAACTTAATTTTTGAAACCGCTGATTTTAGGGAGCTTGAACACATCCAGTACCCAGGGTTTTTTTTGGAAGAAAGAATTTCTCCTGACTTCCGACTCCTGAATTCTGGCTCCTGAACCTGGAGGATCCATGTACCACGATGTTTTCATATCCGGCTTCGGCGGCCAGGGGATCCTGCTGGCGGGACAGCTGCTGGCTGAAGCGGCCATGGAGAAGGGCCTCAACGTCACCTTTTTCCCCTCTTACGGGGTGGAGATGCGCGGAGGAACGGCCCGATGCACGGTTGTTATTTCAGACGAGGAGATCGGATCTCCCATAGTAGACAGCCCCCTTTGCGTGATCGCCATGAACCAGCCATCACTCCTGAGATTCCAGGAGGTGGTGACTGAGGGAGGTCTTCTTATTGTGAACAGCTCCCTGGCCAGAATGGATGATGTCAAAAGGAACGGGATCCGGGTTCGTGAAGTTCCCATGAGTGAAATGGCCATCGAGCTCGGCAACACGAGGTTGACGAATATGGTAGCTCTGGGCGTCTATGCCGAGCTGTCGGGGGCCATAGAGCCGGGGGAACTGGCAGTGGCTCTTCAATCGGTCATCCCGGCCCGCAACCATAAGCTCATCCCGTTGAATGAGAAGGCCATCTTGAAGGGGGCGGCCTACGCCGCACAGCGGTAAAATCCCGGACAGGAAAGGTTCCGGGAGAACACTGTCAGATCTTGGATTGGGGCTGCTCTCCGCTGTTAAAACGGCTGGACGCCAAACATGGTTTTCGATAGACTTTCACGGGATGTCGGCCTGTCCCGGCAGGAAGCGTGGGGGAACAATGACCAGACCTGTTGAAGTCGGGAAGCGGATAGGGGAACTCAGGGAGGACGCTGGAATCAGCCTTCAGGAGCTGGCAGAGCGAACAGGCTACTCTTCAGCGCTCCTGTCACAGTTCGAAAATCACATGGTGAGCCCCCCTCTAGGGGCGCTCATCAAGCTTTCCAGGGCGCTGGGCGTTGACGTGGGAGATTTTTTCGGCGAAGTGGCCGATCAGAATTTCATCCTTGTTCGCAGCGATGAGAGGGAGACGGTTTCGAGGGTGGCCTCAAAGGATGGGGTCAGTCTTGGTTATACTTATGAGGCCCTCGGTTTCGGGCTCAAAGACCGCCGTATGGAGCCTTTCGTGGTGACTTTGGAACCGGTGCCGATCCGTGAGAAGCACCTTTCGGTCCATGAAGGTGAGGAGTTTATCTACGTTCTCGATGGCAGAATGAAGATCCGCCTCGGCGACCACATTGATATCCTTGATCCCGGTGATTCCATCTATTTCAAATGCATGACCCCCCACCATGTGACCTGCGAAGGTGAAGACCCCGCGAAGATCCTGGCGGTGATCCACACAGGAAATACAGAAAAACAGGAGTAGTAGAAAATAATAGTAATAGAAAATAGGCAGTTACCACGATGGCCATTTCTATTACTCTCGCCTGTCACTTTTTACTGTTTCCCGTTCTTTTTTCCGGTTTTATCATCACCATCGTGAGGATTGTGAGCGCTCCCCAGAAGACAGAAGCGCTTCTGAGGATCCACGGCTCGATCTGTGGATAAAGAATGGGCGAAAGATGGCGGGCCAGGAAACTTCCCCCGTAACTGAAACCTGGGTCGGCCCCGCGGCGCAAGGCTTCCTCCCACACGGTAAGGGGACAATCCCATCCTGCCGCGGCGAGAAAGGCCGTGGCTGTCATGCCGCCGAAGTGGATCCACCTGAAGGCTGGCGACTGTAACCAGAGACCCAGGGGCATGCCGAGGACCATGAACAGGACCCAGAGGAAATGTACGATCACTATAAGATCGGCCGTATTGATCATATATCCCCTCCATTAGACAGTGACGCGGGGACCCGGAGGGAAATCAGCCGCGAACCTCGGGCCCACGTATCGGAGTAACGGGGTATCGGGGTGTCGGTGAAACAAAGTGGGCTTTTACCTCTATACCGCCATACCCCCATACATCCACACTTCAATCCCCCGAGTCCCCCCTTCGCTGCGATTGCCGGGCCGTAGCTTCATGCGAAGGCTGGTCGCCATGTCAAAAGCACAGGGCCGCACTCAATCCCATTTCCTCCTGTCTTCTATCACTTCAGCGTCTTCAGGTAGGGTCCCAGCCTTCACCTGGACGACCCTGGTGCCGAGCTTGATGATCTCTTTGATCCTTTTCCCCATGTCCTCGAGCGCGGCAGCTGACAGGGACTGACTGCTTTGTACCTCCACGGTCATGTCGTCCATGGCCCGTTCGCGGGTGATAACAGCTCTGAAGCGTTCCACCTGGGTGAATGCTGACATGACCTCGGCAAGCTGTGCCGGGTGCACGAACAGCCCGCGGACCTTTGTCACCTGGTCCACCCTGCCCAGGATACCGGTGAGACGGGGACTTTTGCGGCCGCAGGGACAGTCCCCGTAAACAGCCGAGGCGAGATCCCCGGTGGCAAAGCGTAGAAGAGTATTGATGGGGTTGATGACTGTCACCACCACTTCACCGGGTTCGCCGGGACTGACCGGTTCGGCAGTTTCAGGGTCAAGGATCTCCAGGAGGACGGAGGGATCGAAATGCATGCCGTTGCCAGCTTCGCACTCGTAGGCGATAGCCCCCACCTCGGCAGTGCCGTATCCCTGACGCGTCCGGATCCCGTATGTTTCCTGCAGTTCCCTGCGAAGGCTCTCAGGGAGCTTTTCCGCGATGACGAAGGCTTTATTGAGAGAAAGGGTCAGGTGGGCTTCGGCGGCCTTTTCCAGGAGGACTTTCAGGTAAGAAGGAAGGCCCACATACGCATTTGCCTTGAGGTGAGCAGCCACTTGTACCTGGATCTCGGTGTTGCCAATTCCAGCCGGGATCACCGCGCATCCGAGGTTGTTGGCACCCTCCTCGAACATGGCTCCAGCCGGTGTAAGGTGGTAGGCAAAACAGTTCAGGACGATGTCGCCCTCTGTAAATCCGCAGGCGGCAAAGGACCGTTCCCAGCGGTAATAGGAAGGAAGGCGGCCGTCTGGATCATAGATAGGACCCGGAGAGGAATAGATCCGCCTGAGCTGTCCTGGTGTGACTGATATCAGTCCTCCGAAGGGCGGTTCACCGCTCTGGATCCCCGGGAGATCCGATTTTCTCAGTATGGGGAATATTCTGATATCCTCAGGAGATTCCATGATTCTATCGGCGACGCCGGCATCGATCATTCGCCTGACAAAGCCGGGCGCTTTTAACCACTCTCCGGCCATGAGCTCCCTGATCCGCGCGGCCTGAAATTGAAGAGCTTCCTCGTGTGGCTGGTATTCTATGTCTCTTTCCCTGTTGATCATGGTTTTACTTCCTCCCGTTAATATATTTGAATGAACAAGAATGCCTATCGGAACTCATAACGTCAAGGAGGAGAGGGGGTAAAACGTCAGGAAGCGGTGAAACGGGGACACGGGGACAGGGGGAGAACGAGGGGAAATGGGTGCAACCCGGCAGGGCTAAAAGAAGAAGTATGTACAGCGGGATTTTTGTCCCTGTATGGGAATGGAACTTCCACAAATCCTAAATCCTCAACCCTCAGCTCTCCATTTATCCCATGCCTTTCGTTGACCGCATCAGCTGTTTTGGGTATGGTGCAGCCGGGATCCGTACCGGGTCCTGAGCAATTTGGAGATTCTTGATGCTGTTATTCACGCGCATCCTTGGCTGGTTTCTGATCCTCACCCTTTACTGGGCGATGGAATGGTTGAACTTTGTCCAGGTTCTGAAATCAGCCTTCCTGGGTGTCCTTTCGATCCTTACACTGTCTTCCTGGACACTCAGGGACGGGCGGGAAAGCAGAACAGGGAGGTTCCTCAACCTTCTGGTAGTGTTCTCATTTCTCGCCATATGCGGGTTCAATTCCTTCCTGCGGGATGTGTTCGGGGTCGCCCAGGATGATCTCATCGTGGTGGAGGCTCTTTTCAACACCAACGGCGGCGAAGCCTCGGAATTCATCCTGCAGAATATCTGGCCCCTGGCCAAGCACCTGACCGTGGTGATCCTGGCTGCGATTTTCTACTGGTTCCTGTTGGTCTGGCGGCCGTCCCTGTTCAGAATGTCCTCAGGAACCTTGGCTGCCGACAGCAGGGCGAAGGTCCGGACCACCAGGATACCAGCGGTCGTTTTGACCCTATTACTGCTCCTGGTGCATTTGAACCCGACCATGAGAAAAGAAGACCCCCTCCTCTATTTCCCCATCAGGCACGCCAAATGGGAAAGATATGTTGAAAGGGCGCGGGTGCTCCAGGAAAAGATAACCGATTCGGTTTCAACTGACAGTTCTCTGTCCAGCATGAGCTACGAAGGTTCAGGACCGCGAACGGTGGTGTTTTCACTGGGTGAGAGTATCACGAGGCTCAACTGGTCATTGTACGGCTATCTCCGAACTACCACCCCTGAATTGGAATCTTTGGGTCCTCGTCTGGTCAGGTTCACTGATGTCATCACGACCCTCGGTTCGACGGTGGGGGATATCAGGCTGATTATGGGACCGGCCACCCGAGCACACCCGGATCTGTATATGACAACACCGGACATTGTCACCATCGCTCGCAGGACCGGTTACAAGACCTTCTGGATCACGAACCACAGCACCGATATGACAGGGGCCCTGTCCATAATCGCCAACCATGCGGATGTGACGGTCAACGTGAATCGGGGAGGTTCCAGAGGCGAAGGGTCCTACGATGAGGTGATCCTCCCTGAACTGGAGAAAGCACTGGATGATCCGGCGCCCCGTAAACTTGTTATCCTGCATCTCCTTCAAGCGCATCCCGCCTACTACTTCCGCTATCCGAAACCCTTTGCCCTGTTTAATAATGCGGATGACGAGGTCACAAGAGCGCTCAAGTCAGAAGGGCGAAGTCTCCGTGCCAGGAAAATGCGGGACTATTATGACAACGCCATTCTCTATAGCGACCATATTCTCAAAGCCACCATCGACCTTTGTGACGCCCGCAAGGAGCAGAATATAGCCTGGCTTTACATACCGGATCACGGGGAGGACGTGGCTCACTATTCCAATTTCGTCGGTCACAACACCCGGGTCCCCGCCATGTTCGAGATCCCCCTGCTGCTCTGGATGTCGGACCGGTTTCCCCTGGATCTGCCTGAGAACGAGATCCTGGAGGACAGGCCCTACCAGACGGATCTCATGGACCAGACCATCCTCGGACTCATGGGGATCGAAGGAGACTATTACGATCCCGCCAGGGACATCCTTTCGCCGGAATTTAAGCCCTCTCCGCGCTTCATCGGTCAGAAACCATACCACTAAATCACAGGAGGAAAATTTCCAGGCAACCTTGACATTGGTTTCGTAATTTGGCTATATTGCCAAGTAGCCAAGGGAGGTTTCATGGAAAAGACAACAGTCTCCCCTTATGATAAGCAGGCCGCAGTTTTCAAGGCGCTGTCCCATCCGGCACGGCTGTTCATGGTCGAACAGATCGCGGCAGGTGAAAAGTGTGTCTGTGAGCTGGTCAACATGCTCGGGCTCGACACATCCACGGTTTCAAAACACCTGACGGTGCTCAGGAACGCTGGCGTTCTGTCGGACGAAAAGAGGGGGAATATGGTTTTTTTCAGGGTCCGGATGCAGTGCGTCATGGGGTTCTTTTCCTGTGTCAGGAAGGCCCTGGAAAACCAGGCCCGGGAGCAACTCGCCGCTGTAGCAGGGTGAGGACAGAGATCCAAGGTCCAAAGTCCAATGTTCAGCGTTCAAGGTTCAACGTTTAACATTCCATGTGGGACCGGTTCTTAAAATTCATTTTGTATTGTGAATAATCTTTCGCGGGAACAGGTGAAATTCTGCGAACGAATGGAAACAGATATATATATGGATTGGAAAAAGGAATATCGGCCTCTTATCTACATCCTGGGTGCCTTTCTGGCACTCTTCTTCCTGCCCATCGAGTCGGTCAGTCTCCAGGGCGCCCTCATCGAAGCGTTCGCCCTTGCGAAATGGTACGCCAGGGAACACGTGATCCTATGCCTCGTACCGGCTTTTTTCATCGCCGGGGCCATCATGGTCTTCGTCAGCCAGAACTCGGTCATGAAATATCTGGGGCCGGCTGCCAACAAGGTCCTGGCCTACGGAGTCGCATCCGTGTCCGGCTCGATCCTGGCTGTGTGTTCCTGTACCATCCTGCCGCTCTTCGCCGGTATCTACCGCATGGGTGCGGGATTGGGTCCAGCGGCGGCGTTCCTTTATTCAGGTCCTGCCATCAACATCCTGGCCATTATCCTCACGGCCAGGATCCTGGGACCGGAACTGGGGATCGCCCGGGCCGTTGGAGCAATCGCTTTCGCCGTGGTCATAGGGCTGCTGATGCACCTCATTTTCCGGCAGGAAGAGGCTGACAAGGGACGGAATACGGTCGAACTGGGCGAATCCGGCTGCCGCCCACTTTATCAGACGGTTTTTTTCATAGCTCTTCAGGTTGCCATCCTCATATTCGCAACGTGGGGAAGCCCCGAAGGGAGTACAGGGCTCTGGGCAGCGGTCTATGCCGTGAAGTGGCCCCTTGTTCTGGCACTGACCGGTGCGCTGGCTTCGGTCCTGGTCTTCTGGTACTCGGTGAAATGGTGGAAGCTGGCCCTGGGCTTTGGCCCCATGCTCCTCCTCACTATAATATCTTTACCACGATCGGCCCTCGCAGGAGATGGCACGCTGGCGGCTTTGGTGCGAAGCCCCATGCTCCTTTTCGGTTTGGGCGTTATCGGTTTCTCCGTGGTGCTGGCCAGTACGGGAGACGAATCGTCCCATTGGTTGGAATCATCCTGGACCCTGGCAAAGCAGATTATGCCTCTGCTTTTCATGGGGGTTCTGGTGGCCGGGTTCTTTCTGGGCCGCCCAGGGCATGAAGGGATCATTCCTGCAGGGTGGGTAGCATCCGCTGTGGGCGGAAACTCTCTGACAGCCAACCTGTTTGCGTCCCTTGCCGGAGCGCTCATGTACTTCGCGACCCTGACGGAAGTGCCCATACTCCAGGGGCTTCTTGGCGCCGGAATGGGCAAGGGCCCGGCTCTGGCCCTTCTGCTGGCCGGACCCGCCCTGTCCCTGCCCAACATGCTGGTGATCAGGAGCGTCATGGGAACCAAAAAGACTGTTGTCTTCGTCCTGCTGGTGGTGATCATGGCCACAATCTCGGGCCTGATCTTCGGAAGTGTCACCTGACTGGAATGTGAAAGGACAGCGTGATTTTTTTGAATTTTGACTCCTGGAATTTGGATCAAATTTAAATTGGAGGTTATTTATGAAGAAATTACAGATTTTAGGTACCGGCTGCCCCAAATGTAATGAACTGGCGGCAAGAACAGAAGAGGCGGCGAAGGAGCTCGGTCTGGAATTCGAACTGACCAAGGTTTCAGACATCAACGATATCATGTCCTTCGGTGTCATGTTGACGCCGGCCCTGGCCGTTGATGGGGAGATCAAGGTCTCTGGTAAAGTGCCCGGTGTCGATGACATCAAGAAACTCGTAAGATGAATATCTTTGAACGCTACCTTACCGTTTGGGTGGGAGCCTGCATGGTGGCCGGAGTCCTGCTGGGTAAAGCCTTGCCGGAACTGACCGGAATTCTCTCCAAAATGGAGTTCGTGGGAGGCAGCCAGGTCAACGTTCCCATCGCGGTGCTCATCTGGCTCATGATCTTTCCCATGATGCTGAAGATCGATTTTGCTTCCATCCTCCAGGTGGGGAAGAGGCCCAAGGGGCTGCTCATTACCCTGTTCGTCAACTGGCTGGTCAAGCCCTTTTCCATGGCCCTGTTAGGCTGGTTTTTCTTCAAAGGGGTTTTTTCAGCCTGGATTTCGCCGGCAATGTCCGACCAGTTCATGGCCGGTGTGATCATTCTGGCGGCGGCGCCCTGCACTGCAATGGTCTTTGTCTGGAGCCATCTCACCGACGGCGACCCGGCTTACACACTGGTGCAGGTGGCAGTCAACGATCTCATTATGCTGGTCCTTTTTGTTCCCATTGTTGGACTTTTGCTGGGCGTTTCAGGTGTGCCGGTGGATTTCAAGGTCCTGCTCTATTCAGTCGTTTTTTTCGTGGTGATCCCGCTTGTGGTTGCCTACATCCTGAGGCGCCTCCTCATCGCGACCCGCGGTGTAAAATGGTTCAATGATAAATTCGTCGCTCTATTTGCGCCTATTACCATAATTGCTCTTCTTGTGACCCTGGTGCTCATCTTTGCCTTCCAGGCCGATAACATAACCCAGAAGGCATTTTTTGTTGTGCTTATCGCCATTCCCATCCTCATCCAGGTTTACTTCAACTCCTCCCTGGTTTACGGTCTCATGAAGTTGTTTAAAGTCCCCCACGGCGTGGCGGCCCCGGGGGCCCTTATCGGGGCTTCCAACTTCTTTGAGCTTGCCGTAGCCACGGCAATCGCTCTTTACGGCCCTGGTTCAGGAGCGGCCCTCGCCACTGTGGTCGGCGTTCTTGTGGAGGTGCCGGTGATGCTTTCCGTGTGCAGTATCTGCAACCGGACACGGCACTGGTTCCCGGAGGATTCATAGAAAAGAACAGACGCGGTGACGCGGAGAAAAAGCTGACATGTCGATCTGGCGACTGAGCGAAAGGTAAAAATGACAAGCACCTGGTCAACCACACCCAGGAAAGTACGCGTCCTCTTCCTCTGTACCGGTAACTCGTGCCGCAGCCAGATGGCCGAGGGCTGGGCGAGACAGATTCATGGGGACTTGCTGGACGTCTATTCAGCAGGGACGGTGTCCTACGGGATGGATCAGCGTGCGATACAGGTCATGGCTGAGTGCGGCGTGGACATATCCGGCCAGACTTCCAACCACGTGGACGAGTACCTGGATATCCCCTTCGACCTGGTGGTCACGGTGTGCGACAGCGCCCTGGAATCGTGTCCGGTCTTTCCCGGAAAAGGAGAGAAGGTCCATCGATCCTTCCAGGATCCTCCGGCCCTGGCCAGGGATACGGCGCCGGAGGAGGAAGTTCTGGAAAATTTCAGGAGCGTGAGGGATGAGATCCGGCAGTTCGTAATTGGTCTGGCAGATCAGACTTGGAATCGGCTCAAACGACCCAACGACTGAGCAAGGGGAACAATGATCGACACCCTGGATTGGGGGATCTGGAATAATCGTTGCCGTTCTGAGATCGGAGCATGCACCGACCTTAGCGCATAGAAAACAGAAACCGGAAAAAATAATGAGCCAGGCTTTCGGTTTTATTGATCAATTATCCAATTTCTAGTCCCACATGATCAATGGCAAAGGAGAACCATGAAAACCATCGGGATCCTGGGCGGGATGAGCTGGGAATCCACACTGCTTTACTACAGGGTGATCAATGAGGGGGTCAGGGAGCGCCTTGGCGGTCTTCACTCGGCTTCCATCCTCCTTGATTCGGGCGACTTTGCAGCCATGGAAACGCTTCAGGCGGCGGGGGAATGGGCTTTGATCGGACGGATCCTGACCGAAAAGGCGCTGAAACTCCAGGACGCGGGTGCAGAGGGTCTCCTTATAGCCACCAACAGCATGCACGAACTTGCCGATCTGGTGGCGGGGGCGATAGATGTGCCCTTTTTACACATTGCCGATGCCGTTGGAGAGGCTCTCATAGAGGATGGTATCCAAATGGTGGGGCTCCTTGGCACCCGATTCACCATGGAAAGGCCGTTTTATACGGGAAGACTGAGGGAGCGTTTCGGAATAGAAGCACGAATCCCGGAAAGTGAAGACAGGGAAAGGGTACACCGGGTCATCTACCAGGAACTGTGCAGGGGTATCATCGATGACAGTTCAAGGACCGCGTACCTCAGGATAATGGATGAACTCGTTGAGGAGGGTGCCCGGGCCATCGTGCTGGGATGCACCGAGATCGGTCTGCTCGTGGGGGAGGACGATACTCAAATCCCCCTTTACGACACCGCCCGTCTTCACGCTGAAGCCGCAGTACGTTGGATGTTGGAAGACAGCCGCGACTTGTGATTCGCGACTCGTTGCTAGAGGGGGACAGATAATAAAATAATCAGCCGACATCTGAGATGTGAGATCTGAGAAAAGAGATCGTTCCAACTCTCAACTCTCAACTCTCAACCCTCAACCCTCAACCCTCAACCCTCAACCTCTCTTCTTCCTCCTTTACCCCTCCGCCTCCTTCCATTAGAATAGGGCCGCTCCGTGCAGGCGAGATGAAAGTCCGGGGCGCTGGAAAGCCAGCCGATTCCCCTTGTCCGGAGGAACCAGGATGGTCCCGTTGGAAAGAATCACCCGCAAAGTGACCATCGCCCTTAAGACCCTGGCAATCTGCCAGATTCTTTCATGTGTCGCCGCTGCCCTGGCTGTCCTTTATTTTGAAGGCCAGGGGACCCTCGATGTTGTCGGTGAGGAGATCATGATGGACGGCAGGGCAATTGAGCTTGTCGCTTTCTTTCTCCTGTTCCTCGTCGCAGCCACCGGAGTCGTGTCCCTTTCCAGGCTGCCATGGGGATGGGTCCTCAGTTTTTCTGTCGCTGCGCTGGTCCTGGTCATGGCGCTTCTCATGGGGCCGGGAACGATTTCCGTTACGAAATGGTCCTTCCTGGGGCTGATGGTTCTAACCCTTATCAACTGGGCAACAGCCGTGGTTCACTATTATTATGATCTGTACACATGAACTGTATTGAGAATTTATGAGCGCTGTGCCTCCAACCTGGTGGACACATCTTTTATGTCTTCCCCTTTGAGATTTGAGATATGAGATCTGAGATTCACATATAAAGGAGTTCCCATGTCCCTTCTGAAAACCTCTGGTCCTGGTGAATCTTCCGGCGAGATTGAAAAGATCTACCAGTCCTTTATCGACGCGGTGGGCATGGTGCCTCCTCCCTTCCTGATGTACAGCACGAGTCCGGGCATCCAGGCGCTGCAGGCAGAGGTCGTAAGATACTACCGGGAGAAGTCGAACCTGAGCCCCATGCTCCTGGCTCTCATCCGGTACCTTACGGCCGTTGGTCTTGATCTGGAACCGTGCATAGAATTCAACGCAAGGGCTCTCAAGGCGCAAGGTGTTTCAGATCACCAGATCGCTGACCTCCAGGTGAACCCGGCCACTGCACCCCTCGATGAAAAGGAAGGCTGGCTGCTGGCCTTTGTCATCAAGGCGGTGCGGGCCCCTGAGACGGTCTCGGAGGGCCACGTTCGCAAACTCAGGGAACTGGGCTGGACAGACGCGGATATTTTCGACGCTCTGTACATCTCCTGCATGATGGTGGGGATGGACAGGATGATGAAGGCACTGAAAGCAGACAATTGAGCATTCCGTATTCAGGATTGAGGCTTATTCGCTATAAAGGGATAATGGCAGACCACAGCGGTGCAGATCATTTGGCAATTATCAATGCTCGATTCTCAATACGCAATTAACGGTTTATGGAGTTCCCTTGTCATCAACTATCTTTATTGTTGAGGATGACCTCAAGATCGCCAGGATCGTAAAGGCCTACATAGAGGGGGCCGGTTTCACGGCTCACCACTTTATCGATGGATCGGCTGCCCTTGAAGCAGCCAAACGGCAGCTACCCGATCTAGTGATCCTTGACCTCATGCTTCCAGACATATCCGGCGAGGAGCTGTTCCAGGATCTGAAGTCCCTCGGGGATATCCCGGTGATCATGGTCACCTCCAAATCCTCCGAGGAGGAGAGGGTCGCCGGACTCGCACTGGGAGCAGATGACTATGTCGTAAAACCGTTCAGTCCGCGGGAATTGGCGTTCCGCGTCCAGGCGGTCCTCAAGCGGTACCAGGGGAACCTTGATACCTCGGGGAACCTGCTCAGCTTCGGGGGGGGGAGGCTTGTCCTTGACGGGCAGACCTTCGGAGTCAGCCTCGACCAGCAACCCGTCACCCTTACCGCTTCTGAGTTCCGCCTCCTCCATGTCCTGGCAGAACAGCCCGGCAGGATCTTCACCAGGGAAGAGCTGATCGAAAAGGCCCTGGATTACCATTTTGAAGGCTACGACCGTACGGTGGACGCCCACATCAAGAATATCCGTAAAAAGATCGAGTCCGACCCCAGAAGGCCGGAATATGTTCAAACCGTGTACGGTGTGGGGTATCGCTTCGGCGGGAAAAAGGATCTCTAATTCCGGCAGAAACCTTTGGCGAGGTGGCAGTGAAGAGCCTTTGGTCAAAATTTTTCGTCCTCCTTCTTGCGGTCTCCCTGATCGCCCTGTCGGCCGCATTCTATCTTCGCCAGATGATGGTAAAGGATTTCAGGAATTATCTGGAAGGGGAGTATCTCGACCAGGTTTACCGGATCACCGCCGAACTGGAGGGGAGCCATGAACTGGCCGGCGGGTGGGATGAAAGGGCCCTGGTTGGAACCACAATCAGAGCCCTCATGCTGGGGATGGAAATAAAGGTCCTTGAGCGCCACGGCCGGGTTCTCATGGATACAGAAAATGCTCTGGAAAGGCTGACCCCGCTGATGGAAAGGAGAGTCCTCTCCATGATCGGGGACAGGATGGCTGCCGCAAGTGGAGAGTTCACACCTTATCCACTTTTCTTAAGGGGTGAACGGATCGGGGTCATCAGTGTGAGGCCCTTGTCCGGGGACAGAAGCGCCCTTTTCGTCCAACGCTCCAACAGATTCCTGTTCCTCTCCCTTCTCCTGATGGGCGGTATCGCTGTTCTGGCCAGTCTGCTGGTATCCCGGCGACTGACAAATCCTCTCAAAAGTCTGGTGGATCAAACCCTTGCCATCCGACGGGGTGAGCTGGAGGTGCGGACCGAGATCACGGGCGAAGACGAGATCGGGAAGCTCTCTCACGCCTTTAATGAGATGGCCGATGATCTCAAGCTGCAGGAATCCCTGAGGCGCAAGCTCATAGCCAACGTAGCCCATGAACTCCGCACTCCGCTGGGTGCCATAAGGGGGGAACTTGAAGGGATGATCGATGGGGTGCTCAAGTCCGATCAGGAACAGCTCCGCTCCCTTTATGAGGAAACAGGCCGGTTAGGAGCGATGCTTGACGGGATCGACGACCTGACCCAGGCCCAGGCGAGTTCCCTGACACTGGAAAAACAGATGGTGGAACTGAAGACCTTTCTCGGGAATATCGGGGAAAGGTTCCGCGGGAAGGCCAAAGAGAAGGATGTGATGATCATGGTTGAGGCCGGGGAAGACAGCTTTGCGTGGGCCGATCCTGACCGGCTCAGCCAGATCATCATCAACCTGCTGGACAACGCCATCAGGGCCGCACCCGGAAAAGGTACCGTGACCCTGCGGTCGAGCCGGGGCACAGGATGCTCCATCGTGGAGGTCGCCGATACCGGGAAAGGGATCAGCGAAGAGGAGTTGCCCTTTATCTTCGAGCGATTTTTCCGGGGGGCGGGGGGCGGCCTAGGGCTGGGGCTCGCCATTGTAAAGGAACTGGTGGACGCGCACGGAGGGGAAATAACGGTCCATAGCGAGGTTGGAAAGGGGACGACGGTTAGGGTTACGCTGCCGGGGAGATTGCCGGCAGGGAGTGAAAAGCGGCAGGGATAAAGGGGAAAGGAAAATCTTACTTGTCACTTTAACCTTTAACCTTTTCCCTCACATCTTCCGCGCAGCGGATGTGTCTTCACAATTCTCCATAATTTCTTCGAAATTCCTTCAAACGGTTCTGCTAGAAAGGCTGCAACAACATTTCTTCGGAACCTAAAGGAGGTAACCAAGATGAAGAAAAGAACACTCGTAGTGCTGGGACTTGTCCTTTCCATGAGCCTCATCGTTGCCGGCAGCGCCTTCGCCCGCTGGGGCGAGGGGTACGGCATGATGGGTTCTGGATACGAAAGGGGTCCAGGAGACTGTTATCGGTCGGATGTGGACCCCGAGTCCATGGTCAAGTTCCAGAAGGAAACCCTGTCAATGAGGGACGCCCTGCTCGTCAAGAGGCTTGAGCTGCGGCAGGAGTATGACAAAGAGACGCCCGACGCTGACCGGGTTGCGAAGCTCCGCAAGGACATCATCGACGTACAGGCCCAGATCCAGAAGGTCGCTGACAAGTACGATATCGATGGGGCCGGCAAAGGGCGCCGCTCGGTCAGAGGTTACGGACGCGGTAACGACGATTGCCGCGGAGGCTGTTTCTGATCCTGGAACCTGCTGATGCACTCTTGCAGATTCCCGGATTAAATGGAACAGTATGTGTGTTGGTGAAAGGACATGCGGGAAACCACGGCCTCGAAACCGTGGTTTCCCGTCCCTGGAGATAGCTGTGAAAAAACTTGTACTGATCTCCCTTTTTCTCGCAATGACGTCATTGGCTGTTCCGGATGAGGTCTTTGCCATGATGCACGGTCCGGGCCGACACATGGGCCCTTATGGCGGATACTGCAAAGGGCCAAGGTGGGGATGGTATGGCGCAAGGCGGCAGGTAAAGACGAAAATGGAGGTCAGGGACCTCGTATCGGAATTTCTCGTTGAAACGGGGCTTGAGACTGGTGAGATCCGTGATCAGGAGACCTACTACGAAGTCGAGATCATGGACGAGGCTGGTGAAACGGTGGATCTGCTCATCGTTGATAAACGCACGTGCAGGATCAGGTCGGCGTACTGAAATCTGATTACGAATTACGAATTGCTGATTGAGGATTTAATATTCAATTCTCAATTTTCAATACTTAATATTATTCACTTCCTCTTTTTCTTCTTCCCCAACAGCATCACCAACCCAGTCATGAGCAGAACTCCTCCCCCAATGAGATAGACCATGGTCTCGGCGGAATACCCTCCCGAGAGGGTTCTGGACATGCCGCCCGTGACCGATTGGGTCTTAGCGTATCCCAGGTAGAGAAATACGGCTCCGAAAAGGACACATCCTGCGGCAATAGACCTTTTTATCACTGTCTGTTCCTCCCTGGTCTCCTTAAAGAAGTTTGTCTGATACTAAAACTTTATAAGGCATCCTGTCCAGCCGCAGTTCAGCGCTGCATACCGGTCGCAAAGGGACCAGGGACTTGTCCGGGATCCGGTACGGGCTTCTATGGTTCCATCGTCACGGTGAGTTCCAGGACCCGTGTCTGGCGGTCGATGGTGATCATGGTACCCGTGGGCCCCAGTCCGGGGGCTGTGACAAGAACATCGTACGTAAAGGAAGTGTCCGCATCGTAAGGCTCCACCGTACCCACCTCCACCCCATCGCACTGAGCGGAAAACCCGGTGAGAAAGGCTGTGTCGTGCCAGAACACCCGGCCTGAGAAGTCGGTCATTCTGGTGTTGATGGAATCCGGCGGTCCGGCATCGATGAAAACGGTCGCCCCCTGGATCGGGCTGTTATCGGCTTCGAGGAGAACTGTCACCTCAACCGTCACGATGTAATCGCAGGGATCGTCGCTGGTTTCAGAAGAGCATCCGATGGCCGCAAAGCCGCTTACGCTTCCTGAACCGCAACCCACGAAGGTGGAACTTGAACCGAGGGTAAGAAGCAGTAGAAGCAATAGTAACAGCAATAGTGACGGGCGCATTGTCCGCTGATTTTAGCACAGGAATCATGGGATATACGATTCAGATGGTTTGATTTTTGAGACCTGTTTTGTGCATGGCAAGGCGTTGGAAGGATCATGATTGTGGATCTGGGACACCGTTCATCGATCATGATTTTTCTGATCATCGTTCACGGATCACTGTTCACGGCTTTTAACAGCCTCAGCGATCAGATCCCCTACCGTATCGATCTCTATCCCCAGGGTATGGAACAGCGATCCCCAGGTCTGTTTACCTCCCCTGACCTCGTCCAGGATATTTTCAGGTGTTTGCTTCAGCCTGGCCGCAAGGTAGAGGCTGAGGGATGATTCAGCGATGCCGGCACCGCTTTCGCGGAGATGGGTAAGTGTGGTTCCTGAAGCGTTAAACGTTCTTTCCATGACCTTGTCGGCCAGTGCCCGGGCCATCCCATCGGCATCTTTCCCTTTTCTGGCTTTCTGGAATGCTGCTCCCAGGGCCCTGGTGTCAAGGTCTACAGCATCGAAGGCCGCCGACCAGGAAGAGCTGCCGTCCCGAGCGTCAAGGAGCTGATCTGCTGATCTGTCTGTCACCGTCGACAGATAGCTGGAAAGCCAGAGGTCTGTTTCTGTCACCCCGGTCATCCGCAGGCGCACCACTTTTCCTTTTTCGATAAGCGCCGCCGCTGCAAGGAAGCTGTTTCGGGCGGTGGCGAGGATGTAAGGGTCGGCCGAAGCCGGCCGGGACGGGATAAAATCCCTCTCCTTGAAACAGTGACACGTGACGCCCCGTGCCTCATGCGCCGGGAGGACGATGGCTGCCAGGCCAAACAGTACCAAAAATATTCCTGATGTCCTGCTTTTCACTTCGGATCACCTTTGCTCAATCCGGGTCCTTTGTTGTCTCAGGCCTTCAGCGCGGAGGACCGCAGAAGACCCCTCCTTACAGGCGTCATCGCAGAGGGCCGCTGCTCCAATCAAAAACCAAGCGTTGACTTGACGGTGAACCTGATATCGTCCCTGGTATCAGGTCGTGTCTTTAATCCTTTTGCAGACTATCCGATATGGGAGCCTGATGACAGCCTGGCGGTGCCGGAAAGTGCGGGTTTTTGATTTGGGTCAAGGATGGGGGAAAGGAAAAACCGGGATAGGGGAATGGGGAAAAAGGTGATCAGTGATCAGCGTGGTGAAGATCGGGCATGGGGAATTGAAATTCGAGAAAAAAACTCAGCTTATTTATTCTCAATCCTCAACTCGTAATTCTCAATTAACTGATCCACCTCTTCCTTCGCCTGTAGTGCTTCACATCCCTGTAACTCTTCTTGTCGCCGACCTTGGATAGCCCCAGGTAGAACTCCTTGACATCCTCATTCTCTTTGAGCTTATCCACAGGATCGTCCAGAACGATCTTGCCGTTTTCCATGATATACCCGTAGTCGGCGATGGACAGGGCGATGCGCGCGTTCTGCTCTACGAGAAGGATGGTGGTTCCTTCTTCCTTGTTGATGCGGTGGATGATCCCGAAGATCTCCTTGACCAGCAGGGGAGCGAGCCCCAAAGATGGCTCATCCAGAAGCATGAGCTTCGGGCGGGCCATGAGGGCGCGGCCGATAGCCAGCATCTGCTGCTCACCGCCGGACAG
>Ga0209536_100004756_pt1 | contig 21383 bp, 18 predicted proteins | sample DeeMarSeWOR28_12_FD_187461 | JGI IMG/M metagenome (GOLD analysis project Ga0209536, IMG submission 187461) | Marine sediment microbial communities from White Oak River estuary, North Carolina - WOR-2-8_12 (SPAdes) (version 2) | ecosystem: Environmental > Aquatic > Marine > Intertidal zone >... | reverse complement strand
CATACAGTCCATTCGTGGGATGCACGATGTTTTGCCTGATGAATCATATCAGTGGCAGGACTTTGAGCAGATCGTCAGAGATCTGATGGCCGTGTATGGTTACCGCGAAATTCGTATGCCTGCGGTTGAATCGACTGATCTGTTCAGCCGTTCTATCGGTGAAGTGACGGACATCGTTGAGAAAGAAATGTATACCTTCGAGGACCGCAACGGCGATCTGCTGACATTGCGCCCGGAAGGCACCGCAGGCTGTGTTCGCGCCGGCATCCAGCACGGTATTCTGCACAACCAGGTTCAGCGGCTCTGGTATATGGGGCCGATGTTCCGCCATGAACGGCCTCAAAAGGGACGCTATCGCCAGTTTCACCAGTTCGGGGTAGAAACTTTCGGCATCGCAGATCCCGATATTGATGCCGAGCTCATCATCATGACTGCACGCCTGTGGAAACTGCTGCAGCTTGAAGACATACGGCTCGAGCTGAACACGCTGGGAAGTAATGAGGCGCGGGCTAAATACCGGGAAATCCTGCAGGACTATCTCAACGCAAACCGTGATCAACTTGATGAAGACAGTTTGCGCAGGCTCGACAGTAACCCGTTACGCATACTCGACAGCAAGAATCCGGAAATGAAATCGATGCTCCAGAGTGCGCCGTCACTGCTTGATTATCTTGATGCTGAGTCGGCCGAGGATTTTGAGCAGCTGAAGCTATACCTGGATGATGCAGGTATTGAATATACCATCAATCCGAGGCTGGTCCGCGGGCTGGATTACTATTGCAAAACTGTATTCGAGTGGGTTACCGACCAGCTCGGTGCGCAGGGCACGGTATGCGCCGGTGGGCGTTACGATGGGCTGGTTGAGCAACTTGGCGGCAGGTCAACACCGGCAGCCGGATTTGCTCTGGGTATTGAACGCCTGCTGGCGATGCGTGAAGCAGCGAATATTGAAGTGCCGCAGGGTCAGCCGGATATCTATCTGCTGTTGCAGGGTGAATCGAGTTCGCGCAAGGGCTTGCTGCTGGCTGAAACACTGCGCGATGAGTGTCCCGGATTGAGTGTGCTGTCGAACTGTGGCGGGGGCTCATTTAAAAGCCAGATGAAGAAAGCGGATAAATCAGGCGCGGTGATTGCAGTGATACTGGGTGAAAATGAAATCGCCGAAAATACGGTCACGGTAAAATTCCTGCGGGAACAAAAACAGCAGCAAACGATCAATCAAAGCGACATAAGTGAATTTCTAAAAAATAATCAGGTATAGACGATGGAAGAATTTGAAAGTGAAGATCAACAGATTGAAGCCATAAAAAAATGGTGGAAAGAAAACGGTGTATCATTGCTGCTGGGTTTGGGTATTGGCGTTGGCGCATTGCTTGGCTGGCGTGAGTATCTTGCCTATCAGACAGATCATTCAGCCGAGGCCAGCGATCTTTACCAGGCCGTGCAGACACAGGTTGCCCAGAACAGGCTTGATGATGCACACATCAACAAGGCCGATATAATTCGTAATGAGTACTCAGATACACCCTATGCGGCTCTGGCTTCTATGGCGCAGGCCAAGTACGAATTCGAACATGGCGATATCGATTCTGCCCTGATGCATTTGAGGTGGGCAAGCGAGAACTCGACGGAGCCCGACGTGCAGAATGTGGCGAAGCTCAGGCTTGCGAGAATCCTGATCGCGCAGAAAAAACATGCTGAAGCCGAAGCTATCCTGCTTGCCGATTATCCTGCCGCATTTACTGCCGGATATGAAGAACTGAAGGGAGACCTGTATGTGGCTAAAGGAGAAATAGCCCAGGCGCGTGTTGCCTATGACAAGGCAATCAATGCAGCTGACGGTAATGCCAGCCGCTGGTTGAGACTAAAGCGTCAGGATCTGGGCAGCTCCGATCTTGATCATAGTTAAAGCCTTTATCCAGTTACATGAAACCCGGTCGCTATTTTCTATTACTGATCAGTGCTGTTCTGATAACGGCCTGTGGCGACGACGATAACAGCGAGCCACCGGCTGAACTTACCGAATTCGACAGCACACATTATCTGGCTCAGGAATGGTCTGTTTCGACCGATGACAGCATCGATCAGCAATACCTGTTTATCGAGCCGTTGCTGCTCAGGGACAGAATAGTTACCGCGGGTCGTAACGGTACGCTGAATGCCTATAATCTCGAAGACGGTGACGAGCTGGCAGAGATTGAGCTGGATATCCCGCTCAGTGGCGGTGTTGGCGGTACCGAAGATACATGGCTGGTCGGCAGTCGTAATGGTGAACTGATCGCAGTCAGTTCCAAAAACAATGAAATTCTCTGGCGCACCCCGGTACCCAGCGAAATTCTTGCCAGGCCCGTTGTTTATAACAATAACGTCGTGCTCGTGCGCACGGCGGATGGCCAGATCCTGGGTGTGGATATAAAAACCGGAAAGATCAACTGGAATTATTCAAAAACCATTCCCTCACTGACACTGCGTGGCAGCAGTTCACCGATACTTTCTCGAAGCCACTTTTATACCGGCCTGGAAAGTGGTCGTTTAATCGCGATGTCACCCATCGATGGTGAAGTTGTCTGGGACATCGCCCTGACCGTACCTGAAGGACGGTCCGAAATTCAACGCCTGGTCGATATCGATGGCAAGTCCGAGCTGTACGGACGTGTGCTTTATGCCGCAAGTTATCATGGGCGTATGGCCGCGATCGATGTAACACGCGGCCAGTTCCTGTGGGCGAGGTCGTTCTCCAGCAACACCGGCGTCAGTGTCGGTACTGATGCAGTCTATAGCAGTGATGATCGCAGCCATGTATGGGCACTGGATCGAAATAACGGCGCGACCTTGTGGAAGCAGGACAAGCTGCAGGCACGCAGTGTCACGCGACCGGTGATCTACAAGGATTTTCTCGTTGTCGGCGACTTTGAAGGTTATGTTCATGTGATGTCACGTTTCGACGGCAGCTTTGTTGCACGCACACATGTTGATTCTGACGGCATCCTGGTGCCGCCGATTGTCGATGGCGACAGGCTGCTGGTGCTGTCTCGTGACGGCCATCTCGCTGCCTATAGCATCAAGGAATCTGTACAGTATACTGATGAAGAATTATTCGATTAATGACGGGCATGCGTTTCTGGCCTATTCCCTATGAAGCCCGTTATTGCACTCGTTGGACGCCCGAATGTTGGCAAGTCGACATTATTTAACGTCCTGACCCAAAGCCGCGACGCCCTGGTCGCGGACTATCCCGGACTCACACGTGATCGCAAATATGGTCACGGCAGTTTTGACAATAAAAACTTTATTGTCATCGACACCGGCGGTCTCAGTGGAGAAAACGAAGAGCTTGATGAACACATGGCGGCACAAACACGGCTTGCCATTGAAGAATCAAGTATCGTTCTGTTTCTGGTTGACGCACGCGATGGCATGACCGCGGCTGATGAAAATATTGCCGCGCATATCCGGCGCAGCGGAAAAACCGTTTACCTGGTATTGAACAAGACCGATGGTCTCGATGCAGCAATGGTCGCCAGCGAATTCTATACACTGGGTCTGGGTGATCCGATCGCGGTGGCTGCTTCGCATAATCGCGGTATCAGGCCATTGCTCGAAAAAGTGCTGCAGCCGTTCGGGCAGGATGAGCCCGAGGTCGATGAAGAACGCGGTATCAAGGTCGCATTTGTCGGCAGGCCCAACGTCGGCAAATCCACCCTGGTCAATCGTGTGCTGGGAGAAGACCGTGTCGTGGTGTTCGATATGCCGGGCACAACGCGCGACAGCATATTCATCCCGTTCGAGCGCGACAACAAGCGCTATACATTGATCGACACCGCGGGCGTGCGCAGGCGCAGGTCAGTGCACGAAGCGGTAGAGAAGTTCAGCGTCATCAAAACCATGCAGGCTATCGAAGAGGCCAACGTTGTCGTGATGATGATGGATGCGCAAAAGGAAATAGCCGACCAGGACCTGCATCTGCTGGGCTTCATCCTGGAAGCAGGGCGCGCGCTTGTGCTGGTGATCAACAAGTGGGATGGCCTGGATGATTATCAGAAAGACAAGATCAGGTCAGATGTCGATAAGCAGCTGGTTTTTATCAATTTTGCCGAGATTTTTTATATTTCCGCCCTGCACGGCTCCAGTGTCGGCAAGTTATATGCAGCCATTGACCGCGCCTATGAATCTGCCACCCGCGATCTTTCTACACCGAAACTGACGCGCATTCTCGAACAGGCGATGGAGGCTCACCAGCCGCCGCTGGTTCGCGGCCGCCGGCTCAAATTGCGCTATGCGCATCAGGGCGGCATTAACCCGCCACGCATCATCATACACGGCAACCAGACCGACCAGGTGCCGGCGAGTTACCGGCGCTACCTGACGAATTATTTCCTCGACGCCATCAACTCGGTGGGCACGCCGATTAAAATCGAGTTCAAGGGCGGCACCAACCCCTTCGCAGAGAAAAGAAACAGGCTGTCGAAACGCCAGCAGTTCAAGCGCGCCCGCATGATCCAGCACATCAAGAAACGCGAACGCAAACGCAAAAAGCGCTAGCTCGTTCGCTTTGTACAACGTCTGTATAAACAGGCGCTTAGATCGTTATCCCCGTTAATCCCCTTTGATCTGTATGGCTTGCTAATGCCCGATTATGGGCTACCTTCTATATATCACGTATTACAAATACGAAATACAAAAATAACATGTATTAGAAAAATAACATGGGGTATTGAGGAGATGAGTCTGTTTCTGCGTAAAATTTCAACTTTCGGCATCGCGATGCTGGTGAGTGCGTCCGCACATGCGATCCAGTTTGACGGTTTTTTCACCGTGGGTGCTGCAATCCATGACGATGACACCAATAAAGACAACCCTATTGCCGATGGGCGTGAGAATGTGTACATCAGCAGCCTGGGTGATCGTGGCATCACCGAAGACCTGACGTTCGAGACCGATACCCGTTTCGGTCTGCAGATTTCATCCGATGTCAGCGAAAACATGTCGGTCGTCGCACAGTTGCTGGGTACAGGCACCAACAGTAATTTCGATGCCATTGTAGAATGGGCCTACGTCGACTGGGAATTCGCTGACTGGATCAGCCTGCGTGCCGGCAAGGTCAAGCAGCCGGTGTACCTGGTGAATGATTACGTCGAAGTCGGTTATGCCTACCCCTGGATTCGCCCGCCGGTCGAGGTGTACTACCTGAACAACCCGCTGAATACCGTCAACGGTGCCGAGCTGCTGCTTGCATTCCCGGTTGGCCCGGGTACGCTGTCATTCCAGCCCTACATCGGATCGAACCGAGACGATATTCCCAACACCGGTGGTGCGGCTTACTTCGAGGCCGAAAACATTGTCGGTATCGATGTCAAGTACTCCGGCCGCGGTTATACCGTGCATGCCAGTAACTTCCAGTGTGATGTAAATACCTTCGGTGGTCTGACTAACGTTCCAACGGCATTTGGCTTTGACGTTGATGTTGACCTGAATGGTCAGGGTAAGTGTGACGTGACCTCCGCAGGCCTGACCTTCGATGTGGCCAACGTGGTTGTCTATGCCGAATGGCAGGAGCGTACCACGACAGATAAACTGTCACGCCCGTTCGGTGACCAGGATGCCTGGTATGCAACGCTGGGTTATCGTATCGGTAAATGGCTGCCGCATCTGACCTATGCGACCATCGATGGTAAGGCGTCGACATACTCACCTGAAGCAGTGTCATGTGGTGAGGCTGCCGGATGTGATTTAACTCCCGTAGGTAATCCAGTGACTGTACCTGGAGGTACTCCATTATTTAACTTCCCGATTGCGGTGCAGACCTCAATCACTGCCGGTCTGCGTTACGAGGTCAATGACAGCGCAGCCTTGAAGTTTGAATATGCGGTGGTCGATGTGGAGAATGATCCCAATGAACTGGCATCAACCAACAATCCCTTGGGTGTGAACTATGGTCTGTTCAATACCGACTTCACCCTTGCGCCACCTAAAGACAAGGTCGGCATCGCCAGTATTGCACTGGACGTGATTTTCTAAAAAGATTTCAGGTAGAAATGACCTAAACATCCTACACGTTTAATAACCGCCAGCACCCGGCTCAGCCGGGTAAAGCTGGGCAGGTGTATAAAGATGAAGACTTACAGTAATAAGTATCAACAACGCATACTCGACAGCTCAGGCCTGCTTCCGCAAAAGAACTGGAAGATGGCCCTGTTGCATTTCATGTTGCTGGCTGTTGTCGTTTTCCTGACCGAAATATCCGGCGCACAGGCGGACATGGTGTTCGATTTCCAGATGAAGCTGGCCAAGAAGGGCAATGCCGAAGCGCAGTTCAAGGTCGGCGAGATGTATGAAAGCGGCCGCGGTGTTCAGAAAAACATGAATGAGGCGATGAAGTGGATCAACAAGGCTGCAGCCCAGGGGAACAAGGCGGCTGGCTATAATCTGCTTTACAAGGACCTGGAAAAAAATGGTGTGACCAAGGAAAACAAGCCCGGGCTTGCGGACCTGCAGAATGCTGCCAGGGACGGTGACGGTTATGCCCAGTATTATGTCGGCCTGATGCACTCTAATGGCGTAGGCGTGAGAAAAAACAGCAACGAGGCCCTCGACTGGTTGGGCAAGGCCTCACTGGTTGGTATAACCGCGGCAGAAGCGGAAATAGCGCGTGTCAATGGGGCGGCGGATCAGGGTGCCCAGCTGCGTGCTCAACAGGAAGCAGCAGCGCGGCAGGAAGCGAAACGTAAGGAAGAAGAACGCAGGAAGCTCGAAGCACAGCGCAAGCAGCAGGAAGCTGAGGCTGCCGCGAAGAAAAAAGCCGAACAGGATAGGAAGCTTGCGCGTCAGCGTGAAGCCGAACGCAAAGCAGCAGCAGAAGCCGCGGCAGAAGAAGAAGCTAAAAAACTACGCCTGATCGCCGAGAAAGAGGCTGAAGCCGAAAAGAAGCGCCAGGCTGTTCTGGCGCAGCGCAAGCAAAAAGAAGCCGAGAAGAAAACACAGTTTGAGTCAGATCCCTGTTCAGGCAAATCAGCCAGGTTCCTCTCAACCTGTAAATAGAAGCATACACAAGCATGCATAATTACAGCCCGGTTTATCCGGGCTTTTTCATTTAATAGTAGAAATAAATTAGCCGCGAACCACGCAAATAGCGCAAAGGGATCATAATGTTTTTAAAATTTAATGGTTTGTTATATTCGCGTCTTTTGCGTACTTTGCGGCTAATAATTCCTGGTTTTTATTAAGCTCGCGAGTCATTATCGAATTCAAGGTTCAGTAGTGTAAGATCAACTGTAATTCACCATAAATAAATGCTGCATCATAAAAAAACGTGACCATAAAAAAGTCCAGAAAGACCACTTCCCGCCGGAAACCTTCAGCCCAGAACAAGCGTAAGCGACGTACGCGTGGTGCGGTGAAGTACAGAGCAGGCAGGCGCACACTTGGCTGGTTTGTCATCGCGTCATTATTAATCGCCGTATTCTACGTGGTCTGGCTGGATTACCGGGTCGTCGACCGGTTTACCGGGCGCCTGTGGTCATTGCCTGCAAGGGTTTATGCACGGCCGCTTGAGCTCTATGTGGGCAAGAAAATCAGCGTGGAAGAACTGCTGTACGAGTTGAAAAGTCTCGATTACCAGGGTGTTGACCAGCCTCCCTCCAGGCCGGGTCGTTACCACCACTGGGATAATCATTTTGAAATCAAAACCAGGGCATTCAGATTCTGGGATGGCGCTGAAGAAAGTCGTGAAATTCGTATCGATATCCATGGAGGTACGGTCTCCGGCCTGTACGGTTTATACACAAAAGAAGCCATCCCGCTGATCAGGCTTGACCCGGTATATATCACCGGAATCTTTCCGGCACATGGCGAGGACCGGATTCTGGTCAGGCTGGATGATGCGCCTGATCTGTTTCTGCAGATGCTGGTGATGGTTGAGGACAGAAGGTTCTATGAGCACTTCGGTATTGACCTGAAATCGATTGCCAGAGCGCTGGCGGCAAACTTCAGGGCGGGACGGACCGTACAGGGTGGCAGTACCATTACGCAGCAGCTGGTAAAGAACATGTTCCTCACGGCTGATCGTAACCTGTGGCGTAAACTGAACGAGGCCGTGATGGCCTTGTTGCTGGAGTTCCATTACGACAAGGACCAGATTCTTGAAACCTACTTGAATGAAGTCTACCTGGGACAGGACAACGAACGCGCGATACATGGTTTTGGTCTTGCCAGTGATTTCTATTTTGGTAAATCGCTGTCTGAGCTTGATCTTGATCAGATGGCTGTACTGGTTGGAATGGTCAAGGGCGCATCATTCTACAACCCGGTAAGAAACCCGCAACGAGCCACTGAACGGCGCAACACGGTCATTGATGTTATACAAGGCAATGGCCTGATAAGTGAAGGCCAGGCGATTTACCAGAAAAACAGGAAGCTTGTTGTCACCTCAAGAAACAAACGTTCGCTCTATCCTGCATTTATCAATCTCGTGCAGCGACAGCTAACGCGTGATTATGATGCCGAGGATTTGAAGTCTGAAGGCCTGCAGATTTTTACAACACTGGACCCGTACATTCAGCGGGTCACTGAACAGTCCATCCGGTCTGCAGTGCCGGCACTCGACAGGCAATCTGAGGAACTGCAGGCCGCTGCTGTCGTTGCATCATCCGATAGTGGAGAAATACTGGCGATTGTTGGCGACAGAAACCCTTCCTTTGCCGGCTTCAACAGGGCACTGGATGCGCAGCGGCATATTGGTTCGCTGATGAAGCCCGTGGTGTATCTGACCGCAGTCAAGCAGAAAGAAAAATACACACTGGGTTCACTGCTGTCTGATACGCGCCTGCGCGTCCAGGGTGAAGATAAACAGATCTGGGAACCGGAAAACTACGATAAGGAGTATCACGGCGATGTCATTATGTACGAGGCTTTATTGAAATCGTACAATATACCCGCTGCGCGTCTGGGGCTTGAACTGGGCCTGTCGAATATCAGTGACACCCTGAGACATATGGGCAGTAACCAGATACTGCCGCCGTACCCGTCTATTACGCTGGGCGCAGTCGACATGTCGCCGTTCGAGATCACGTCGATCTACCAGACATTTGCTGCCAACGGGTTTCACAGCCCGTTACGCAGTGTACGAGCGGTGCTTGACAGCCAGGGTACGCCATTAAAACGCTACGAACTTGACGTCAAGCGTGAAACTGATCCGGCCGCAATCGCATTGATTAATTTTGTATTGAACAGGGTTACGCATTCGGGAACCGCGAAAGGTTTATCGCAGGCCCTGGATATCGAAGTAGCAGGTAAAACAGGCACATCGGATAATCTGTATGACAGCTGGTTTGCGGGTTTTTCCCGCGAGAAGGTGGCGGTGGTATGGCTTGGTTTTGACGATCATCGTCCGACAGGCCTGACGGGTTCAAGCGGTGCCATGCACGTGTGGAAACGTATCTTCGAGGGTATATCGGCCAGTTCAATCAAGCTCGAGATGCCGGAGGATATAAACATGGTCTGGATCGACCAGCCAACCGGTCTGCGCAGCGAAAAGCGCTGCAAAAATGCGGTAGAATTGCCGTTTATCAGGGGTTCAGAGCCACAACAGTATGCGGGTTGTGAAGCCGGATCACCACTGGACTGGCTAAAAAATATATTCAACTAATGTTCCGACAGCTTATTTCAACGGCCATTGCCGTAATCATCCTGGCACTGATGTCCTGCGCACCTGCGGGTTATCAAAAAACGGAAACCGACGCAGTGCCAACATTGGCCATGGCCACACAAACCTGGCAGCAGGCTAACGGTACTGCGCTTCCTGCCGTTGAGGATTTAATGAAACAGGCTGATGCCCAGATAGCCATCAGAAACTGGGACGTGGCATCTGAAAAACTTGAACGCGCACTGCGTATGTCGCCAGACTATGCACCTGCGTGGAGCCGTTTGTCGCGCATCGCCCTGTCCAGGGCAGATCCTGCGCGTGCTGTTCAAATGGCCAAACGCAGCAACAGCCACGCCGGTAACTCGGTTGATTTAAAATTGCTCAACTGGCAATTCATACGCGATGCCAGTGAAATGCAGGGTGATATCGAAGGCGTGCAGAATGCCAACAAGGCGATATATATTCTGCAGAATCTGTAGATGTCAGACCAGCCATGAGCAAGCCTTCAGAATTGCTGGGTGATAACGGGCCCTTCAGGGAAATCATTGATGGCTACCAGGTTCGTGCCAGTCAGCAGGCCCTGAGTGATGCAATTTTCAAATCAATCGAAGACGGCACAGTACTCACGGCTGAAGCGGGTACGGGTATAGGCAAGACCTTTGCCTATCTTGTTCCAGCCATACTGTCTGCAAAGAAAGTCATTATCTCGACCGGCACCAGGCACCTGCAGGATCAGCTGTATCAATCTGACCTGCCTGTCGTACTCAAGGCGCTGGATGTGCCGGTAAAGACAGCGCTATTGAAAGGGCGTGCAAACTACCTGTGTGTGCATCGACTCGATATTGCTCCGCACCTGGGGTTCATCAACAGGACGACACAACATGATTTACAGATGGTCAGGGAATGGTCAGGAACAACCCTGACGGGTGACGTATCTGAGCTGGATACCGTGCCCGAAGATTCCATGATCTGGTCAATGGTCACGTCGACCACGGAGAACTGTCTGGGGGGTGAATGTGATCACTGGAATGACTGTCATATCGTCAAGGCAAGAAAGCAGGCGCTGGAAGCAGACCTGCTGGTCATCAATCACCATTTGTTACTGGCTGACATGACATTGAAGCAGGACGGTTTTGCCGACCTGCTGCCGGGTGCCGAAGTTTTCATTGTTGATGAGGCCCATCAGTTACACGAGGTTGCGTCCAGGTTCTTCGGTCGTTCCGCCAGCAGTCGTCAATTGATCGGTCTGGCAAAAGATGCCATTGCCGAGCAGCTTAATGATGCAGCGGATATGGCGGAGATTCGCGAGTATGCAGAAGCAGTGGAAACCTGTGCACGCGATTTCAGGCTGTCCCTGGGTGAAGCCGGTCAACGGCAGGCATGGGCCCAGATACAGCACAAGCCGGCTGTAAAACACGCACTCGAGGCCTTGATGCAGGCACTGAAGGAATTATCCGGGGTACTGAGCATTGCTTCAGAACGAAGCCGCGGCCTGGATCAGTGTCATCAGCGCTGTACCCTGTTGCTGAACACCTTGACCATGTTTAGCGATAACAACAGTACCGGCAAATCAGATTCTGAAGACACCGGGGATGTCGCGCAATCCGTGCTCTGGTTTGAAAGCTGGACACGCAGTTTTATGCTCAATGCCACGCCTGTCGATGTGTCGAAACTGTTTCGACAGCATACCAATGATTTTTCAGCATCATGGCTGTTTACTTCCGCAACCCTGCAGGTCAATAAAAATTTCTCGCATTTTGCCAGTGGGCTGGGGATCCATGACTACCACAGCGGTACCTGGGAAAGCCCGTTTAATTATCAACAGCAAAGCCTGCTGTATCTGCCTGAAGCGATGCCTGAACCATCCGATTTCTCGTTCAACGAAAAACTCATTGAAAAAGTCAGGCCGGTGATTGCAGCAAGCGAGGGACGTGCCTTCCTGCTGTTTACCAGTTACAGGGCCATGCACGCAGCCGAGAAGCTGCTGCAAAACACGATGGAGTATCCGATCCTGATGCAGGGCGAGCATCCCAAGCATCAATTGCTGGAGCGATTTAAAGAAGCAGGCAATGCGGTACTGCTTGGAACGTCCAGTTTCTGGGAAGGCGTTGATGTGCGTGGAGAGGCCTTGTCCTGCGTGATTATAGACAAGCTGCCTTTCGCGTCACCGGGTGATCCGGTGATGCAGGCACGGATCGATGCCATAAGAAACAGTGGCGGACAGCCGTTCATGGACTACCAGCTGCCGCGTGCTGTGATTGCACTCAAGCAGGGTGTTGGCCGCCTGATTCGTGATGTCAGTGATCGTGGCGTTGTTGTAATAGGCGATCCAAGGATTACCACTAAAACCTACGGAAAGATTTTCCTCAACAGCCTGCCGGCGATGCCGGTGACTTCGCGACTCGAGGATGTCGAGCGATTTTATTCGAGCCACGTAGAGGAAGCAGTGGCATGAAAATACTGGCAATAGACACGGCAACGGAGGCCTGCTCGGCCGCTCTGTATATTGACGGTGAAATCAACCAGCAATATCGCGTCGCACCCCGAGAGCACGGCCATATCATCCTGCCGATGATCGATCAGTTGCTCGCCGAAGCCGGCATCAGGGTATCGGACCTGGATGCGCTGGCCTTCGGCCGTGGACCGGGGTCGTTCATGGGCGTACGAATAGCTGCAGGCGTCACCCAGGGCATCGCCTTTGCCCGGGACCTGCCGGTGGTGCCGATCTCTACACTCGCTGCCATAGCGCAGACTGCTCACACCGCGACAGGCGCAAGCAGCGTGCTGTCGGCGATCGATGCGCGCATGAATGAAGTCTACTGGGCCGCTTACAGGCTGTCTGAAAATGGCTGCATGCATCTTGTAGGCGAAGAGAGCGTGATTGCGCCAGACCGGGTAGCGAAGCCCGGCGAAGGCGGCTGGACAGCTGCGGGCAGCGGCTGGTCTGCATATGGTGAAATTTTAACAGCCGCTGTTGGCCCTGGCGTGTTATCCGGGCAAATGAATGAATGCTTCCCTTCGGCAGAGTCCATCGTCAAGCTGGCAGTGACCGAATATCAGGCCGGCCGTCATGTTCCGGCAGCGCAAGCCGTGCCGGTTTATCTGCGGGATAATGTGGCGAAAAAATCCGCCGCCTGAACAGCTTTCAGATTCAATGAAATAAAGTTCGTCTTCAGGTAAGATCTGCGCCTTTTCTAATATTTATATATATCGATGGAAGTCAACACAATAACCAGCCAGATCAACGACCTGCGTGAGCGTTCTGCATCGCTCAGGGGGTATCTTTGACTTCGATACACGAAAAGAAGAACTCGAAGAAGTAATCCGCGAACTGGAACAGCCGAATGTATGGGACGATCCGGAGCATGCACAGAAGCTGGGCCAGGAAAGGGTACGGCTGGAAAAAATCGTAGTTGTGCTGGAGCAGCTGGAAACCGGCCTGAACGATGCCGGCGAACTGCTCGATATGGCGGTGGAGGAGGAAGACGAAGACAGTGTTGACGCGGTACAGGCTGATTTAACGGAGCTTCAGCAACAGATTGAAGAACTCGAATTCAGGCGCATGTTCTCCGGTGAAATGGATGCACGCAATGCCTTTCTCGACATCCAGGCGGGGTCCGGCGGCACCGAGGCGCAGGACTGGGCCGAGATGCTGTTGAGAATGTACCTGCGCTGGGGTGAAGCGCATGGCTTTGATACCGAATTGATCGAGGTTTCGGCCGGTGATGTCGCAGGCATCAAAAGTGCGACCATCCGTTTTGCCGGTGACTATGTATTTGGCCGCTTGCGCACCGAAACAGGTGTACATCGCCTGGTGCGTAAATCACCTTTTGATTCCGGCAACCGGCGCCATACTTCATTTGCTGCCGTGTTTGTGTCCCCGGAAGTCGATGATGATATCGATATCGATATCAACCCGGCGGACCTTCGCATCGATGTTTACCGCGCGAGCGGGGCTGGTGGACAACACGTCAACCGAACGGAATCCGCTGTGCGCATAACGCACCTGCCCACGAACACGGTTGTTCAATGCCAGAACGACCGTTCACAGCATAAAAACAAGGCGACGGCGATGAAGCAGCTGCAAGCCAAGTTATATGAGCTGGAAATGCTGAAACGCAATGCCGACCAGCAGGCAGTGGAAGACACCAAATCGGATATTGGCTGGGGCAGCCAGATACGCTCCTATGTGCTCGACCAGTCGCGTATAAAAGATTTGAGAACGAATGTAGAAACAGGCAATACCCAGGCTGTACTGGATGGTGGTATCGATATGTTTATCGAAGCCAGCCTGAAAAGCGGCCTGTAACATTTATTAAAAACACCGTTCGCCCTGAGTACTTCGATAAACTCAGCACAGGCTTGTCGAAGGAATATTAATAGAAACCGTTCGTCCTGAGCCTGTCGAAGGACCTGTACATGGAGGTACAAAACAATGTTCTGGATTTATATTCTGAAATGTTCAGATAATTCGTATTACACAGGACACACGGATAATCTTGAGAAGAGAATATCTGAACATATTAGTGGTGAAATACATGGGTATACTCATTCGCGAAGGCCGGTTACATTAGTGTATTCAGAATGTTTACCCACACCTTATGAGGCTCTGGCAAGAGAGCGCCAGCTAAAGGGCTGGAGCAGGCGTAAAAAGGAAGCTCTAATAGATAGTGACTGGGAATTATTGAAGACATATGCTAAATCTAGAAACCCTTCGACAGGCTCAGGGCGAACGGAATTCGACTAGTCTGTCCTGAGCTTATAGAAGTATTCTGGGCAAGCGGATTAAATAGAGATATACAAATAGAAATGACTGACCAAGAAACTAAAGAAAAAACACTGACACAGGAAGACGAAAACAAGCTCATTGCGCAGCGCCGTGAAAAGCTGACTGCTTTGCGTGAGAACGGTACAGCGTTTCCCAACGATTTCCGACGCGATTCCCTGGCTGCAGGTTTACATGGTCTGTATCAGGACAAAACTGCAGAACAGCTTGAAAGCATGCAAGTCCGTGTTTCTGTGGCAGGGCGCATGATGGCCAAGCGTGTCATGGGCAAGGCCAGCTTTACCAAACTGCAGGACATGTCGGGGCAGATACAGCTATTCCTGCAACGTGACAACCTGCCGGAAGGTGTTTACAACGAAGGTTTTAAAAAGTGGGACGTCGGTGATCTGATCGGTGCTGAAGGTGTCATGTTCAGAACCAAGACCGGTGAACTGTCAATCAAGGTCGACCAGGTGCGTTTGTTAACCAAGGCGCTGCGTCCCCTGCCTGAAAAATTCCATGGACTGACAGATACCGAGACTCGTTATCGCCAGCGTTATGTCGACCTGATCATGAACTGGGACGTCAAGGAAACGTTCAGGCTGCGGGCAAAAATCATTGCCTTCATCCGCGAGTATTTTAACGAGCATGAATTCATGGAAGTAGAAACGCCGATGATGCAGGTTATTCCCGGTGGTGCAACGGCGAAGCCGTTCGAGACTTATCATAATGCGCTCGATCTTGCGATGTATTTAAGGATTGCACCGGAACTGTATCTGAAGCGTCTCGTTGTTGGCGGCTTTGAAAGAGTGTTCGAGATCAACCGCAGCTTCCGTAATGAGGGTGTCTCAACAAGACACAATCCCGAGTTCACCATGCTCGAGTTCTACCAGGCCTATGCGGATTATCATGATCTGATGGACCTCACCGAAGACCTGATGCGCAGGCTGGCAACCGATGTACTGGGTAGCGCTACTGTTAAATACCAGGGGGAAGAGCATGATTTCTCCAGGCCGTTCAAGCGTATGACCGTATTTGATTCAATACTCGAGTACAACAATGATATAGCAGCCGCGGACGTATCAAGTATCGATGCCGCACGAAAAGTTGCTGAAGCCCTGGGTATCCCGATGAAAAACAGCTATGGGCTCGGAAAGATACAGCTGGAGATATTCGAGAAAACAGTCGAACACAGACTCAAGGACCCGACTTTCATCACCGAATACCCGAAAGAAGTTTCACCGCTGGCGAGGTGCAATGACACAAATCCATTCGTAACCGATCGATTTGAGCTGTTTGTCGGCGGCCGCGAAATCGCAAACGGTTTTTCCGAGTTGAATGATCCCGAAGACCAGGCGGAACGTTTCAGAAAACAGGTGATGGAAAAAGAGGCGGGTGATGATGAAGCCATGCATTACGATGCTGATTACATTCGAGCACTGGAACATGGTATGCCGCCAACCGCGGGTGAGGGCATTGGTATCGACCGCCTCGTCATGCTGCTGACCGATCAACCCTCGATCCGTGATGTCATACTGTTCCCGCACATGCGCCAGGAAGTGGAAGAGCATTTAACAGTAAACAACTAACAGTTAACAGTTAACAGTTAAATATTCTTTCATCACTATTCACTATCAAAAGGGTAGGGCAAATCAAGCACCGTCACATCCGGTCCTTCCACATCACCCAGTTTCAACCTGCTGTTTTCAGCGTCACTGACCTGGATTACCGCAAGTGCTTCATAATTACCGTCAGGATTTTTCTGTGCGCTGACCACAGTGCCGATGTCCTGGCTTTCCGTTGATGTTTCAGTCACCAGTGGTGTGCCTGTTCTGGGTTTGTCACTGGCGTCGAAACCGATGCGATACATGCGTCTTTTCAGCTTGCCGAGATAATGCATGCGTGCGACGATTTCCTGGCCGGGATAACAGCCCTTGGTAAAGCTGACGCCATTGATTAAATGCATGTTTGCCATCTGGGGGACGAAGGCGTCGATCGTGCCTGCTGTGATCACTGGAATTCCGGCCTGGATGTTCAGCAGTTCCCATACCTCTGCGCCCACTGGTGTGGCATGGACATCAAGCGCCTGCCAGATTTTTTTCATGGGCTCGAGCAGGCCATAGATTTCAAAACGGGGGACGATGCCGGCAACCCGAATGATTGTATATTCGCGGTATTCAACAGACTCATCAACTTTGCCGGGCAATGTACCGACAATGTCACCCAGGTGATCAACCATCTTGCTACCGCTTGCACCGATGCCAATCAGTGCATCGCTGGCGTCTTCCAGTGTGACCCTCGAACGTAATACAAACATGCGCAGTCTGCTCAATGCGGCTTCCAGCAGCTCGTACGGCAGTACCAGGTAATAGGTCTGTTCGCGTCTGAAGATGCGGAAATTACACAGCATTCTGCCCTTGGGTGTGCACAGGGCGCTGAGCTGGCTGTGTGCCTGATCGACCTGGTTAATATCATTGGTGAACTGTGCCTGCAGGAATTCAGCCGCGTCTTCGCCATATGCTGCAATAATGCCAAAATGTGACTGGTCACAGAACAGATCGCCGGTATGTGCGATACGGCGCTCCCGCTCGGGATTGCCGAATGTCGCCACGCAGTCGTTTTCAAATTCGGCCCCGGCGTTTTGCAGGAAATCTTTCCACTCGTGTTTCATGTTTGTTCGCTTTTGTTTGTTTACCTTATCTTAGTCAAAGCCCGGGATTAATTCATTACAGAATATGTATGGATTTGTCTTGCCTGACCCGTATCCAGCATATTAGACTGAGCGCACAAAGAACCGTTCGAAATAATCAATTTCCAAGGTTCTGTTAGCGTGTCAGAACGCATACCAGAATAAAAGGGTACACAGTTGACTGATAAAAGACCGGTCTATCTAAACCTGTTCAAGATACGCCTGCCAACCACGGGCATTGTATCCTTCGCTCATCGTGTGTCTGGCTTTCTACTGTTCCTGGCGATCCCTTTCTCGATCTATGTTCTCGATCTTTCAGTCACTTCAAGCCAGGGCTACGAGCAAAGCCTGCAACTGCTGCAACAGCCATTTATAAGTTTAATTCTACTGCTTTTGGTGTGGTCTATAGTGCACCACCTGCTGGCCGGTATTCGCTACCTGTTGCTGGATTTTGATATCGCAGTCGACAAGGCCGGCTCAAATATGACCGCATGGACAGTAATCGTCGCCGAGGTCTGTATTATGGCTGCTTATGTCTGGAGAGTGATGCTGTGAGCAGCGTCTATGTATTGCACGGCCTCAGGCCCTGGCTGATACAGCGTGTCAGTGCGGTTTATATCGCATTGTTTGTTATCTATAGTGTTTTTGCAGTCACCACGGCAGGCGATGCCGGTTATTCGCAGTGGCGCGAATGGCTGTTCCATCCGCTGAATACCATCGCTGTTGGTCTGTTTGTAATCGCGTTGCTGTTGCATGCCTGGGTTGGTATGCGTGACATTATTCTGGACTACGTGCATAACACATTGATTCGAATGCTGGCCTTGAACCTGGTGATCGTGGTGCTGATCAGCAGTGGATTATGGAGTGCAAAAATTTTGCTGCTTTCTGTGGCGATTTGAGTAATGGTTACGATGCCTGATATAGCCAGAAGACAGTTTGACTCACTCATCATCGGCGCCGGTGGCGGCGGCCTGCGTGCCGCGCTGCATCTGTCCAGCGCCGAAGCCAGTGTCGCCGTGGTATCGAAAGTATTTCCCACGCGCTCGCATACGGTTGCGGCCCAGGGCGGTATGAACGCTGCACTGGCCAATGTATTGCCTGACAACTGGCACTGGCACATGTTTGATACGGTGAAGGGGAGTGATTACCTGGGTGACCAGGACGCCATTGAATATATGTGCCGGGCTGCTCCCAGGGCTGTATATGAACTGGAGCATTTCGGCGTGCCTTTTTCACGCATGGACAATGGCACCATTTATCAACGGCCATTCGGCGGGCAGAGCCAGAATTTCGGCGGCGACCAGGCCGCCCGGACCTGTGCAGCAGCAGACCGTACCGGTCACGCGATTCTTCACAGTCTGTATCAACAGAACATACGCGCGAAGACGCATTTCTTTGATGAGTATTTTGCGGTCGACCTGCTGAAAGATGAACAGGGCTATGTGCTGGGTGCGCTGGCCTTCAATATTCACAATGGCGAACCGGTTATCATAGAAGCGAAAACGACCTTGCTGGCAACCGGCGGTGCCGGACAGCTGTTCAGAACAACCACCAACGCATTGATCAATACCGGCGATGGAATGGGTATGGCATTGCGCGCCGGCGTGCCTTTGCAGGATATGGAGTTTTTTCAGTTCCATCCGACCGGGATAGCCGGTCGAGGCATGCTGATCACCGAAGGTGCGCGCGGTGAGGGTGGTTATCTGGTGAATGCCGATGGCGAACGCCTGATGGAGCGTTATGCGCCAAAGGCAAAAGACCTGGCCAGCCGCGATGTCGTCAGTCGTGCGATCGCAACCGAGGTGCGTGAGGGACGAGGCTGCGGCCCGAATAAAGACCACGTCATGCTCAAGCTGGACCACCTGGGTGAGGCCGTGATCCAGAAGCGCCTGCCCGGAATACGCCAGACCTGCATTACTTTCCTTGGCATTGACCCTGCCGAAGCCCCGGTCCCGGTATTTCCCACGGCCCACTACACCATGGGGGGCATACCCACGAACCGCCAGGGCCAGGTCGTCATCCCGGTTAAAGATACGCCCGAAGAGCCGGTTCCGGGGCTCTATGCCGCCGGCGAGTGTGCCTGTGTCTCGGTTCACGGCGCCAACCGCCTGGGTGGTAATTCGCTGCTGGATATCCTGGTGTTCGGCCGAGCCGCCGCGGGTCACATCATCGACTATCTGGCAGAGAACCGCTATCACCGGAAAATGGACAGTAACAGCCTGGAATCGGCAGTAAACCGCATGCGGCGCTGGGACAGAACCGGCAATGGCGAGGGTGAGTCGGTAAGTGTGCTGCGCGATGAGCTCAAGGCAGTCATGGAAAACCATTGCAGCGTGTTCCGTAATGAAGAGGTGTTGAGCGAAGGCGTTACCAAAGTCGAACAGATTGCCGAACGCTTCAAACATGCCCGCATCGATGACCGAAGCTCGGTGTTCAACACCGCGCGTGTAGAGGCGCTGGAACTGGAGAACCTGGTTGGCGTTGCACTTGCGACCATACATTCAGCCTGTGCCCGCCAGGAAAGCCGCGGCGCACATTCAAGGATAGATTATACCGAGCGTGATGACATCAACTGGATGCGCCACAGCCTGTACTCCCTGGGGGCCGGTGTCGACTACAAACCGGTACGGACAAAACCCATCAGTGTCGATAGTTTCCCGCCGAAGGCGAGAGTCTATTAGGGCAGTGGCGAGTGAAGAGTGGCAAGTGATAGTGTCTAGCCTGGATTAGTGCAGCGTAATCCGGGATGGAATGGCAATGAGTTGGTGATTAACGAAGAGTTAACAGTGAATAGTGAAGAACTTGCGAAAATATCATTGTTGTCATGCCTGCGGATGCAGGCATCCAGTGTCTTTTTTGTTGCGGCAGGAACCTGATCAATGAAATTCCGCATCTATCGTTACAACCCGGACATCGACAAAAAGCCCTACATGCAGGACTTCGAGCTGACTGAAGTCGAGCCCGGAATGATGCTGCTGGCCGCACTGCTCAAAATCAAAGACACCATGGATGAGTCGCTGAGCTTCCGTCGTTCATGTGGTGAAGGTGTCTGCGGCTCTGATGGTATGAATATCAATGGCATAAATGGTCTTGCCTGTATTACCCCGGTCGCGAGCCTGAAACAGCCGATCGAAGTCAGGCCATTGCCGGGGCTTCCGGTAATACGCGACCTTATTATCGACATGGACCAGTTCTATCAGAACTACCGTGAGGTCAAGCCCTATCTCATCGTTAAAGACCCGATGCCGGAAGTGGAGCTGCCGCAAACCCCGCAGCAACGTGAAAAGCTCGATGGCCTGTATGAATGCATACTATGCGCCTGCTGCTCGACGCAGTGTCCGTCATTCTGGTGGAATCCTGATAAATACCTGGGACCTGCGGCCCTGTTGCAGGCATCACGTTTTATCGAGGACAGCCGTGACCAGGCCACAGAAGAGCGGCTTTCCGCACTGGAAGGCCCGTTCAAGTTATTCCGCTGCCACACCATCATGAGCTGTGTACAGGTTTGTCCCAAGGGACTGAATCCGACAAAAGCAATCAACGACATCAAGAAAATGATGCTAAAGCGTTCGCTATGAGTACGCAAAAGACAGAATACTCTGAACTCAAATGGCGCTGCCGCAGGGGCATGCTGGAACTGGATATTCTGCTTAACAGCTATCTCGATAAAAACTACAACACCATGTCACAGCAGCAGGGTGACTTCTTCGGCGAAGTTCTGGACTACCCGGACCAGGTGTTGTTTGATTTGCTGCTGGGCAACATGCAGTCGAGTGATGCCAGGGTGAACAGACTGGTGAGCGAAATCCAGCGCATCAGCTGTAATAATCAGGATTTAATCTGAAAGTCTGAGCCATATCGGCTCTAAGCATAAGCTTTTGTTTTGAGTGTATGGTCTGGCTATTTGGAAATGCTACAGATATGTACTCTCGCAAAGACGCCAAGATCGCCAGGAACTTCTATGTTTGCTTTGTTCTTATCCCAAATACCTCTGCGAACACTGCGCCTCTGCGAGATTATATTAATTTTTCTCTCGCAGAGGCGCAGGGGTCGCAGAGAACTTGTATGTTTAATCTGTTCTTACTCATAACACCTTTGTGCTCTTGGCGCCTTGGCGAGAGTTAATTGTTTTTTTCTCTCGCAGAGGCGCAGGGGTCGCAGAGAACTTGTATGTTAAACCTGTTCTTACTCAAAACACCTTTGCGCTCTTGTCGCCTTGGCGAGAGTTAATTGTTTTTTTCTCTCGCAGAGGCGCAGGGGTCGCAGAGAACTTGTATGTTAAACCTGTT
>Ga0209536_100004755_pt1 | contig 21384 bp, 19 predicted proteins | sample DeeMarSeWOR28_12_FD_187461 | JGI IMG/M metagenome (GOLD analysis project Ga0209536, IMG submission 187461) | Marine sediment microbial communities from White Oak River estuary, North Carolina - WOR-2-8_12 (SPAdes) (version 2) | ecosystem: Environmental > Aquatic > Marine > Intertidal zone >... | reverse complement strand
ATCGCCCTGGCGCAGTTCCGATGCCGACCATGACAGAGAACCCCCAGGACGCCTGCAGTCTCTGGCCGCAGCGCGCCACCCGCCAGGTCAACCTGTCCCGCAAGCGGGTCGTCGGGCGAGCCGTGGTGTTGCTCACGGAAGAGGAACAGGAGGACTTGTCATGCTTGGCAGCAGGAAGGTCAGCCGCGGCCTGAGCGTTCCGCTCGACTGTCTGGGCCACGATGGCTTCGCGGAGCCGAGCGGAGCGCCAGGCCGGCTGACGATGCAGGATATCGGCCGCTTCGACCGGTTTTTTAGCGCGGCTAGTGCACCCCTACAGACCCTGGACGGCTCCTCGCCGTCCAGGTCCACGATACTGTAAATCAGACCGGCGGGTACCCGAGCCGAAGCATGCCTGGCGCCGACTGAAACGGATCACCCAAGCGCGAACTGTGCAGTCTCGTGAGCAGGGTGGCCGTCGCACCGCCCCATTCGAGCGCCCTTGGAAAACGCACTAGCCGTCTGCCGCGAGAGCCAGCACCGCATAGACGCGGGCTTCCGTGACACTCAGCACCCAGCCCTGGACGTTTACCGACTTGCCGCGCAGGTAGTCGGCACGCACCGCGTTCTGAAGCGCGCTCAGTCCCCGTCGCCTGCCACCCGCCGCCCCGGGTTCGCCAGCGAGCGCGGCATCAATGGCCACCAGCAAGGTATCCAGATTGTGTTCGCCGCGACTGGCCTCAAGGTACGCCCGGCCGATACGCGCGGCCGCGTCCACATCACCGACCGCAGCCGGCAGCCACTGCGGAACAGTGTCACTGGGCGGTGATGCTTCCTTGTCGCCGCAGCCGGCGGCTGCCAGCGCGCCGACCAGCACCGTCAACAGAAAAGTGCGGCGCGAGCAGTCTGGGCCTGAACTCACCGACAACTTCCTTCGTTCAGCGGCGCTCACTGAAGCTGGCTCCTGAGATGATCGGCGAGCCGCAGCGTCAGCGCCACGAGGGTCAGGGTCGGATTGGCGGCCCCTGAGGTCGGGAACACCGAGCTGCCGGCCACATAGAGGTTATCCACGCCGTGTACCTTGCTGTTGCGGTCCACCACACCCTGGCGCGGATCCTCGTGCATGCGTGTGGTGCCCATGTGATGGGCGCCGCCAGCCACCACCTCGGGCCACTGGCTGTCGTCTGCAACATTGAGAACCAGGCGCCCGATGCCCAACGCCCCGAACTCGTACGCCAGCGAGTGCATGTGCTGCAGCAGGCTGTAGCGGTCCTGTTCGGTAAGCCGCCAGTCCAGCTTGATGCGCGCCAGACCCAGCGCGTCCCGCTCGCTGGACAGCATTACCCGGCTGTCCGGGTTGGGCGCCTGCTCGCAGGCGCAACCCATACCCAGCCACACGCCGAGATAGTCCGGATCGTCCGCGTTGATGGGCCCAGCACCGTCAGCAAGGAAGCGCTGCGCCGCCATCAGCATGTCGGCATGGGCCGCAGCCTTTTCACTTTCCGCGCCGGCCTTGCCGCCCCTGTGGTACTCGCCTGCCACCCCACCCATGAACGTCGCGTTGAGCAGCCGCTGCTCGCGCAGGAACGCCGCGGAGGGGTTGAACGCCGCTTTCACATTGTGTCCATGCACGAGGATACGATCACGGTAGATCGGCGGCAGGCGCTGCAGGTCTGCCACGACGATTTCGCCGAAACCGCCCAGGTGCGGATGCTCCATGAAGAAACGCCCCACCAGGTCGTTCTGGTTGCCGAGCCCGCTGGGCACCACATCGTTGGATAGCAGCAGGATACGGGCGTTCTCCAGGCCGCCGCACGCGACCACGTAATAGCGCGCTGTTACCCGGTGGTTGAGTCCATTGAGGGTGCGGATTGCGAACCCGTTCACCGTGCGACCCTCTGCGGCGGCCTGGATGTTCACGACATTGGCGTTGAGCAACACGCGAATATTGCGGCTGCGCTGCAGTTCGGGTCCGTACTTTTCCCCAAAACGGGTCGGCGGACTGAAATGCACGAAGCGCAGCCACATGCGTCCCGTGGCGAGTTCCGGCAGGGTGTCGCCCGTGGTCTGCGCCCAGTAGTCCAGGTCTTCGTACTCGGCTGGCGCGACTTCCACGATCTCGTTGGCAGGGCCGTAGTAGGGCGCCAGCTCCTCGATACCGAACGGCCAGCCGCTGTGCGGCACCCAGTCCCGGGGTTCGAAATCGATGGGATCAAGCGGCCGGCAGTAGCCACCCCAGTGGTTGGAGCTGCCACCGAACATGCGCAAACGCATGGCAGCCAGGGGGTACTCGATACCGGCATTTTCGCCTTGATACAGGGCCTGCACCTCGGGGTCCGGTTGCAAACCGCCGGCTTCTATCACACACACCTCGATACCGCTGCCGGCAAAGGCGCGCGCCAGCGTGATGCCGGCCGGACCGCCACCCACCACCGCCACATCGGCCTCTACGGTGGTGCCGTCATTCAGCGTACGAGCGTCCGTGTACATCAGCTAGCCTTTGCACCCCGCACCTGGCCCCACCCCGCGTCGCAGAAACCGCGCGGACCGCAGGCCACCTCAGTTCCAGTGCGGATTGAGGCCCGGGAGCACCCTCCTCTGTACCGGGGTTAGCCGGCAACGAAAGCGGATGCGCAGCAGGCTGGGTTTGATCTGATTCTTGAAGTCGCGCTTCCAGCGTGCAAACGACGTGATGGAGGTACCACCGTACACTGCCTCATCGAGTTCTCCCATGAGCCGCTCGACCTGGCTGGCATTGGCACGCGGGTGACAGGCGACGATGCGCTCCCCGATGTGTCTGAGGTGAGCGTGGGGTCGCACGCCCAGGTGTTTGGCCGCCAGAATCTGCAATGCCTGCCCCCATTCGGCGGGATCATCTTCACGCTCCAGGGCGTGCATGCAGAACCACAGTTTCCACGATACGGGCAGATGCCGGCCGGTCCAGGTGCGCATGCGGTGGAAATGGCGTCGCGGCGAAACTCTGGCGGCAAACGCGGCCACCGGTTCATAGAGTTCGCCCAGCAGCGGCTTGAGCATGCCGGAGAGCCTCGCCAGCAGTGGCAACCGTCCCGACCCCAGGAACGCCGCGCTCAGCCAGCCGTACATGGCGATCATGACCGCAATCACCAGTGGCACCCAGAAGAACACCGAGTCGCCAAAGCCAGCGCTCCTGCCCGGGCCGGTTTCCAGCCTGACCGGATTGGGATTGGCCGGCCCGTCCACCTCCAGCGGCAACATCGGCAATACTGCCACTTCCGGGCGATCGTAGCGCACGTTCCACCAGTCGATATGCAGCGCCGGGATCTGCAGCCAGCCGCCATACTGCGGAACCAGGGTAAAGTTCTCCACACGCCGCCCCAGCAGCTGCCGGCCGTCCGCCGAAATGCGCCCTTCCGTCGAGGTCTTGCCGGGATAAATACGGAATTCGCTGCTCTTGAGCTGACTAGCGATGGACGGCAACTGTGCGCCGGTGGAGCCAACCGCGCTGATCACCACCTGCAGGTTAATCGGGTTGCCGGCCGCCAGCGTCTCGGCCTCCTGAACATCCGCGTCGATCCTGAGATCGTAGAGCGGTAGCCAGGGTTGCTGGTCGCGCGCCTGGGGCTTCACATGCAGGATGACCGGCTCCAGCGCGGCCGCCTCAAAGGCCGGCCCCTCGGAACCCGGCCCACCCGATCGCTTGCCATGCACGCCGGCCGGCGGTATTTCGATCATCCCCGGGGTCAGCGGCATCAGCAGGTAGTGGTAGTCGGTAACAAACTCGGTACCCCCGCCACTGCCGCTCTGGGTGGTCACCGGATCGCCGAGCGCACGCAACACCACCGAGCCGCTACGCGGAACATCGGGGGTGATACTTTTCACGCTGCCAGTGCTGGTGACGCGCAACCGGTAGACGAGGCTCTGTTGCTCGTAGGGCGAGTTGTCGGTGACTGACGCTTCGATGCGCGGCGGCTCGAACGCGGGGTCCTGATATTGCTGGTACTGCGGGTACTGCTGATATTGCTGGTACTGAGGATACTGCTGGTATTGCTGGTACTGAGGATACTGCTGGGCTTGCGGATATTGCTGGTAGCCGGGCCAGTACCCCTGGGTCTGAGCCTGATTGCCCGTTTCAGGAAACTGCTGTGGGTACACAGCGGGCGCATTCTGATAGCCGTATGGCTGGTAAGCATGCACGATTCCCGCAGGGCCGGAAAGACCCGCGGTCAGCAATACGGAAACGAAAATCCTCGGTCTAAGCAGTTTCAGCATGGCATATCACCAGGGTCGCGGTTCATAAAGTCTGCCCCCTTGCGCCCCCATCAGACGTTGCTCCTCAAGTATAAACTGGTTTCTGAGCAAAGCGGCGGGATTTCCTTCCACCTGGTCAAGCAGCTGTTCCAGGGCGCTGCCCGGGCCATGGCCCTCGGCGTCGTCTGCGGCCTGCTGGGCCGCGCCCTCGGGGTCTTCTTCCTCGGCGTCCGGCTGACTGCCAAGCTGATCGAACCAGTCGATGGCCGTGGCATTCTGACCCGCTTTGCTTGGATCGAATTCCTTTTTGCCGCCCCCGCCCGATGCGCTGGACGGCAACGACTCGTCTGGCGCCTCGCCCTCCCCCTGCTGGCTGTCGTCACTGCCGCCTTCCTGCTCTCCGGACTCCTGCCCGGCCTCAAGGCTCTGCATGTCGGCGCCCTGCTCGCCGCTCTCGGCTTCCTCCTGCTCCCGGCTTACGGCGCCATCGTCCTCCGGCTGGCGCTCGTCGCCGGCCTCCTCGGCGCTGGAATCCTCTTCTTCGCGCGCGGCTGAGTCACCGCGCCGCTCGCGGTCCTCGGTCTCGCCGCTATCGGTTTCCTCGACGCCTTGCGATGCCCCGACCTCTGTGGACTCATCTGATTCCTCACCGGCGGACGACTCGCGTTCTGACGTTTCGCCGCCCTGTCCTTCCTGTTGTTCGGAATCGCGCCCTGGGGCCTGCTCCTCCTGCTGATCGCCCGCGGTACCCTGCTCCTCGGACTCCTCGCCGCCTGACGACGTTTGCTCGCCGGATTCCTCGCCGCTGGACTCCTCCTCGGACTCCTCGCCGCCGCCCTGCTGCTCCTCAGACTGCTCCCCGGAAGACTCCTCCTCCCCGGATTGCTGCCCCGACGACTGCTGCTCACTCGACTGCTCGCCGCTAGACTCCTGCTGCTCCGACTCTTCCTCGCCCGATTGCTGCTCTTGCGACTCCTGCTGTTCCTGGGATTCTTGCTGTTCCTCGGATTCCTGTTGCTGCTCGGATTCCTGTTGCTGCTCGGATTCCTGTTGCTGCTCGGATTCCTGTTGCTGCTCGGATTCCTGTTGCTGCTCGGACTCCTCCTGCTCCGACTCCTGCTGCTGCTCGGACTCCTCCTGCTCTGATTCCTGCTGCTGCTCGGACTCTTCCTGCTCCTCCTGCTTCTCGCTGTCGGCTTGTTCCGATTCGTCCGGCTCTTCTTCCTCGGGCTGCGCTTCGGCGAGCAGCGCGGTGGTCAGGCCCAGGTTGTGCCGCGCATCCTGGAAGCTCGAATCACGCTGCAGCACCTTCCGATACGCGTCCGCCGCAGCCTCCAGCTTGCCTTCCTGAAAGCGGCTGTTACCCAGGTTGTACAGCGCATCGGTCTTGACCTCTTCGCGCTTAACGCGGGAAAAAGATTCAGCTGCCTCGCTGTACTGACCCGCCCGGTACTGGGCCACACCACGCCGGTAAGCATCGCTGAATCCCTGCGCCGCCTCCTGGTATTCACCCTTTTCGAACCGGCGGGCGGCCTGCTGCTCCGGGTTGTCAAAGAGGCCCGCGTGCCCGGCCTCTACAACCAGCAGTGCGCACAACAATCCGGCCACGCGCCGCAACATCAGGCTTCACCTCGCTGGCCGATGCCCACCAGGCTCGCGCGCCCGGGGCGGAACAGCAACAGCACCAGCAACATGGCCGGTGCCAGCAGCAGGTAGAAATACTCGTTCCATACCAGCATCTGCACCCGCTCGATCTGCCGCGCGGTAGTCCCGGACAAGACTGCGTCGAGCAGGTCACGCGTATCATCGCCACGGTAGTCGGCGACCCTGAATACGCCGCCGCCCGCTCGCGCGAGCTCGCGCAGCCGATCCTCGTCCAGGCGCGACACCACCGGCTCGCCGTTCGGTGCCATGAGTCCGGGCACCACACCGCCATCGTTGCTGCCGATGGCAAGGATGTGCAGTCGTATACCGCGGTCACGAAGTTCGGCGATCTGCTCCTCGATACCGGTCTCGGCAAAATCACCGTCACTGATCAACAGAATGTTGTGCGCGACTTCGTCGCCCTGTGCGGCCAGCAGACGGCTGGCGCGGTCCAGCGCACCCGATAGCCGGCTACCCTGCAAGCGCACCAGCGACGGTGAAATGGCCGGCAGCTGCCGCAACAGGCTGTCGGTGTCTTCGGTGATCGGAGTCACCACGTGGGCGATGGTGGCAAATGCGACCAGGCCGGTGCGCACCCCCCGCTCTGCCTGAATCAGATCCTGGATTTCCTGGCGGGCGCGATCGAGACGCGAAGGCAATACGTCAGTGACGCCCATGGAGCGTGAGATGTCCAGCAGCACCACCAGGTCGGCGCCCGGTTCGAAGGGGTTCATCTGGCGATAGCCCCAGCGCGGGCCGGCCATGGCCAGCGACAACAGGCTCCACACCAGCACCCAACCGATCAGCAGACGCCGGTTCTTCGCCATGCGAACCGTCGCCGCACCACTCAGATAAGGCAGCAGGTGGGGATCTGCATACTTCTGTTCCTGGCCGACGCGGCGCAGCGGCGCCGAGCGCCATAGCCACACCAGCACCAGCGGAATCAGCAACAATCCCCACAGCCACAGCGGCTGCGCAAAATGCAGGCCGGTGTCAGGCACGGCTCACCCCCTGTATGCGCCGCGGCCGCCCGCCCGGAAACAGCCCCAGCAGCAACAGCGCCAGCAGCGCCAGCCCCAGCGGCCACCGGTACAGCGGATGGGGAATCATTACGGTGCGCGACTCCGCCTCGCTCTTTTCCAGTTCGTCGATGCGTTGATAAATGGTCTCCAGGGCGCTGGTGTCGGTGGCGCGGAAATACTCGCCGCCGGTAATCTGGGCGATACGCCGCATGACCTCTTCATCGAAGCCGAGATCGGTGCGCGTGATCAGGCGCCCGTCCTCCATGATCGGGACCTCGTCGCGGTCGCTGCCCACACCGATGGCGTAAATCCGCACACCCTCGGCTGCAGCCAGCCGCGCGGCCTCCAGGGGCGGAATGGTGCCTGCAGTGTTCTCGCCATCGGCGATCAGCAGCATGACGCGAGAACCCGGCGGGCGCTCGCGCAGTTTCTTTACGCCCAGACCCAGGGCGTCACCCATGGCCGTTCCATCACCGGCGATGCGCGGGACCAGATCGGCGAGCAGGTGGCGCACCGCTTCGCGATCCAGGGTGAGCGGCGACAACACGAACGCCTGGCTGCCGAAAATAACCAGCCCGACGCGGTCGTCGAGGCGTCCGGCGATAAAACGGTCCATAACGCCCTTTACCACCTGCATGCGGCTGACCTGGCGGCCGTCGACGGAAAAATCCAGCGCTTCCATGGAGAGGGAAGCATCCACCGCCAGCATCAGGTCATAGCCTTCGGTGCGCTGCTCGGTGTAGGGCTCCAGCCATTGCGGCCGCATCAGGGCCACGGTGAGCCCGAGCCACAGCAGTGCCAGCAATGTGTAGTAGAGACGCGAGCCCAGTGTCATGTCGGGGTGCCGGGTGCTGAACGCGGACTGCAGGTTGTGCAGGTGCGGATAGAGCAGCGTCACCTGCCGCTCCTGGCGGTCCATGGAATGAATGGCACGGTTGAAACGCCGCACCCAGACGACCAGCGGCACCAGCAACAGAAGCACCATCCAGGGCCACTGGAACTCAAACACCCTGGGACCTCCTGCGCCTGCCGGTCCAGGTAAAGGCAGCATCCAGCAGGTCCAGCAGTTGCTCACGGCCCGCAACCTGTGCGTCGGGCGGCGCGTACGGCAGCGTCAGCAGCGGCTTGCCGCGCTCGCGCCAGGCGAACCCCGCCGGGTCGTGCTCCTGCAGCCAGGCGAGCCAGCGCTCGCCGGTCAGTGCAGCCGCCTGCTCACGACCAACCCGTGCGATAGCGATACGCCGCAACAGTTCCGACAACGCGCTGGCGAGCTGGCCTGCCGGCATGCCCTCGGCCTGCTGCCGGAGTCTGTGCAACTCGCGCCAGGCACTGCGGTGCCAGGAGCCGAGCGGATAGCGGCGCAGATGCCTGACCAGGTGATACAGCGTGATCGCCAGCGCGACGCACAACACCGCCAGCAGCCACCAGCCCGGACCCGGCGGCCACCAGGGCACGGCATCCAGTCCGCGAATGTCGCGCAGCTGACTGGCCAGTTCCGGGTTCACAGGAACGCCCTCGTGCGCAGGCGCCGCTGCAGCCCCTGCATCAGAGCCATGTGCACATCCTGATGCGTGAGCAGCGGAATGAGTGCGCAGCCGGCATTGCTGGCGATCTGCACCAGGCGCTCGCGGCGCTTCTCCCAGCTGCGGCGATAGGCCTCTCGGCCGGTGGCTTCGGCCGTGTCGACCGCCAGCAGCTCGCCGTCCGGAGCGCGAAACAGCACGTTGCCCATGTCAGGTAGCTCGCGGTCCGCGGGATCATCGACCGGCACCAGCACCACGGAGTGGTGCTGGCGCAGCTGACTCAGGCCCTTGCTGAGCCCCTGCAGCTCGCGATTGAAATCCGCGATCACGAATACCAGCCCGCCCGTGCCCAGTGCGCGGGAGGCCTGCTGCAGGATGTTGGAGAGCAGTTCCGGAGGCGGCTCGGCATCGCTGCTCGCGGGTGCGGTGAGCGCCTTAAGAAGCCGCCACAGGGCGCGCCGGTCCTTGGTGGGACGGAAATAGGCATTGTCATTACCGCTGCCGAACAACAGCCCGCCGACCCTATCGTGAAGCCCGTTGGCCGCCCATCCGATCAGCGCCGCGGCGCGCGCCGCCTGCACCGACTTGAAGGTGCTGCGGGTGCCGAAATCCATGTGCGGTCCGCGGTCAATACACATCATGACGCTGCGTTCGCGCTCTTCGCGAAACACTTTCAGGTGCGGGTCGCCGGTGCGCGCCGTCACCTTCCAGTCCATGTTGCGGATATCGTCGCCTTCGCGGTATTCGCGCACTTCCTCGAAATTCAGCCCCTGGCCGCGGAATACCGAGGCGTACAGCCCGCTGAAGGAGGAATTGACCAGGTGATGGGAAGCCAGGCCGAGAGTATGTGCCTGGTGTCGCAGCTCGAGCAGATCATCCAGACGCGGCCGCAAACTCATAACGCGCTACGGAATCGCCACCAGCGATATCAACCGCCCGATCACGTCATCGGTGGTAATGCCCTCGGCCTCGGCCTCAAAGGTCAACAGCAGACGGTGGCGTAAGATGTCGGCGGCGATGTTCTGGATATGAGCGGGCGAGACGAACGACTCCCCGTCCAGCCAGGCACGGGCACGCGCGCAACGCGCCAGCGCCAGGGTGGCACGCGGCGAGGCGCCGAAGCGGACCCAGCGCGCCAGCTCCTTGTCGTAAGCACTCGGGTTGCGGGTCGCCTGAATCAGATCCACGATGTAGCGATTCAGCTTCGGATCCATGAACAGGCTGGCCGCCGCGGTGCGCATGGCAAACAGTTCGTCCTGCGGCAGCGGATTGGCCGGCGGTCTGGGTTTCTCGCGCTGGCGATCGTTATCCAGATCGAGAATCTTCAGTTCCTCTTCGCGGTTCGGGTAGTCCACCACCACCTGCATCAGAAAACGGTCCAGCTGCGCCTCCGGCAAGTGATAAGTACCTTCCTGCTCAATAGGATTCTGGGTGGCCAGCACCATGAACAGTTGCGGCAAGGCATAGGTTTTCTGCCCCACTGTGATCTGCCGTTCCCCCATCGCTTCCAGCAGTGCCGCCTGCACCTTGGCCGGCGCGCGGTTGACTTCGTCGGCGAGCAGAATGTTGTGGAACAGCGGCCCCGGGCGGAACTCGAACTCGGCCTTTTCGTGGCGGTAGATATCCGTTCCGACCAGGTCCGACGGCAACAAGTCGGGGGTAAACTGAATGCGATGAAAGTCCCCGGCAACGGCCTCCGAGAGCGCATTGACCGCCGTGGTCTTGGCCAGGCCGGGCATGCCTTCGACCAGCAGGTGACCGTCACTCAGCAGACAGATAAGCATGCCATCGATCAGCTTGTATTGACCGATAACGTGCGAGGCAATGTGCTCGCGCACTGATTTGAGATTGTCGGGGGTCACGCCGCTGTACCTTTTATCCTTATAGTATTCGAGGAAGAGTAGCACAAAAAGGCTCTACATCTAAAATTGCGCCTTTTCGGGGCGCGACGCAAGTGGCCACAGGTTCGTTTGCCCCCGACCAGGGCACACCAACCCGCGGCGCGCACCTATACGAGCAGCACCCGGTTATTGACCCGCTTCGGCCAGCATCAGCGCCAGATCCCAGCCCTCGTAACGACCGGTATCGAACTTGCGTTCGAACAGCGCGTAAACCTCGGCCACGGTTCTCGGCTTGCCTCCGGGCGGATAGAAGATGGCGCCGTTGGCGGTGGCTGCCTCGGGAAACAGCTGGCCGGCAATCTGGTCAGGCATGACCTGCAGCAGGCTCAGGAAGGCAATAGCATCCGCGACACCGAGAAAGTGTGCAAAATACAGATCCGTGGGGTTGATCTCACGATTCAGCGCGCTCACCAGCTTGCTCTCGTTATCCCTGGCAAACTCCGCCGCCAGCAACGCCGAAATGCGCGCACTGTAGCGCAGATCCAACAGCCGCTGGCGCGACTCGGGATCGCGCACCATCAGCCGCCCTCCGCCGGCGCCGTTGGGGACATAGTCAATTTGCGTGACATAGTCCGCCAGCCCGTATTTTTCCCCGTGTGCCCGCAACACCTGCAGCCAGGTATCCTCGGTAAACTGGTACAGACCGGTTGCTGTCGAGTTCGCCGATCGAGTGGTCGGATCAAAGCGACTCTCGACCGCCGCCAGCTCGGCGAGATAAGAAAACGCCACGCCAGTGCGCATGTGGCTCAGCTGGATCGCGGCGAGCACGTCGCTGCTGATGTCGAGCCGCGCGGCATCCTCGCGCGCGCGCCGTGCCAGCGTCTCAACCAGCGACGCCAGCTGCGCCTCGTCGGAAAGGGACTCCAGTCCGGTGGCGGGAACATAGAGCGCTTCGAAGTCCCTGAGCGCCTGCCGGGTGCGGGCACCCATCCGGCCATCGGCACGACTGTGTCCCAGGTCAAAACCCAGCGCCAGCAGGTTGCGCTGTTGACGCTGCACCTGGGGGTCAAATTCGGCCTGCCCGTGTCCCACCGGGGAGGTGGTCTCGAGCGCAGCAAGCGCGGCGCGCGCTCGTCTCGCAACCGGGTCGGCGCCGCTTTCGGCCGCTCCGCGGCCGGAAACCAGCGTTGAAAACGCTGCTGCCAGCGTTTCCCGATCCCCATCCGGATCGCTCAACGCGCTTTCGCCCTGGAGGCCGTCAGCGTGCTGCGCCTGAGGCTCCCGTCCTTCGAACAGCTGCATTTCTGCGCGGGTATCCCACACCGCCTTGGCGCTGGCCAGCGCGCCGATCAACAGGGGCAGGCCAGCTGCGACCCGCAGCTGGCGTGACGTCAACCGCCCTGCGCCGAGCAGGCGCGACAGCAGACGCAGAGATGCCGACCGGCGCTCGCCCGCCGCTGTCTCGCTGGAGCAGGGCAACGCGCCGATTTCGAGCACTCGAGGATCAAAAAGGGTCGAACTGCGCTCCAGATATCGGCCCAGTTCACGCGCCGTGGCGCCGCTCTCATCGGCGAGCCGCTGCGCCTGCTGCATGGCTTCCAGCACCCGCGAGCCGTGCGCGCGCCACTGCCGCACTTCCTGGCGGGAAGAGCTCAGCGCCACTTGCGCCTGCTCCAGCTCAGCCTGCAAGGCCCTGTGATCGCTCTCCAGAACGTTGCGCACAGTCTCGAAGCGAGTCTCGATATCGGCCCGCCGGGCGCGCGACTCGGCCAGCGACAGCTCCAGCTCCCGGACACGCCGCCAGGCACTGTCGCGCTGCGATCCGAGGGTTGCTACCTGCTGCTGGAGATCGGCGATGCACTCGCGGTCCAGATCCTGGCTGCGGGCAAACTCGTCGCGCCGCCGCTGCAGCTTCCCCAGCAACGCCAGGTGCGCTGCTTCCATTTCGACCAGCTTGCGATTCAAGTCACCCAGCTGAGCATACAATTCCGCTTCGCGTCGTGGCCCCGTGCCTTTGAGATCAGTCAGTCGAGTGGTGACAGCCAACGCCTGCTGGCCAATGCTGTCCAGTTTGTGTTTCAGGTGCGGATTGTTGGAGAACAACGGTGAAGCCCTCAGTGTGGTCGCACCTGCCTGTGCACATTTCGGGGGGCTGGTGTCCCCGTGCTGACAATTCGTCCGGCTCGCCTGATACCCCCACGCCTGCGCGATGCTGGGTCAGACCGAGAATAATAAAGGCAATTCTGCTGCTTGACCAATAAAAACCTTTTGGCTGCAAGGGTAAAGACCGGTGCCGGCTTCGCTGCAGCCGCGGCTCAGATGCGTCGGGGTAGAATTCCTGCCACCTCGACATGCGCCAGAAAACTTACCCCACCGACTCCACTAACTCTTGCGCCCGAGCGTTTGTTGGCAAGCGACTTCCGGCAAGACAACGGCGTTCTTTCAGCGGTATCAGCAGAAGAACCGGTTCTGTCCCCGGCCCCGGGCGGGGCAGCCCTACACGCGCAGACTAGCGGTTACAACAGCACTGCCGCTTGCGGGCGACCGCAGAGTTACAGACCCGCTCGGCTCTGGCCACACGCCCTGTCGCCACCGGCGTGAATATTCACGACCGACTCCGCAACAGCCTTGATGTTCAGCATTTACTAATATCTCGGAACTGGAGTATAGTTGCGAACCATTCTCGTTTATCGAGCCCGAGCCATGCCAGTCCAGCCCCTCAGTGAAACACCCATCGGCAGGAAGGTCCGCCTTGTCGCTATCGACGGCGGCCGTGAGCTGACCCGCCGGCTACTGTCACTCGGGCTCAGCATCGGCACAGAAGTCGAGGTGCTGCATCACCGCGGACGAGCCGTAGTGGTGGGAAACGCGGGTAACCGGGTTGCGCTGGGGGCCGGCATGGCGGACAAAGTGCAGGCCGAGGCACTGGACTGATGGCCAGTTGCCACACTACTGCCGCACCGCGCCCGGCGCGCAAGCCGGCCCTGACCGTCGCGCTGGCGGGCAATCCCAACTGCGGCAAGTCAGCCCTGTTCAATGCGTTTACCGGTATTCGCCAGAAGACCGGCAACTGGCCGGGCGTCACGGTGGAGCGCAAGGAAGGCCGCTTCGAACTGGAGGGTCGTCCGGTGGCTGTGGTGGACCTGCCCGGTATCTATTCGCTGGATGCCAGCTCACTCGATGAACAGGTGACGCGCAATTACCTGCTGTCGCGCGAAGCCGATCTGGTAGTCAACGTGGTGGATGCGGGCAATCTGGAGCGCAATCTCTACTTGACGGTGCAGCTGCTCGAGATGGGCGTACCGGTGGTGCTGGCCCTGAACATGATGGACGTGGCGCGTAAACGCGGCATCCATATCGACGCTGGGCTGCTGGCAGAGGAACTGGGCTGTCCGGTAGTACCCATTGTGGCGGTCAACCGCGAAGGCACCACCGAGTTGAAAGCGCGTATGCTGGCGGTCGCCGACGGCCACGAACAGGGTGGCTTTTCGCTCGCCCTGGACGAAGTGGTGGAACAGGCGGTCGCTGACCTGGAGCCCGAATTCGGCGACCACCCGGCCGCCAACCGGCGCTGGCTGATCATCAAGCTGATCGAGGGCGATGATGCCGTCAGTCGCCAGACACCGGAAACGCTGAGCGGCAGACTGCACGACTGGCGCCAGCAGATCGCCAACCGCGCCGGCGAGGATGCGGACATCCTGATCGCCGACACCCGCTACGGGCACGCCCACGCTCTGGCACAGATCGTTTCACGCAGCCGCGGGACGGTTACACGCACCCTCAGCGACCGCATCGACCGCTTCGTGCTCGGCAGGTGGTGCGGTATCCCGCTGTTTCTCGGCATCATGTATCTGATGTTTCTGTTCACCATCAACGTCGGCGGTGCCTTTATCGACTTCTTCGATGGCGCCGCTGGTGCTCTGTTCGTGTCGGGCTTCGGGGAACTGCTGACGGGTATCGGCGCACCCGACTGGCTGCGCGTGCTGCTCGCCGATGGTCTGGGTGGTGGCGTTCAGGTGGTGGCAACTTTTATCCCGATTATCGCCTCCCTGTACCTGTTCCTGTCGGTGCTTGAAGACTCGGGTTACATGGCACGCGCGGCCTTTGTCATGGACCGTTCCATGCGCGCCATCGGCTTACCGGGCAAAGCTTTCGTGCCGCTGATTGTCGGCTTCGGCTGCAACGTGCCCGCGGTGATGGCAACCCGCACCCTGGAGAACGAACGCGAACGCAAGCTGACTATCCTCATGAACCCGTTCATGTCGTGCGGCGCGCGGCTTCCCGTATACGCCCTGTTCGCCGCCGCCTTCTTCCCCACTTCGGGTCAGAACATTGTGTTCGCCCTCTATCTGACTGGCATCGCGGTAGCGATCCTGACCGGCCTGTTGATGAAACGAACTCTGCTGCCGGGCACCAGCAGCGGTTTCATGATGGAGCTGCCGCCCTATCATCTGCCAACACTCAAGGGGATCCTGCTGCGCGCCTGGGACCGCGTGCGCCTGTTCGTGAAGGAGGCCGGCCAGGTTATCATCCTGATGGTGCTGGGACTCACCTTTCTCAACTCGATCGGCACCGACGGTTCGTTCGGCAACGAGGACAGCGAGCGCTCGATCCTGAGCGCCGCCAGTCGGGTGGTAACCCCCGTGTTCGCGCCACTCGGTATTCAGGAAGACAACTGGCCGGCGGTGGTCGGGGTGTTCTCCGGTGTGCTCGCCAAGGAAGTTGTGGTCGGCACTCTGGACAACCTCTACACCAGCCTGGCGGCCGATGCGAACGGCGCGGCAGACACCCCATTCGAGCTCTGGACCGACCTGAAGAACGCTGCTGCCACCATCCCGGCCAACCTTGCCGCGCTGCGCGACAGCCTGCTGGATCCGGTCGGGCTCGATATCGGGGATGTCACCGACACCGATGCCGCAGCCGCCGAGCAGGGCGTGAACCAGGGTGTATTCGGAACCATGCGTTCGCGGTTTGACGGCCAGGCCGGCGCCTTCGCCTATCTGCTGTTCGTGCTGCTGTATTTCCCTTGTGCGGCCACCATCGGCGCCATCAAACGGGAAGCCGGTGCCCCCTGGGCGGCATTCGTTGCCGGCTGGACCACACTGGTGGCCTACATCACCGCGGCAAGCTTTTACCAGGTGGCCCGTTTCGACCTGCACCCCGCGGCATCCAGCGCCTGGCTGGCGGGCATGTGGAGTGTGTTTGCGCTGGTGGTGTTCCTGTTACGCCGCTGGGAGCGGCGCCGTCCCGAGCCGGCCAGCAAACCTGTGAGGGCGGAAGCGTGATCCTGTCGGAGGTACGCGACTATCTCCGGCAACGCGGCCGGGCGACACTGGCTGACATCGCGCTGCATTTCGACACCGAGCCGGATGCGGTGCGCGGCATGCTGCAGGTCTGGATCCGCAAGGGCAAGGTACACAGACAGATGGCGACCGCCTCCTGTGGCGGCAGCTGCACGCAGTGCGATCCGGCCAGCACGGAAATCTACGTATGGAAGCAGGCGACCGCCAACGAACAACCGTTGCTGCCGGTGGACTGCGCACACCACTGAGTCCGCAGCGCGCGGCCGCAAGAAAAGCGGCCCGCTACGGGCCGCCGCATTTCCGGAGCGACCAAGGCACGACGGCGCCCGTCAGCCGCAGTCTGCTCAACCGGCGAGTTTCTTCTGGATGGCATCGATGACCGCCTCGCTCGAGGTCGCGGTAACGGTCAGCAACATACCTTCCTTGTCATAGAAGCCAATCAGCGGCGCAGTCTTTTCATTGTAAGTCTGCAGGCGGTGGCTGATGGCCTCCTCGGTTTCATCTTCGCGCTGCACCACCGGGCTGCCGCACTTGTCGCACACGCCTTCCTTCTTCGGCGGATTGCTCTTGACGTTGTAGATCGCCTGGCAGTCGGCATTCGAGCAGGTGCGGCGGGTAGTGAGGCGATCGAGTATCACGTCGCGCGGGACATCGATGTTCACCGCCATATCCAGGTCGATGCCCAGCTTGGCCAGCAGTTTCTTGAGCGCTTCGGCCTGCGGAATAGTGCGCGGGAACCCGTCCAGCAGAAAACCCTTCGCGCAGTCCGGCTCCTGTAGACGTTTTTCCATAATGCCCATGATCAGCTCATCAGGCACGAGGTCACCGGCCTTCATGTAGGCTTCTGCCTGTTTGCCAAGTTCGCTGCCCGCCTGCACCGCACCGCGCAGAATATCGCCGGTGGAAATCTGCACCGAACCGTCGAGTTTGGTCAGCAGCTTGGCTACGGTACCCTTGCCGGCACCCGGCGCACCCAAAAGAATCAACTTCATCAGACTCATCCCTCTTGATTGATTTATGACACCCTATCCGGTTTGCCAGCGTGTGCCGCAGCCGGGGCGAAACCACAAACCCAAACCCTGACAACGCTGCGTTCGGTAACAAGCCGCTGCGAGGCTCTGAACGCGGCTTTGTCAGGGCTTGGGTTGGTAAGAGGGGCGCATTGTGCTTGCGAAGCCGAGGTCGATCAATAGCCAAACCGCCGACGATTCCCGCCGAGATGCGGGTCGGGCCGCTAAGCTGCAGATTTCAAGCCTGTTTGCTCCGCACCAGCCGGCAGACCCGGGAACGCGTCGCAGCGGCTTGCCAGGCGGACGTGGTGTGTTAGTATCAACTGTTTATCGCGGCCAGAATACCGGCCGCACCGGGCCCGGCGTTACTCCGTTGCCACCCTCCCGCTAATCCGCACCCGCAGGCATTCCTCACATGGCCACCACCGAACCGCTCCCCGCTTTCCGCGACATGGGCCTCGCCCCTCCCCTGCTCGAAGCCTTGCAGGAAGTCGGCTATGAAGCCCCCACGCACATCCAGGCCGAGTGCATCCCGGCGCTGCTGGACGGTCACGACCTGCTCGGACAGGCGCAGACCGGCACCGGCAAGACCGCGGCCTTCGCCCTGCCGCTGCTGTCAAGGCTCGATGTGACGCGCCGCGAACCCCAGGTGCTGGTGCTGGCGCCAACGCGCGAGCTGGCCATCCAGGTCGCCGAGGCATTCCAGCGCTACGCGCGCCACTTGCCGGACTTCCATGTACTCCCTATATACGGGGGACAGTCCTATGACATTCAATTGCGCCAGTTGAAGCGCGGCGCCCAGGTCGTGGTGGGCACACCCGGCCGGGTCATGGATCACATGCGCCGTGGCACCCTGAAGCTGGACGCACTACAGGCGCTGGTCCTGGACGAAGCCGACGAGATGCTGCGCATGGGCTTCATCGACGACGTGCAGTGGGTGCTGGAACACACCCCGGATACGCGTCAGATCGCGCTGTTCTCCGCCACCATGCCGCGAGAAATCCAGAAAGTGGCGCACCGACACCTGCATGAACCGAAAATCATACAGATTGCCAGGCGCACCGCGACAGCGGAAACCATCACGCAGCGCTACTGGCCGGTCAGCGGCCTGCACAAGCTGGATGCCCTGACGCGCCTGCTGGAGGCCGAACAGTTCGAAGCGGTACTGATCTTCGTGCGCACCAAGACTGCGACGGTTGAACTGGCGGAAAAACTCGAGGCCCGCGGACACGCCTGCGAGGCCCTGAACGGCGACATCCCGCAGCAGCAGCGCGAACGTATTGTCGATCGCCTGCGCAATGGCAAGCTCGACATCCTGGTCGCCACCGACGTGGTGGCTCGTGGCCTGGACGTGGAGCGCATCAGCCACGTCATCAACTACGACATTCCTACCGACGCGGAAGCCTACATTCACCGCATCGGCCGCACTGGACGCGCCGGGCGCAAAGGCGATGCCATCCTGTTTGTGGCGCCACGCGAAAAGCGCCTGTTGCACACCATTGAAAAAGCCACCCGCCAGTCCATTACGCCCATGCGGATGCCCACCGCCAAGGATATCAATGTGCAGCGCGTGCTGCGCTTCAAGCAGCGGGTACGCGATGCCCTGGCCGATGAGCGCAACGAACTGTTCTACCAGATGCTGACCGAAGTGCAGGAAGAGGCGACAGCAGAGGCGCTGGAGATCGCCGCCGCACTGGCGCGCCTGCTGTACGGCGACGAACCGCTGTTACTGCCCGAGCAAACCGAGCAGAGCAAGGCACGCCCGGCGCGCGGCAGGCCCTCAGCGGCAGCACCGGAGCCGGAACGAGGCGCCCGCGTGTCGAGCCGGGCGTTGCCCCTAAAGGGCCACCCGGAGGTCAGAATGGAGCGTTTCCGCCTGGCCGTGGGCCATCAGCACGGGGTCAAGGCGGGCAACATCGTAGGCGCGATCGCCAACGAGGCCGACATCGACAGCGAATACATAGGCCACATCGAAATCCACGACAGCTTCAGTACCATCGACCTGCCGGCCGGCATGCCGAAGGAAACCTTCGCCGCGCTGAAGAACACCCGCGTCTGCCAGCAGCGTCTGGCGATCGAACGCATGGGCAGGAAAGCCGGAACAGCGGACACCGCCCGACGCGCATCCGGAACCGGATCCAAAGCTAAACCGGGAACAGCAAAGCCGGCACGCAACTCCGTATCAAGGGGTAAACCGGCAGCTGGAAAGCGTGCAGCCAAACCCGGCTCTGCGGCGAAGCACACGGGCAAGGCCAGGCCGAAGCCTACGGCGCCAAGACACGAGCGCAAGGCCTCACACTAGGGGTGGGCCGTGGCAACACGGCCCGCGCCTGCGCAGCTGCTATTGCCAGCCGATCACCGCGTAGCCGCGATCGCGCAGGCATTTCTGCACGAAGTTCTTGTACACCGGGGACGTCTCCGAATTCTTAATGGCACCGCGCACGGTGCCGGCGGCGGCTGCCGCCGGACCGACCGTTTGCAGGTGCGCATTGGGATACAGCACCGGGTCCGGGGTACCGGCGCAGGCTGCCAGCAGCACAGCGGCCAGGATGCCGGGCAGCTGCCCGCACCGGGCACGGCGCCTCCAACAACAACGCCTGCGCTCAGGGGATCCGCGTCGGCGGGCAGGGGCTGCCATTATTCCTTGAGCTTGATTTTCATCTGCCCCTCCTCGACGCGGATGTTGTCCACGCCCTCCGAGAAGCTCTTCCAGAAGCCCTGGTCGGCACCGAATTCATTCACAAGATCGACGTTTTTCAGGTTACCCAGCCAGGCATTCGGAATCGGTACCCCCATGATGCTGACACCCTTGAGAATGACAATCGGCCTGCTCTCCCGGTAGGCCATCTCGACGCCGGCATTGACGCGCAGGGTCTTGCCGCCCAGCATCGGGAAATCCGGTTCCAGGGGTATCAGCAGCTTGGCGCTCACCAGTTCGTCGGACAGATCGATGGCCAGCTTGTGCGCCAGGTCCGTGTTTTTCGCCAGCATGGCGTTCAGCTCCCGCTCGCTGAAGCTCACTTCGCGCGTCGCCCCGGCTTCGCTGTAGGGTTCGGGTTTCAGGTTGCCCTGCGCGTCGAGTTCGCCGACATCGTAACCGATGGCCCTGAGCTTGGAATTCAGCACCTGCTCCTCGCGGGCGTTGAGCTGCACCGGTTTGAATTCCTTGACGAACACCCAGGTCGCCAGCACCCAGTAGGTAACCCCGACCGTAACGACAATGGTGGTGAGAACGATGAGCAGCACATGGGTCCAGCGCAGACCGCTTTTTTCGCTGGCTGACACGGGAACGGTGACTTCGGTTGACATACGCTTGCTTCCTGTGACGGGCCCGGCTCACGCCGCGCGTGCCGTCCAAGCTTAACCCGCCACCAAGGCATGTCAAACGCAGGGCCGAAGCCGCACGTCAATGGTTTGACAGGAGCGCACCGGTCAGGGCTGGAAACGGTAGCGTTTGGGAATCACTACGATGCCGTTGGGCGAGACGTGGAAGCGCTGCGCGTCTTTGTCCCGGTCGACGCCCACGGTTTCCCCGTCCGGAATCACCACGCCCTTGTCGACAATGCAATGTTTGACCTGGGCACCGCTGCCCACCACCACATCGTCGAACAGAATGGCGTCTTCCACGATCGCCTCATCATTGACCCGCACCCTGGAAAACAGGATGGAATGATTCACCCCACCACCGGCAATCACGGTACCGCTGCCCAGAATGGAATTCACGAACACGCCCTCGTTTCCGGAAGCACCCGGTACGGTACGCGCGGGCGGGTGCTGTCCCTGGTAGGTGCGGATAGTCCAGTCTTCCTGGTAGAGATCCAGCGGCGGCACCGGCTCCAGCAGTGCCATGTTGGCCTCGTAATAGGCGTCTATGCTGCCAACATCGCGCCAGTAGCGATCCGGCGTAACGCGCCCACCCACACCGCCGAAGCGGTAGGCGTAGGCACGTCCTGCGCGGATCATGGCCGGCAGGATGTCGCGCCCGAAATCGTGGCTGGAATCGGGGTTGTCGTGGTCCTGCTGCAGCACCTCCAGCAGCAAATGCTTGCCGAACACATAGATCCCCATGGAGGCAAGCGCGTGGCCGGGGTCCTCCGGCAAGGCACGCGGCTGCTCAGGCTTCTCCGCGAAGTCGCTGATGCGCCCGTCAGCGTCCACCGTCATAATGCCGAAGTCCGCAGCATGCTGTACGTCCAGTTCCATGCACGCCACGGTGACATCCGCCTGGCTGGCGACGTGGGCGCGCAGCATCTCGGCATAGTCCATGCGATAGATGTGGTCGCCGGACAGGATCAGCACCCATTCGGCGTCGCTGCGCTCCAGCATATACAGGTTCTGATAAATCGCGTTTGCCGTCCCCGAGTACCACTCGCCGTTGACCCGCATCTGCGGCGGCACCGTGGTGATGTACTCGCCCAGCTCCGGGTTAAAGATGGACCAGCCATCACGCAGGTGTTTCTGCAGCGAATGGGACTTGTACTGGGTCAGCACCAGGATCCGGCGGATATCGGAATGCAGGCAGTTGGCCAGGGTGAAATCGATGATCCGGTACTTGCCACCGAACGGCACCGCCGGTTTGGCGCGGTCCGCCGTGAGCGGGTAGAGACGCGACCCGACGCCGCCAGCCAGAATAATTGCGAGTGTTTTTTCCAACATACCTGAATCGACGCCTGATTGGGCTCTGCAGTGAAAGCTCCCTGCGGGTCTGCAATCCATGTGCCTGCGTATCGGTTTGTAACGCAAAACGCCCTGTGGGTGCACCCACGGCGTCCCGACGCAGGGCGAACATGCTATCAATCCCGCTCAGCACGCACCAGAAGCGGGAACCGAAT